>Ga0265293_10010414_pt1 | contig 13008 bp, 14 predicted proteins | sample Munlanlewell138R_FD_192505 | JGI IMG/M metagenome (GOLD analysis project Ga0265293, IMG submission 192505) | Leachate microbial communities from a municipal landfill in Southern Ontario, Canada - Leachate well 138R | ecosystem: Engineered > Solid waste > Landfill > Unclassified | place: Canada... | reverse complement strand
ATCAGCCCGCCGTCGTTCGACAAGCAGTTCGTGCGCGACTGGCTGGAGACCCAGGATTGGGACAAGACGCCGCCCGCGCCGCGCTTGCCCGCCGACGTCCTGGAGAAAACCGCCGCGAAATACCGCGAAGCGCTCGATAGGCTGACCTCGGCATGAAGACGGCCGGCACGACGCAAGCCGTTCCGATGGTGGGCATCGTCATGGGCTCGTCCAGTGATTGGGACGTCATGAAGCAGGCGGTGGCCGTATTGGATGAATTCGGCATCGCTCACGAAGCGCGGGTGGTGTCCGCGCACCGCATGCCGCTCGACATGGTGGAATACGGCGCCCAGGCATACGGCCGCGGCATACGGGCCGTAATCGCGGGCGCCGGCGGCGCGGCGCACTTGCCCGGCATGATGGCCGCGTTGACGCCGGTGCCGGTGTTCGGCGTGCCCGTTCCTTCGCGCTATTTGCGCGGCGAGGACTCGCTCTTGTCCATCGTCCAGATGCCCAAGGGCATCCCGGTCGCCACGTTCGCCATTGGCGAGGCCGGCGCGGCCAATGCCGCGCTTCATGCCGTCGCATGCCTGGCCATGCACGACGAGGCCTTGCTGGAAAAGCTGCGCGCGTTTCGCGCCCGCCAGACCGAGGCGGCGCGCGCCATGACCTTGCCGCCGTCGACCTGAGCATGACCATGAACGACAGCACGACGGATACGGCGGTGATCGCGCCCGGTTCCTGGCTGGGCATGGTGGGCGGAGGCCAGCTGGGACGCATGTTCTGTTTCGCCGCCCAGTCCATGGGCTACAAGGTCGCCGTCCTGGAACCCGATGCGTGCAGTCCGGCCGGCGCCACGGCGGATTGGCATCTTCAGGCCGCCTATGACGACGCGCAAGCCTTGGCCGCCTTGTCCGAGCGATGCGCGGCGATCACGACCGAATTCGAGAACGTGCCCGCCGACAGCCTGAGGCGGCTTGCGCGCGCGTCGCGCGTATGCCCGTCCGGCGATGCCGTAGCGATTGTTCAGGACCGCATCCAGGAAAAGGACTTCATCCGGAAAGCGGGCGTGCCGGTAGCGCCGTACGCGGCAGTGCGGTCGGCAAGCGATATCGATCAGGCGCCCGACACGCTGTTTCCCGGCATCCTGAAAATCGCCCGTCTGGGTTACGACGGCAAGGGCCAGAGGCGCGTCGCGACGCGCGAGCAGGCCCGCCGGGCGTTCGAGGAGTTCAAGCAAGCGCCTTGCGTGCTGGAGGCCATGCTGCCGTTGGCAAGCGAGCTTTCCGTGGTGATGGCGCGCGGCCTGGACGGCCGGGCGGTGATGTATCCCAGCGCGCGCAACGAGCATTGCGACGGCATCTTGGCGGCCAGCACGGTGGCGCCCGGCGTCGTCGACGACGCCTTGATGCGCCAGGCGCAGCAGGCCGCGGGCGACATCGCGCGCAGCCTTTCCTATGTCGGCGTACTGTGCATCGAATTCTTCGTCTTGAAGGACGGGTCGCTGGTCGCCAACGAGGCCGCGCCACGCCCCCACAACAGCGGCCACTACACGCTGGACGCCTGCGTCACCAGCCAGTTCGAGCAGCAGGTCCGCGCGCTGGCCGGTCTGCCGCTGGGCGATGTGAGCTTGTTGCGGCCGGTCATCATGCTCAATGTGCTGGGTGATCTGTGGTTCGATCGAGACAGCGGCGTCCAGCGCGAGCCGGATTGGCCCGCCGTGCTGGGCGAACCCGGCGTCTGTCTGCATCTTTACGGAAAATCCCAGGCGCGCAAGGGCCGCAAGATGGGACATATCAACATTACGGCGCCGACGCTGGACGAGGCGCGACGGACGGCTTCCCGCGTCGCGCAGGCCTTGCGCCTCGATTACCGGCCATGACGGATTCTTCCTTGCCGCCGCAAGCCGTCCAGCGCATCGAGGAAGCGGCGCAGCGTCTCCTGCGGGGACGTTTGGTCGCGTTTCCCACGGAAACGGTCTATGGTCTTGGCGCCGACGCGGAAAATCCCGAGGCGGTCGCGCGGATTTATGCCGCCAAAGGGCGGCCCGCCCATCATCCGGTCATCGCCCACGTGGCTTCGAATGCCGATATCGGCTACTGGACGGCATCGGTTCCGCTCGAAGCGCGAGCGCTCATCGACGCGTTCTGGCCTGGGCCGCTGACTCTGATATTGCCTAGGGCGGAGCGGATTCCGGACAGCATCAGCGCAGGACAGCCCAGCATCGGCATACGCTGCCCGTCGCATCCGGTGGCCCAGGCGCTTCTGGCCAGGTTCGCATCGCTCAAGCCGGGCGGGCACGGCGCGCTGGCCGCGCCTTCGGCCAACAAGTTCGGCCAGGTGTCGCCCACGACCGCCGGCCACGTCCGCAGCGAATTTCCCGAGCTGGACGAGCAGGCCTTGATGATATTGGAGGGCGGCTCGAGCGAAGTCGGGATCGAGTCCACCATCATCGATCTGTCGCGGCTGGATCAGGGCGTGGGGCCGGTGCTATTGCGTCCGGGCCATGTATCGGCGCGTGAGTTGGCCGAGGTGCTGGGGCGGGACGTAGCATTGCCCGACGCCGCCGCGCCCAAGGTGTCCGGATCCCTAAAGGCGCATTATGCGCCGCGCACGCCCTTGGCGCTGCTGTCGGCGGAGCGGATTCGGGAGGCCGTCGCCGCCGTTGCCGCCGGCGAGAAATGGGCGGTCTATGCCTTTGACGCGGCGCCCCTGGACCTGCCGGGCAATGTGTCCTGGATCATGGCATCGTCGGATCCGCGAGTGTATGCGCGTGATTTGTATGCCGCATTACGGCGCCTGGATCAGCAGGGCTACGGCCGTATTCTGGTCCAGAAGGCACCGTCCACGCCGTCTTGGCAGGCGGTCAACGACAGGCTGGGACGGGCCGCCGCCGCGTTTTCTTGACTGCGCCCGAACCGGCCCTGTGATGCCGGGCACGACGGCGCAACGGCCGAGGCCTGGATCGATGCGCCTGGGCTAGGCATTCGCTTCGATGGCCAGGAAGTCGCGCAGCGCGTCGATGACGACCTGGGGCCGATCGCGGTGAGGCGAATGGCCGCAGGCGGGAATGGCGCGCAGCCTGGTTTGCGCGGCATGCCGCGCGATGCCGCGAATCTGTTCCAGCGTTCCGTATTCGTCGTCTTCGCCCTGGATAGCCAGTATGGGGCATGTGATACGGCTCAGGCGGGCTTCGATGTTCCATGCGCGGAAGTCGGGGTTCAGCCACACGTCGTTCCACCCCCAGAAGGCCGAATCCGCATCCTGGTGGTAGCGGCCCAGCTTGGCGGGCAAGTCGGTTTCCAGATAAGTCTGCCGCGCTTTTTCGATGTTGACGATGGTGATGTCTTCCACGAAGATATGCGGCGCGGCCACGGCGATCGCCTTGACGCGTGCCGGAAAGTTTGCGGCGTACAGCAGGGCGATCGACCCTCCGTCGCTGTGTCCGAACAGAATGGGCCGTTCTCGTTCCATGCCCAATGCGCTGAACAAGGCGGGCAACGCGTCGGTCGCCTGACGGTGCAGATAGTCGACCGGCCATTTTTCCCCGGCAGGCCGGGGCGTGCTGCGGCCATAGCCGTAGCGCGAGAAAACCAGGCCGCGCATGTTCAGCGCCGCACAGGCTTGCGCCGGCCAATCCTTCCACATCGATACCGAGCCCAGGCCTTCGTGCAGGAACACGATCAGATCGCGTTCGGTTTTTTCAGGAAACAGCCACAGGTATTCAATCCGCTGTTCCCCATCAACCGTGTGTACGGTCGCCAAGGCTGTCTTCGCGCGGGTGTCGCTCATCGTCTTCGAGTCTATCTATATGTGTCCGGCGGGCCGGCTGCTCGGCCGGGCCTGTCTCGTGGGGGTGAGCCCGTCATTCGCCGACCCGGGACCGGGATAGGGTAAGCATACTTGAAAATAGACGACGCGGGACGCATCGAGAGTAAACTGGAGGTTTTACCCTTCTAAATTATGCGCAGAGTCTTGCAATGAAATTCAGGGACTTTCAGGTGGGCATGGTGATCGAGCATCCGGGCGTCGTCGTGCGGGAATCCGAGATGCTGGCGTTTGCCAACGCATATGATCCTCAGTGGATACACATCGATCCCGAGCGGGCCGAGCACGGGCGTTGGGACGGCCTGATCGCCAGCGGCTGGCTGACCTGTGGCTTTGCGACGCGCATGGCGGTGCAGGCCGCCTTGCTCGATTCCGAGTCGTTCGGCTCGCCGGGCGTGGAGAAACTGCGCTGGATGAGCCCGGTGCGCGCCGGCGATACGCTGCGCCTGGAGGCGACCGTCGACTCCAAGCGTATTTCGTCGTCGCGCGACGATCTGGGCCTGTTGCGCTGGACCTGGCGCTTGTATAACCAGAATGATCAGCAGGTGCTGGAGCTCGAGGCCACCACCTTGTTCGACCTGGCGACCAGCGGCGATCAGCCTGCTTGAGCGGCCGGCGCGACGGCGACCGGATTCGCCGGCTCGGATCGGTCCGCCCGCCGCATCGCTTGCTGCTGCCGCCATTCCATGGCGGTTTTCAACACTAGCGTGAGCAGGGCCATGCAGGCCAGCAGGGATGCCGCAGTAAAGGCGGCGGCGGTTTTGTAGTCGTTGTTCAATTGTTCGACCAGCAAGGGCAGCGTTAGCGTCTGGTTCATGATGGTGCCCGAGACCACCGAGACCGCGCCGAATTCGCCGACGGCGCGCGCGTTGGTCAGAACGACGCCGTAGAGCAGCGCCCATTTGATCTTGGGCAGGCTGACGCGGCGAAATATTTGCCACCCGCTGGCGCCCAGGCAAAGCGCGGCGTATTCCTCGTCCTGACCCTGCGCCTGCATGACGGGTATCAGGATGCGCGCCACATACGGCGAGGTCACGAAGACGGTCACCATCAACACGCCCGGCCATGCGAACATCAGTTGTATGTCGCGTTCCGAGAGCCACTGCCCGAAGCTGCTTTCGATGCCGTAGACCACCAGATAGCACAGGCCCGCGACGACGGGCGACACGGCGTACGGGATGTCCACCAGCGTTATCAGCAGCTTGCGTCCCCGGAAATCATAATGGGTGACGCACCATGCCAGCATGATGCCGAACACCAGATTGATGGGCACGCTCAGCGCGGCCACTGCCAAGGTAAGGCCGATGGCATGGATCATGTAGGGCTCGCGTAGATTGGCCAGCAGCAGATCCAGCCCGCCGCTCAGCGCCTGCGCGAATATCAGCGCCAGGGGAACCAGGAGAAAGAGCGTGACGCAGGCCAACCCCAGGGCGATCAGGAATTTTTGATGGGCGCGGGTGGGTTTCTTCATTTTGTTTTGCCAGAGATATACCTGGCCTGCGCCAATTGAAGCAGGAACAGCAGCGCGAGCGACGAGAACAGGATGACCGAGGCGATGGCCGTGGCCGCGGGGTAGTTGTATTCCTGCAAGCGCACGAAGATCATCAACGAAGAGACTTCGGTCTTGAACGGTATGTTGCCCGCGATCATGATCACCGCTCCGAATTCGCCCAGGCTGCGTATGAATGCCTGGGATGCGCCGGTAATCAAGGCGGGGACCAGCGATGGAAAAATGACGCGGCAGAAAATCTGGACTTTGCCGGCGCCCAATGTCAGCGCGGCTTCTTCGTGTTCGTTGCCGATGTCCTGCAGTATGGGCTGGACCGTGCGAACGACGAAGGGCAGGCTGGTGAACGTCATCGCGATCACGATGCCCGGGTAGGCGTATGCCAGCTTGACTCCGAACAGGGGATAGAGCCATTGGCCCAGCCAGCCTCCCGGCACCAGTAGCGTGGCCAGCGTCAGGCCCGCCACGGACGTCGGCAGCGCGAACGGTAGGTCTACCAGCGAGTCGATCAGCCTGCGTCCGGGAAAGTCATAACGGGTGATGATCCACGCCAGCAGCATGCCGATCATGGTCGCCGCAATCGTGGAATAAAATGCGCCGCTGAGCGTGACGTAATAGCTCTGCACCACCCGGCGATCGCTGACGGCCTGCCAATACTGCGCCCAGCTCATGTCGCTCAAGTAGAGCAGCAGGGCGCAGATGGGCAGCAGTATCACCAGCGACAGGTAGAAGGCGCTGAACCCGAAGGTCAGCGAGAAGCCGGGCAAGATGGGATGCCGCAGGAAAAAGCGGGGAAAAGTCAGTGAGCTCACAAATACCGCAATCGATAAGATGATCGGAGGGACGCGTTATGCGTCCCGTTCGCTCAGGGCTTTTGGGCGAGCAATTGATCCAGGGTGCCGTTGGTGCCGAAATGCTTGGTTTGGATATCGTCCCAGGAGCCCAGGACTTCGTTGGGATTGATCAGCTCCACTTTAGAGAATTGATCCGCGGTGGCGGCGACGACTTCCGGATGATGGACGCGATAGTTGAAGGTCGTCAGCAGTTCCTGGATTTCCCTGGTGTACTGGAACTGCAGGAAGGCCTCGGCTTCTTTGCGGGTGCCTTTGGCGTCGACGACCTTGTCGACCACGGCCACGGGGAACTCGGCCAGCACGCTGACCGGCGGCACGACCACCTCGAAGCCTTCGGCCTTGAACTCGTCGCCCTTGGCGATATTGACGACCTCGGACTCGAAGGTCAGCAGGGCGTCGCCCTGGCCGTTTTGAGCAAAGGCGACCGTCGCGCCGCGACCGCCGGTGGGGAAGTTCTCCACGTTGTGCAGGAACTTGCCGACGAACTGCCTGGTCTTCTCTTCGTCGCCGTTGAACCGGGCGCTGGCGAACAGCCAGGCCGCCAGGTAGCTATACCTGGCATTGCCCGACGTCTTGGGGTTGGGGAAGACGAGCTTGACGTCGTCGCGAACCAGGTCGTCCCAATTCTTGATGTTCTTCGGGTTGCCCTTGCGCACTAGGAAAGCGATGGTGCTGTAGTACGGCGAGCTGTTGTTGTCGAACTGCTTGTTCCAGTCCTTGGACAGCAGGCCGCGCTTGGCCAGGATGTCCACGTCCGTAACTTGGTTGAAGGTGACCGTGTCGACCTTCTTGCCCTGGATGATGTCCTGAGCCTGGCGGGACGTGCCGGCGAAGGATTGGTCTATCTTCAGCTTTTGGCCGGTTTCTTTCTCCCAATGCGTCAGGAATCTGGGGTTGATCTCGGCGAAGACTTCGCGCGCGACGTCGTAGGACGCGTTAAGCAGGGTCTTGTCCTGGGCCGACGCGGTGGCGCTAGCAAAAGTGGCGGCGGCCAACGTCAGGGCGATGAGCGCTTTTTTCAGCATGATCTGTTTTTTCCTATTGTGCGGCGATGTGGCGCCCGGCCGTAGTGGCCCACGTGGTCTGACCCATCTTGTTTTTGCGGCAGGATGGGGTGTGAGGAAGATTGTGAATGGTCGACTTATTCTTTAAAAGAATTTTTTATTTATCTTTATATTTCTTTTTGTTATATTGACTCGCCGAGCGGCAGCCTGCTTGCCGCCCGGCGAGTCTTGTCCCGTGCGTGATTCTGAATTGATGGACCGCATGGGCTATTGCGCGCCTCCGACGGAAGGCTTTTCTAGAAGAAAGCCTGTATTCCCGTTTGGGCGCGCCCTAGTATCAAGGCGTGTACGTCGTGCGTGCCTTCGTAGGTATTGACGACCTCGAGGTTCACCAAGTGGCGCGCTATGCCGAATTCATCGGAAATCCCATTTCCGCCAAGCATGTCGCGTGCCATTCTGGCTATGTCCAGCGCTTTTCCGCACGAGTTTCGTTTCATGATCGAGGTGATTTCGGCCGCCGCCGAGCCTTCGTCCTTCATGCGGCCCAGCCGCAGGCAGCCTTGCAGGCCCAAGGTGATTTCGGTTTGCATGTCGGCCAGTTTTTTCTGGATCAGTTGATTGGCGGCCAGGGGACGGCCGAACTGCTTGCGGTCCAGGGTGTATTGGCGGGCCGTGTGCCAGCAGTCTTCCGCCGCGCCCAGCGCTCCCCACGCGATGCCGTAGCGTGCCGAGTTCAGGCAGGTAAAGGGGCCGCGCAGCCCCGCGACGCCGGGCAGCATCTGGTCTTCGCTGACTTGCACCTGGTCCAGCAGGATCTGGCCGGTGATCGAGGCGCGCAAGCCGACCTTGCCGTGGATCGCCGGCGCGCTCAAGCCCCCGGCGCCTTTCTCCAGGACAAAGCCGCGGATCCTGCCGTCGTCCTCGCCGCCCGCGACTTTGGCCCAGACCACGAAAACGTCGGCGATCGGCGAGTTGGTGATCCACGTTTTGCTGCCTGTCAGCGCGTAGCCGTCCGCCGTTTTGACGGCGCGCGTCTCCATGGCGCCAGGGTCCGAACCGTGGTCGGGTTCGGTCAATCCGAAGCAGCCTATCCATTCGCCCCGGGCCAGCTTGGGCAGATAGCGGCGTTTCTGGGCGTCGCTGCCGAACTCGAATATGGGCGTCATTACCAGCGACGATTGCACGCTCATCATCGAGCGGTAGCCCGAATCCACCCGCTCTATCTCGCGCGCGATCAAGCCGTATGAAACGTAATTCATGCTCGCGCCGCCGTATTCTTCGGGGATGGTTGCGCCCAGCAGTCCCAATTCACCCATCTCGGCGAAGACGGCAGGATCGGTTTTCTCGTGGCGAAAGCCTTCCAGGACGCGGGGCGCCAGCTTGTCCTGGGCGTAGGCTCGGGCGGCCTCGCGCACCATGCGTTCCTCGTCGGTAAGCTGGTTGTTCAGCAAGAGCGGGTCGTTCCAATGAAAAGCGGATGCTGAAGACATGATAGAAGCTCCGTCGAATAGAGTTGCGGATGCGGCCCGGCGGCGAACCGCGCGTCGGGCCGGGTTAGCGGAACACCACGGTGCGCTGGCCGTTGAGGAGAATCCGGTGCTCGACGTGCGAGCGCACGGCGCGCGCCAGCACCTGCGATTCCACGTCGCTGCCGACTTGCGTCAATTCGTTGGCGTCCATGGCGTGATGCACGCGCTCGATATCCTGCTCGATGATGGGGCCTTCGTCCAGATCACCTGTGACGTAATGGGCCGTTGCGCCGATGATCTTCACACCGCGGGCGTGCGCCTGGTGATAGGGTCGCGCGCCTTTGAAACTGGGCAGGAAGCTGTGATGGATGTTGATGGCGCGGCCCGCCAGGGCAGCGCACATCGAATTCGAGAGGATCTGCATATACCGCGCCAGCACCACCAGGTCGACGCGCTCGCGTTCGACCAGCGCCAGGATCTCGCTTTCCTGCTGGTCGCGCGTTTCGGGCGTGACCGGCAGGTGATGGAAGGGCAGGCCGTAGGAGCGCGCCAAGTCCGCGAAATCGGTGTGGTTCGATACGATGCCCGCGATCTCGGCCCGCAACTGGCCGCTGTGGACGCGAAACAGCAGGTCGTTCAGGCAATGGCCCTGGCGGCTGACCAGAACCAGCAAGCGCGCCTTGCGCTGCGCGTCATGGATATCGGCCTGCATGTCGAAGGCGGTGGCGACGCCCGAGAAAGAGCGCTCCAGCTCGTCGGTCGCCTGGCGCTCGGGCAGACTGAAGTACACGCGCAGGAAAAAGTGCCGGGTCTCCAGGTCGCCGAACTGCTGGGCATCGATGATGTTGCCGTTAAGGCCGAGCAGCCATCCCGATACGGCATGGACGATGCCGATGCGGTCGGGGCAGGAAAGCGTAAGGATGTAGTTGTGCATGCGGATGAGAATAGTAGGGTCAGAGTCGATTCAGGCTGTCGCGCACGGCGGCGCCTATCGCCAGGCAGGAGGTCAGGCCGGGGGATTCAATGCCGAACAGGTTGACCAGCCCGGCTATCCCGTGTTCGCGCTCGTCGGAGATGCGAAAATCGGCGGCGGGCTCGTCGGGCCCGACGATTTTCGGACGGATGCCCGTGTAGTCCGGGCGCAGGGAGTCGTCGGGCAGGTCGGGCCAGTACTGGCGCACGGCCGCATAGAAGACCTGGGCGCGGGCCGGATCGATCGTGTAGTCCACGGAGTCGACCCATTCGGTGTCGGGTCCGAACTTGGCCTGGCCGCCCAGATCCAGCGTCAGATGCACGCCCAATCCGGCTTCGTTGGGCATGGGGTAGATCAGGCGCTTGAACGGAGAGCGGCTGCTGAGCGTAAAGTAGCTTCCCTTGCAGAAGTAGGCTTTGGGGGCATGCTGCGCCGGCAGGCCTTCGATCGAGCCCGCGACTTGCGGCGCCCAGAGTCCGGCGGCGTTGACCAGGTTGGCGGCGCTCAGGATCATGGCTTCGTCGCCCTCGAAATGCAATTCGAAGCCGCCCGAGGCCAGTACTTTGCCATGGCTCAGGCGGGTGCGGAATACGCACTGGGCGCCGTGATTTTCCGCGTCGCCTTGCAGGGCGAGCATCAGCGCATGGGAGTCGACGATACCGGTGGATGGCGATACCAGCGCCGCATCGCAGACGAGCGCCGGTTCCAGCTCTCGGGCTTGCGCGCCCGTGATCTGATAGAGGTCGTCCACGCCGTTCTCTCGGGCCCGAGCGGCTATCGCGGCCAATTTGGCGGTCTGTTCGGGCGTGGCGGCCACGATCAGCTTGCCCAGGCGTTGATGGGCCACGCCGCGGTCCGCGCAATACCGGTACAGCATTTCCTTGCCCGTGACGCAATATTGCGCTTTCAGGCTGCCTTTCGGGTAATAGATGCCCGCATGTATGACCTCGGAGTTGCGCGAGCTGGCGCCGTTTCCTATGGAGGGCGTACTTTCGACGAGCAGGACTTCGCGGCCGGCCATGGCCAGTTCGCGGGCCGCGGCAAGGCCTATCACGCCGGCGCCGATTACGACGCAATCGATATCGTGTGTCATCGTTGAAAAAAGAAAGTGGCGATGTTCATCTGTCGACAATGCCGGGGTGGGCCGGGGTCAGGTCGTAATCGCCCGCGTGGTAAACCAGCGGCGGATAATGATTGCGAAAGCATCGCTCGACCTGTCCGACGAAAATGATGTGGTCGCCCGCCTCGTGCTGCGCGGCGTTGAAGCATTCGAACCAGGCCGCGCTATGGCGATCGTCCAGCATGGGCGTGCCGTGGGGCGCGCGCGCCAAGGACAGCCCCGCGAACCGATCGGCCTGAGAGCCTTGAGAAAATCGCTTGGCCAGTTCGCGCTGCCTGGACGACAGCACATGAATGACATAGCGTTCGGCTTTCTGGAAACCGGGGCGCGAATACGATGTTTTGGACAGGCTCCACAGCACCATGGGCGGATCCAGCGAAACCGAATTGAAGGAGCTGACCGTCAGCCCGATCGGATGCAGGCTGTCCGGGTCCTCGGTGGTGATCACTGTTACGCCGGTCGGGAAACGTCCTAACGCGGATCGGAAATAGGTCGGATCGAAATCGCCTGGGGCAGCGGTCATGGCGCCAAACGCACGATGGTCCAGGCGCCGTCTTCCTGGCGCTGATAGGTCAAGCGATCATGCAGCCGGGAAGGACGGCCCTGCCAGAATTCGGCATAGTCGGGCCGCAGGCGGTAGCCGCCCCAATGGTCCGGCCTGGGCGGATCATCGCCCAATTCGGCACTCAGTTCGGCCGTGCGGGATTCCAGCGTCTGGCGGGTGATGGGCCGGCTTTGAGGCGAAGCCCACGCGCCTATGCGCGATCCCAGGGGGCGGCTGCGGTAATAGGCGTCGGATTCGCGCGCATCGATTTTTTCGACCCGGCCTTCCAGGCGCACCTGGCGCTCGAGCTGGGGCCAGAAGAACAGCAGGCTGGCGTGGGTGTTTTCCTCCAGCTCCCGGCCCTTGCGGGACAGGTAGTTGGTGAAGAACACGAACCCCTGCGCGTCGTAGCCTTTGAGCAGGACGATGCGCGCCGACGGCTTGCCGTCGGGCGTGGCGGTGGCCAGCGTCATGGCGGTCGGTTCCATGACCTGCTCCCGTAGCGCCTGCTCGAACCAGACGGCGAACTGCTCGTGCGGCGATGCGGCAAGGCCGTTTTCGAGCAGGACGCCCTTTTCGTAATTTTGGCGGATATCGGCGACGGACATGGCTGTATGGTAAAACGATGCGAAAAGAGTAGTTTATACGTTCCCGCCCATGGCGGCTCGCAGAGCCAGCGCGAGCTGGCTCAGGCGCTGATCCTTGATGCCGTTGCGCCGCAGTGCCTGTTCGGTTTCCAGGACGTACTCCACGCAGGGCCCGTACTTGCCCGTCGCGCCGAGAACGATATCGATTTGTCGGAGTATGTCCAGGCCGTGGACATAGGCGTCGGTGCGCCGGTCCATCGTGAAGGCCAGGGCGCTCACGTTGCCGGTTTCCGTCTTGCAGCTCAGCCAGCGCGGAATGTAGGCCCCGCTTGGCATTTCCCGTCTCCAGAGCGCTTCCATGGTGTCGGGGACGTGGCGGGCCGCGATCCGGTACACCTTGCCCATGCAGGAGCCGCCGGCGTCCAGTCCGAAGACCAGTCCGGGCTTTTCGGGTGTGCCGCGATTGACCCGCGACCATAGGCACAGGGCCCGATGATAGCCGTGCAGCCGAGCCAGGCGCTGCTCGGCGAACTCGAATTCGGGCCGCCAGATCAGCGAGCCGTAGCCGTACACCCAGACATCCTGGTCCGGCGTCCAGTGGTTCAGGCTTCGCCGCATGGACGCGTGGCGCTCGGCGTCGGTCAGCAGGCGAAAAGGCCGGGGGTCGGGTCGGGAGAAAACGGAATCGGATTGTGTCACAAAGCAAAGCGGAGGCGACCGCCTGGAGCAACCAGCGGCCGTATCCCCGATAAGATGAATAAATTCGCAAAGAAGTCGCTATTTTAAGCCACGGGGCCGTCCGGCGCCACGCCTAAGCTTATACGCCGGCTCGGCGGTATGATGGCGTCTTTGCCATCCGCTTCGAACGCCATCGATCATGACGCAGACCATGGAACTGGATTACGCGCGCCGCTTCGGCGGCTTGGAACGGCTGTACGGACCGGACGGCTTGCCGCGCCTGCGGGACGGCCACGTCGCGGTGGCGGGCATCGGCGGCGTCGGCTCGTGGTGCGCCGAGGCGCTGGCTCGCAGCGGCATCGGCGCGTTGACCCTGATCGATATGGACCACGTGGCCGAATCGAACATCAACCGCCAGGCGCATGCCCTGGACAGCACGCTGGGGCGGGCCAAGGTCGGGGCCAT
>Ga0265293_10010413_pt1 | contig 13009 bp, 13 predicted proteins | sample Munlanlewell138R_FD_192505 | JGI IMG/M metagenome (GOLD analysis project Ga0265293, IMG submission 192505) | Leachate microbial communities from a municipal landfill in Southern Ontario, Canada - Leachate well 138R | ecosystem: Engineered > Solid waste > Landfill > Unclassified | place: Canada... | reverse complement strand
AGCGCCCGTGGCAACGCGACGGGCTCGAGACGCTCGCCCTCGGCGGTGCGGCCGCCGCCCTCGCCTACCTCGTCGGCTGGCTCCTCCGAGGTATCGCGGAGGGCGTGTAGCCTCGGACGTCCCGACTTATGTCGAACTGGATGCCAAACAGAGCTCCGGCTTGCGGGATCCCACCGGGCAGCGAGCGACGCTCATCACGGCAGATGAGGACTGGACGAACGGAGCGAAGGAGCCGCCCGTCACCGGGCCCCGACAGGTTCGGACACCGAGGAGGGCCACCTCACCGCCCCCCTCCGCCTGGTCGGCGTCGCGACCCGGAGACGTGGCGCCCGAGGTCGCTCTAGGCGCGGATGGCCGCCGCGTTCCGCCTGATGCCAGTCATGCCACGCCTCGCTGTACGAGCGGACGATGGGATCGACGCCTGGATGAGGCGGAGGAACTGCGCGGGGTGGACGGGCTTGATCGCTATCAGATGGACGCCCAGGTGCTCTGGGTCGGGCAGCACCCCGGCAACCAAATCAGCCAGCAGGAAGACCCGTTCGCGCCCCACCTCGGCCGCCATGCGCTGCAGCGCCGCCCGCTCGGCCGGCCCGACGCGCTCAGCGTCGACCAGGACGGCATCCGTCTTGCCGTGGACCGCATCCGCAGCGATCGACGAGGCACAGGAGACGCTCCAGCCGCCTCGCTGCGCAACGCCGGCCAACACGTGGGCCTGAACGGGGTCGCTGCCGATGATGGTCAGGTGCATGGGGTGCCTCCTTCAAGGGACACCCTCAGGATGGCGAGCGACTCTTACCAACCTCACACCGGATCGGCCTTCCGGGGGCGGATCGACGCCGGTTTACTGATCCTCTACCGGGTCCTCACCACGATCGGTCGATCTACGGGAGGGCGTCATTTCTTCCGCGGATACCATCTCAGGGTGCTCCCCGATGCCCCGGGGAGGCCGGAGGATCCATGCCCGTCTCTGATCCCGCCACGGCGCACCGGACTGCGCCCCTGCAAGCGCTCGTCTACGACCGTGACGAGTACGTCGACATCTTTGTGGACCTCCTCTCGTTTCTCGGCGACGACCCGGGCCCCGACACGTGGGCGACCACCTCGGCGGTGGAAGCGCGCAGACGGGCGACGCGCGCGTCGTATGACGTGATCGTGGCCGCGCGGGAGTCGGAGGATCCTCAGCTCCTGCTCGACATCCGCCGCCACCAACCAGGCGCGGTGCTCGTCGTCACGAGCGCTTCACCGCTCACGGCCCGCGAGACCACGGAGCTATTCGCAGCCGGTGCTGACGACGTCGTGGTGAAGCCGTTCCATCCGAGCATCGTGGTGGCGCGCGTGAACCGCCTCGTCGAGTCGCGCGCTCAGCTGCGTGGCGTTGCGAGCGCGGCCCTTGTCTCCGCCTGAGCTTCCACCAGGTCATCCTCGCGGAGCTTCAATGGACCGGATCATGCATCGCGGTGACTGGCTCGCACTCGGTGGCAGCATCGCAATCGCCATAGCCACCTTGCTCCCGTGGGCCACGGTGGGGCCGATTTCGATTGAGCAAACCAGCGCCGAGAGCGGGCGAGTGATGCTGGTGCTGGGGGTCGCGGCGGCGCTGCTCACTGTGACCGGGTCACTCCCGGCCGCGGGGTCGCGTTCCTCGCAGCAAGCGCCGCTGGCTGCCTGATGATCCGCGAGTACGTGAACCTCATCGGTTCGCCAAACGCGGAGTTCTGGGGGATCCTCACGTTCGGTGTGAAGCCGGGAATCGGGCTGTACCTCGGAATCAGCGGTGCGGTCGTAACTGTAGCCGGATGCGTCGTTGCGATAGCGAACGCTCCATCGGCGCGTCGATAGCGCTCCTCCTCCAACCCGGGCACCAACGGACGTAGCGAGGGTGGCTCAACCCCTTGATGGCTCCCGAGGCCCCAAGCACGTTCGCAGCAGGGCCGACGAGATCGTCGGGAAGCAGGGGGCACTACGGAGCACATGATCGGCACCCGTCGTGACGGACGCACCGGCCCGAGGTTATCCCCGGGCCGGTGCGTCTTGGCGCTATCTCTTGCTCAGCGGCAGTAGCCGAGGAGCGGCGTGTTCGCAGGCACCCCTCCCGCGAAGCGCGCATTCCAGCCCGCGTTTACGAAGGACGGCAGGTCGGGGAAGTACGACACGAACGCGCCGTTCGCGGTCGACCAGAACGAGAGCCTCGACGTCGGGCAGCTCCCCGCTGCGATGTTGACCAGCTCCGATGTGCTTCCGCCCCCGTAGATGAACAGGCCCACGCCCCGCGTCGGGAGCGCACCACCCGTGATCGCCCCGGACGCGGAGACGTACGTGAAGATCGGCGTGCCGCTGGCGACGATGCCGTCGGCGGAGCGAACCTGGACGGAAGCCGCGCCGGCCCCTCGCGCGGGGGTCCGCGCCGTGATCTGCGTGGCGGAGACCACGGTGACGCTCGTCGCCACGCTGCCATCGAAGCTCACGGTGCTGCCGGCCGTGAAGCCCACGCCGGTGATCGTGACGAGCGTGCCCCCGGTGGTCGGGCCGGTGCTGGGCGAGAAGCCGGTCACCACCGCCGGCTGGCGGTAGGTGAAGGCGTTGTTCAGCGTCGCCGCGCCGCTGTCCGTGCGGACGACCACCCCCGCCGTGCCCGACCCGGCGGGGGTACGGGCGGTGAGGCTCGTAGTGCTCGAGACCGTCACGTCCGTCGCGGCACGGCCACCGAACGTGACCTCGATGCCGCTCACGAAGTTCGTCCCCGTGAGCGTGACCGTCGTCCCACCGGCCATCGTCCCGGCGGCGGGGCCTACCGAGGTGAGCGTCGGCGCGGCGACGTAGCGGTAGCCGTCGGACCGCTGCACGGACCGGTTGTCCGTGTTCGTGACGCGGACCGTGACGTTGCCGAGGTTCCGTCCCGCCGGGACGCGGACCCGCAACTGCGACGCGGACACGACGGTCACGTCGCTCGCCGCACGCCCCCCGAACTCGACGCCTGCACCGGGGTTGAAGTTCGTGCCGGTGATCGTGACGAGGTTGCCGCCTCCCAGCGGCCCGCCCGCGGGCGTGACGCCGCTGATCGTCGGGCTCCCACTGGCTACGTAGGTGAAGGTGTTGTTCCGGCTCGCGGTCTCCCCGCCGGGGATCGTGACCTGCACCGTCACGTTGCCCGTGCTCCGCGCGGGAGCGACGGCCGTGATCACGGTGGAGCTGTTCACGACGACGCTCGTCGCGTTGGTCGACCCGAAGCGCACCACGGCGCCCGTGACGAAGCCCGTGCCCGTGATGGTGACGGGCGTGCCGCCGCCGGTCGAGCCGACGCTCGGAGAGACTGAGGTGATCGACAGGGTCCCGGCGTAGGTGAAGCCGTTCGTCCGCGTCACGGACTTACCGTCCGTGTTCGTGACGGTCACGTTGACCGCACCGGTGCCTGACCCCGCTGGCGTCACGGCGGTGATCCGCGTCGACGAGACGACCGTGGTGCTCGTGGCGTTGGTACTGCCGAAGCGCGCCACGGCGCCGGGCAGGAACCCGGTGCCGGTGATGGTGACGGCCGTCCCGCCGGTGCGCGGGCCGCTGGTCGGCGACACCGCCGACACGGTCGGCGCAGGCGTTGAGACGTACGTAAACGCGGCGTTCCGCTGGCCTCCCTGGCCGTCGGGGTTGGTCACGCGGACGGCGACGGCGCCCGCGCTCCCGGTCGGGGTCACGGCGGTGATCGAGGTCGCGCTCGTCACCGTCACACTCGCGGCGCTGCTGTTCCCGAAGCGCACCGTCGCTCCGCTGGCGAAGCCGGTGCCGGTAATGGTGACCGTTGTACCGCCACCGGTGGTGCCCGACGCCGGCGAGACGCTCGAGACCGAGGGAGTCGGGGCTGCCTGGTAGCTGAAGGCGTTGTTCAGCGACCCCGACTGCGTGTCGGGGTTCGTGACCTGGACGGCGACGCTGCCCGGCGCTCCGCCCGGGGTCGTCGCCGTGATCGTGGTGGCAGTGACGACGGTGACGCCCGTGGCCGCTACGCCGCCGAAGCGGACCATGGCGCCGGTCTGGAACCCGGTACCAGTCACCGTCACCACGGTGCCACCGAGGGTGCTCCCGGAGGCCGGTGAGACGCCCGTGACCGTCGGCGGCGCACCGAGATACACGAAGGCGCCGCCCAGCGACCCTCCGAGCCCGTCGGTGTTCGTCACGACGACGGTGGCGCTCCCCACCCCAGCGGGGGTCACCGCGGTGATCGTGGTCGCATTCACGACCGTCACCGCGGTGGCGGGCGTGCCATCGAAGATGACCGAGGCTCCCGCTGCGAACCCGGTCCCGGTGATGGTCACCGCGGTTCCACCCGCGCCCGGGCCAGACCCGGGTGCCACGCCGGTGATGGTCGGGGGATCGGCTGCCTCGACCCGCTGCATACTGCCCGTGAGCAGCACCGCGGCGACGAGGAACAGCGCAGCGGTCACGATCGCGGCACGGCGCACAACGAGCGGGTGAGACATACGGCCCCTCTACCTCGGGCCGCTGACGCAGACGTCTGGGCCCCCGTCAGAACGAGTGTTTCGGATAGAACGCTGCGCGTTGGCAATTCGTTCCCCGGCGCCGCAGGCGAACGAAGCGGCGGTCGCCGAGAGACCCGACGACCGCCTGGCGCAACCCGAATGAGGTATCCCGAGGTTGCGCGCGCACCTTACCGGAAGCGGCTCGCCGCCCGCGAATCCTCCCCGGCCGTCCGGCGGTTCACCGACTCTTCACTGGCCTCAACCGAGCCTGAAGCAGTCCTCACGCGAGGGGGCCCGTAGGCTACGGCTTGTCCCGACCTGGGGATGAAACCCACCCTGAAGACACACTTGAGGCCCCGGATGATCACGACTCATGTCTGCCCGCGTTGCGCTGGATCCGTCATCTCGGTGAAGCACGACGACGAACCCTCGTGCCTGCACTGCGGGTACGTCGTATACGCCGGTGTGCTCACCGAGGTCGCCAACACGCCATCAGCGCGACGGAGCATCATGCAGCCGGCGGATCGGTCGGCGGTCCGGCGCAGGCAGATCGCCCGCGCACGGAGCCGCGAGAAGCACGGCGCGGCCGCCTGACGCCACTCAGCGCCCCTGTGGAAGACCCCGTGTTCCCCTCGAGCCAATCGGCACCGATCTACAGCTCCCCCGGATTCTGATATCGGTCCTCAGCGGATGGTGAGCGTGCGCACAGCTGTCAGAAGGACAGCCGCACGAGGACGACAGCCGCGTGTCCCGGGAGCATCCACCGGACCCGTTCTGGCCCACCGCCCCCGTCTGTTGAGGTGATCGAGCCAGCGTTAGGCCTCGGAGCGGCGGTGCTCCGGGCAGGGCATCTGGGTGGCCGCATCGGTGAGGTAGCGCCGGATCAGACGACAGTAGTGGGGCGCATCGGCGCCATCGTCCTCATCGGGATCGAAGTACCGGCAGCCACGGCACGGCGCTGGACTCACCAGGAGTTCGTTGCGCACGAGGACGCTCGCCATCCCGGTCAGCCCGGTCGCAAGTGCCGCGAGTTCCTCCCTGGGAAGCGCGGCCAGCGCATCGCCAATCTTTGATTCGCTCGCGTCGAGCCGCTCGAGCAGCGCGCGACCGGACGACGTGAGCGCTAGGACCTGCTGCCGGGCGCTGTACGGATGAGGCTGCCGCTCGATCAGGCCTCGATCGACCAGCGGTCGCAGGATGCCGAGCACCGTCGTGTGGCGGACCCCGAGGACCCGAGCCAGTTGACCAACCGTGGCGACATCCGACCGGATCGTGCCCGCGAACCGCACGGCGTCCGCCTGTGCCGGCGTGAGCTCCAGCCCAGCGGTCTCCTCGCGCAGCACCCCGTCAAGGGCGCGCGAGACACGCGCCAGCAGTGATTGCAGCTCGATGAGGTGCGGTTCGGATGGGAGATCGGTCACGTTGACAGGATAACGTAGGATGCCTACATCAACACGTAGGAATCCTACGTATTTGAAGGGATGTTCGGTGACTCAAGCCTCGATTCCTGGGTATCGCATGGGGGATCCCGCGCTACCCGCAGCCGCGCTCGACGGTGGTGACCTCGATCGGCTCCTGCAGAGCATCCTGTTCACCGACGAGGACCGCGCCGCACTCCGGGAGGCGAGCACGATCGTTGGTCCTCACGTCGAGGAGCTGCTGGACGTCTGGTACGGCTTCGTGGGCGGACACGACTTCCTCCTCGCGTCCTTCGTGACCCCGGACGGACCGAGCAAGGAGTACCTCACCCGGGTGCGAGCACGGTTTGCGCAGTGGGTGCGTGACACGCTGGCGGCGGACTTCGACGACGATTGGCTGCGGTACCAGGCCGAGATCGGCCGACGTCACGCCGAGGCGAAGAACCTCACGGACGGCGTCCAGGGGGCGCCAGCGGTCGTGCCGTTTCGCTACCTCGTCGGCCTCATCTACCCCATCTACGCGACCATGCGCCCCTTCCTCGAAGCGGGAGCGACGGACGAGGTGCAGTTGGAACGGATGCACCAGGCCTGGCTTAAGGCGGTGATCCTCTCCGTCACGCTGTGGTCCGAGCCGTACATCCAGCACGGTTGGTTCTAACGTGACCCGTGGTGGCGGTGTCACCCGTCGGGATCGGACCGCCGTAGCCCGTGACTCCTGCGCCTCAGCACCTCCGCGGAGTCGGGCGTGAGGTCTTCTTCGTATACGGGCTTCGCGCGGCGGATGACGCCGCCACCACCTACCTCAAGACCGCCGTGCAACCTGGCGGTGGCAATGGCGACCATCCTCCTCTCATCCCCCTCCAGCCCCAGGACGCACACTTCGGCTGAATTGGGGATGCCTGCCGAAGGGTTCCATCGTCATGTGCGGTGCGCCGTGATGCGCCGTCCGGCAGGGAGCGATCACCGCCCACCACCGAAGAACCCGAGGTGACTCGGCTAGGTCATGTTATGTCACGCCGCTGGCGATGAGCTCACGAGTCGGGCGACACCTCGCCCGTGGCGTGACGCAACCCGCCTGGTGGCGCTCGGCGCCGAGCCCCTTAGCTCCGAGTTCACCGATGCCCTCGTCAATCCGATCGGTGAGGGCGTTCGAGAACGTGTGGGACTCGGCTGTACGGGATGAGCTGGGTCCGACCCCCGTCGTGCAGCAGCAAGTAGTCGCCGTCCTCGGACGCCTCGATGGCCGCTCGGAGAGCGGCGAGTTCCTCGGCTGAGGGAACGCCATCGGTCGCATCCAAGCGCTGCCACTGCTCGATACGGACCCCGGGCACCGTCTCGATCGAACGTGCGAGGTCGGCACCGGCGCCGGACATGACGATGATGCGGCGCAAGCGATCCGATGTGGCTGTTAGCAGCGGAGCAGGCGCCACATCGGATCGGGGAGCCCCTGGCAGCAGCCGCTGGTCCTCACGGAGGATGAGCCAGTAGTAGATGCCGACAACGCCCGCCACGAGCACCAGTGCGAGATTCCATCGCACCGCCAGGAGCGTCCCAGATGTCCCGTCGAGCAGGCTACGAAAGACTTGGTAGAGGACGACCGTCAGGTCAATGAGGGCCACGAGGACGGCAAGTCCAAAGATGGAGAACAGGAACACGCGGCGGGGCAACACCTGCCGTTCCGACAGGCCCTCATCGGCGTGGTCCTGTGCCTGGGACCAGTACCGAACCCACAGCGGCACCCCCACGAGCAGACACGTGAGACCGAGGACGAGGTCGTTCCGCCACCAGTCGGCAGACCGGAGCAGGTCCGGGCCACGCCCCGCGACCACCTCGATCACGAGGGCGATGAGCGCCACGAGCCCGACCGACGCGGTAAGCAGCCCGCTGGCCGCCGTCAGGTAGCGGTATGCGTGCTCGGGCGTGCTCCACCGTCGCACCTCGGGGGCGTCGTCCCGGAGGACGGCGCGGTGATAGCCCCAGAGGAGTCCGCTGACGATCGCCGCGCCGAGGGCCGCTGGCAGGTCCGCGAAGTGCTCGACGGCGGAGGCCCCCTGGGGATCCCCGGTCCACCAGTCGAGGATGGCGTAGAGGACCCTCGCGAGGGAGACGATGAAGACGGCCGAGGCAGTGGTGATGCCGGCGATGAACAAGTACGTGTACCACGCGCTCGTCCGTGCATCGCGCCTCGCCAGGTGGCGGATCCAGTGCCACCACCACACCGGCACCGCGATCGCTGCGGCCGCGATGGCCGCGCGAGGGTCGCCGTAGTCCGCCACCAGCAGCACTTCATCGAAGAGCTCGCCGTACAGCGCGCGGACCGGCTGGACGAGGAGGTCGGTGGCGCTCCACCAGAGCAGGTACAGGCCGAGGATCGCACCGGCGTAGAGATAGAGCCGGTCGAGGAGGCGCGTACCGCTTGTGGTGGCCGGTTCGGTTGCCAGCATCCGAATGTGCAGCACCCACACGCCCACCGAGACCACCAGCCAGCCGAAAGGGTCACCCTCGAACTGGTCGACACCGAAGAGGATGCGCAGGGAGAGGACGCCCGCGATCGCAACGGCGACGAGGGCGCCGCCGCGCGCGAGGTTGAAATAGGCGCGACGCGCTTCCGAACGTTGCTCCACCGGATACCGCTGCACCGAGCGCTGAGCAAACAAGAGCATGATCAGCCAGGCGGGTGTCCCGACGACCGTCAGGGCAAGCGCACTCGCCAGCGCGGAGTCGCTGCTCGACAGGAGTGCATCGCCGCCCACCGCGTCCAGCGCGCCACCGACGAGGAGCGCGAGGCCGCTCGCGACCAGCACGAGCGCGACGGTCGCGACACCGTAGACGAAGAGCCGCCGGACCGTCCCGATGCCCGGCTCGTCGGCCTGAGTCTCCTCGTCACGTCGCCGCACGTTGAGGACCGCGACGACGATCGCCGCGATCAGCGCGACCGGCAGCAGCAGCATGACAAGCGAGATGATGATCCCGAAGAACATCGCCAGCCCTCAGGACGATGCGGGTACGACCGCGACGGGCGTCGGGGCGCTACCAGAGAATGCGGTCGGGCAATAGAGCGGCCACGGCACTTCGTCGAACCGCCACTGTCCGTCCTCGTAGATGAGGACGAAGGTGTGCTCCCAGTTCGACTCGCCGCTGTCGAACGGCCCGGAGCCCCAGCTCTCGGTCAGCGCCACACGGACCTCGGTGCGGTCGCCGCGCTCCACGGTCTCCTTGAGGCGCGCGCTGAATCGGTCCGCCACGCCGTAAATGATGGCGTCACTTGGGAACGGTGCACATTCTTCATCGATGGCATGGGATATCACCGAGAAGGCACGGGTGGTGTCACGTTCCGCGATCGCGCGCAGATAGTCCTGCACGGCCGCCTCGGGCGTGCCGGGGTCGAACTCCTGCTCGCGGTTGCCGAGGACGGCGACCACCACGCTGACGATGACCGCTGTCGCGATGACCCCACCGACCGCGACCAACCACCGAGCCGAGGCGCCCATGCGCGGACCTTCCCGTGCGGCAGACACGACGACGGTAGGGTACGACACGACGAGGCGTGCCTCACGAGTGATTAGGTGCGTGCTAAGTGCCGACATCCTTTTCCGTATCGATGCTGGAGCGGGATGGCGGTAATCACCCTGCTGGTCGCTCTCGGAATCCGTTTGTGTCTCTCTACCTGCGCTCGTGCTCACGGTGGTGCGGGAGCCCTTATGGATGTCACAGCTAGCCAGGGACGATCGCGATCTTGTGGAGGTGTCGGTTCTTGTCCACCCTGGGTCCCTTCCAAGCGCAGGCTGTCATTGATGCGCTCCTGGTCGCTGAAACAGTGAGCCCCGCGGGTCGCGCGGGGTCTACCGTCGAGCCTTGGATGCATCCGCCTCACCGCACACTCGGGCCATCGGAGACCCACATGCTGGGGCGAACTCCCGCAACGCTCAGTGCGTTGCAGCGTCGGCCTTGAGGCTCTCGCACTCCACTCGCGGCCTCCGCGGCTCTTTGGTGTGTTCCACCACTGAGTTCGGACGATGCCGCGTCAGCTGCGCCCGGTCGCGAACCGCACGGTCGGTTTCGACGAGTCTGCGCGATGGCACGCCTGGCGTGCTCGCGGAGGTGCGGAGGCCTCCGCGGATCGGGCGTGAGGTCGTCGTATACGGCCTTCGCGCGGCGGATGACGCCGTCACCACCCACCTCGAGACCGCCGTCAACCTGGCGGTGGCAATAGCGACCCCCCCCTCATCCACCACAGCCGCTAGGGCGCGCACCGAGGCCGGATCGGGATACGTGCCGAAGGGGTCCAGGCAGGTCCATCGTCGCCTGCGGTGGCCACGATGCGCCTCCCGGCAGGGAGCGACCTCACCGCCTACCACCGAAAAACCCGAGGTGACCTGAGGTCGTGTTATGTCACGCGCTGGCGAATGAGCTCATCAACGGGCGGAATCAGGGGATTGGGGACGCGGGCCACGCTGCGGTTGCCACGTGATGGCCCCTCCGGACCACAAACTCGGCGCGGGTGGCCCTGACCGATCAGCGGGCAATCGGCCTATCGTCGGGAGAGGGGCCGGCGGCACTTCAGGATGAGAGGGGGGGCACGCCATGCTCGACGCGAAGCATGACCGTGCTCGTCCCAGTCCCCGCGTGCAATCTGCGGCGTCACGGACAGCCAGTACTCATCAGCCGACCAACAGCAGCCGCGCACTCATGCTCCAGCAGCGCATCGGCAACCGCACCCTGTCCCGGCTGCTGGCAGGCGGTATGGCCTCCAGACCGACCGTGAGGGCAACCGGCCGTGCTGCGCCTGAGTTCGCGGCGTTGGTCCGTCGGTCAAGCACGACGGGAATGATTCAGCTCGTGCGGTCAGAGGTGCAGCCGCTTCGGCGCGGCGTCGGTGTCTCGCTTGATGCGCTCGAAGCCTACCGCGGGGACATCGAAGGGCAGCTTGCCGACCTTCACCCAGAGGAAGTCGCCCGCGGGTTCATCGACCTGACGCGGGTTGCTGAGTGGCAGGCCCAGTACGCCACCGCCCTCGGGCAGCTCCGAACGGCTCTCGGCGCGGCGGGGCTCGGAGATGACCACACCGTCCTCCCCGCGGACGTGATGGCGCGGACGAACGCGCTGGCTACCTGCTTCCACGCTGCCCTCATCCGCCTCGTGAACATCCGGCATGCGCTGAACCAGTCGCTCGAGGCGTACGGCTTCTATCGCGAGGGGCAGGAGGCGCTGGCCGAAGGCTCGGCGCTCGGCGAGGAGAAGAAGCGCACCCGGGAGGAGGCCACGAGCAGCGGTTCCGGCGGGGACTCGAGCGGCACCGCGGAGGACCGGGTGACCACGTTCCCCCACAAGGGGAAACATGCGCCTCCACCCAAGATCGCTGGCAAGATCAGGGCGATCGAGAGAGCCACCGCCGGGCCCGGAGAGACCGCGCTCTATCTCACGAACGACCCGCCCACCGTCGTGGGCTGGGAAGACACCGCACGCCGCGACGGTCTCCTGCTCCCCGATGGGTTCACGGTGGTACATCGCTTCAACGAGGTCATCGGTGCGGACCAAGGAGAGGCAACGTCCTGCATCCGGATCGATGGCGACCACGGTCACCCGATCATCCAGTCCGGGAGCAAGACCGGATTCGACAGCTACATCGAGCGGGCCATCGAGCAGTACCTCAAGGACGCGGACCACGAGAACCTGAAGCGCGTCGCCGTCTACCTCGTATCGGTCGGGCTCGATCCGCGCAGGTACCGGATCCCGCCGGAGGACCTGCCGTAGCCTCGCCGGTGTCTGGAAGACCGACCGCGATTCACCGACGCTTCACGGACTCAAGTGAGTCTGAGGACGTCCTCACGGAGAGATGTCCGTCGGCTACGGCCGCCCAGTTCGTCGCGTCGCAGCTTGCGAGGGCGTCCTGAGCAACGAGTAATAGGACGGAGTCGACTTCGCGCAGCTGCGCGCGCCAGAGTTCCAGGTGCCGCTGTTCAGCCGCTGCGAGCTGCCGGTAGATCTCGCGCAGATCCTGGTCCTGCTCGATCTCCGCGAGCTGTCCGTACATGTAGACACCGTCTGTCTCATCGGCGAGGAACTCCCGGTAGCGCTTGATCTCAGCGTCGGTCGCGATCTCCCCCCGTCACTCGCGGGCGCGCCTCAACCGCACGCTGATCTCCAGCCCTCCCGCCGGGTGGTTGCGCGCCTCCAGCACTCCACTGCAGCGTTCCAGCAGCCGGAGCGCGATGGTAAGCCCGAGGCCCGAGTGTCCCTCCGTCGGGGTCCGCGCCTTACTGGCCCGTGTGAACGGATCAAAGAGCGTGGGCAGCGCTGCCGGCGAGACGCCGGGGCCATGATCACGCACCGCGATGACTGCGTCGTCACCGTGGACGCGCGTCGAGATCTCAAACGGCGTGTCAGGCGGCGTGTGCGCCAAGACGTTCTCGACCAGGGCCCGCAGGACGCGCCGCAGCGCACTATCCGCGCAACGCACAGGCACACTCTCCCCGCTCCGGCGCACCTGGGAGCCGTGCTGTTCTATCAATGGAGCGAGTTGCCCGAGCACCTCCTCGACAACGTCAGCGGCATCGCAAACGTCATCGGTTGCCGGGGCGTCGCCTCGATCGAGACGCGCCAGCAGGAGCAGATCCTCGACCAGCTCAGCGGCCTCAATCGAGGTCTCGTTGATGTCGTTGACGGATTCCCGCTGTGACTCGGTGAGTGGCTCGCGCCGCAACAGTTCCGACGATGCGCGGATCACCGCGAGAGGCGACCGCAGCTCATGCGAGGCGTCCCCAACAAACGTCCGCTGGCGCTCGTAGGCAGTGGTGATCGGGCGTAAGGCACGCCCGGCGACGAAGTAGCCGCCGACGCCGGCGAGGATCAGTCCGACGGCACCGGTCCCGCCAAGCACCCAGAGCAGCAACGCCAGTTGTCGGTCGTGCGCCTCCAGACTGCGCCCACCGAGGACGACGCCTTCGACTACCCCCTCGGCCACGATAGGCGCCGCGAGGATGCGCATGCGGTTGCCGTGCTCCTTCACCGTGGCCCAAACCGGTTCCCCTTGCAGAGCCGACCGTACGAACCCTTCCTCGACGAACTCCTCTGCCTCCACGTTGTTCGGATTACCGACCAGTGCCCCGTCGGCGCGAA
>Ga0265293_10010412_pt1 | contig 13010 bp, 11 predicted proteins | sample Munlanlewell138R_FD_192505 | JGI IMG/M metagenome (GOLD analysis project Ga0265293, IMG submission 192505) | Leachate microbial communities from a municipal landfill in Southern Ontario, Canada - Leachate well 138R | ecosystem: Engineered > Solid waste > Landfill > Unclassified | place: Canada... | reverse complement strand
CGTCTTCAAAATCGAGGTGGCCGTGGAATTAAAGGAATGAGCGTTCATCAAGATGATATTGTTGATATGTTTTTAAAGATGTCAACCCACGACTATTTACTACTCTTTACCAATTTTGGAAAAGTGTATCGTATTAAAGGATACCAAGTCCCATTAGCTTCTCGAATTGCGAAAGGGGTTCCTGTCGTAAATCTATTAGCTTTAGATAAAAATGAGCACGTTCAAGCGATGCTACCTCATAATGAATCAACTAAGTTTTTCTTCTTTGTTACAAAATACGGTACCGTAAAACGGGTGGCTAGTAATGAATTTGATTCAATTCGTCAAACTGGAAAAATTGCTATTATGTTAAAAGATGATGATGAATTAATGGCAGTTCGTCAAACTGATGGTAATGATGAAATTATTATTGGAGCATCAAATGGTAAAGCAGTCCGTTTTAATGAACAAGATGTTCGCCCAATGGGAAGAACCGCAATGGGTGTCCGGGGCTTTAACTTAGATGGCAGCGAGGTCGTAGGTGTAGCCACTGATAAAGCGGGACAATTTATTTTATCAATTACTGAAAATGGTTATGGGAAAAAGACTTCTTTATCCGAATATCGTTTAACTAAGCGGGGAGCTAAAGGAGTTATCTCTATTAACGTTACCGAACGGAACGGTAAACTGGTTGCCCTCAGAGCTGTCGAAGGAGATGAAGATCTCTTAATTATTACTGATGAAGGAATCGTAATTAGGATATCTTTAGAAGATGTCGCGACTTATGGTCGAACTACGCAAGGTGTTAAATTAATTAACTTGAAAGAAGAGACATCAGTTGCGGCGGTTGCGATTGTTGATAGTGAGGATGACGAACTAGATGATGAAGCAGAAATTGAAACAATCGATAAGCTCGCTGAGATAGAAACTGAAAATATTGAGGAAGAAAAAAGACTAAATTAAATTCAGTCTTTTTTTGTATTATCAATTAAACTTTCATTCCAATCTGGGTGAGGCTTTACGTCAAGTAACTGAGCGACTGTTGCGGCAATATTACTTAAACCATAGTCACCACGTTTTAAACAAACATCATTGTTATAAACAATAAAGGGAACTTTATTTAAAGTATGACTTGTTTTGGGACGAAGTGGCTCATTTTCGTCTTTTCTTTTTTCATACATTTCATCGGCATTGCCATGATCAGCAGTAACGATTAAAGTAACATTTTCTTTTTTTGCAACTTCAACTAGCCGAGTTAGCATTAAATCGACAGCTTCAACGCTAATTAAAGTGGCTTGGTAATTACCAGTATGACCAACCATGTCGCCATTTGGGAAATTTGCTCTTAAGAAATCATATTTTTTTGATTTAATAGCTTCAATTAAATTATCAGTAATTTCAGCGGCTTTCATCCAAGGTCTTTCATCAAAGGGGACTAAATCAGATTTAATTTCAACCCAAGTCTCTAACTCATTATCAAATTTTTCACTACGGTTACCATTCCAAAAATAAGTAACATGACCAAATTTTTGAGTTTCACTAATAGCATATTGGTTAAGCCCTTTAGCGACTAAGGTTTCAGAAAGGGTATTTTTAATCCGGGGTGGTTGAACTAAGAAAAGTTCTGGGATTTTTAAATCACCATCATATTGCAGCATTCCAACATAGCGAACTTCAGGATATCGTTTGCGATCAAATTTATCAAATTGCTTGGCTTCAAAAGCTCTTGTTAATTCTAAAGCACGATCTCCTCTAAAGTTAAAGAGAATGACTGCGTCGTGGTCTTCAATCGTTCCAACCGGTTTTCCATCTTCAATAATCACAAATTCTGGCAAGTTTTGATCTGAGCAATTTAATTCTTCACGATATGTTTCGATAGCTTCACTAGCGCTAGCAAAAGTTCGACCTTCTCCTAAAACGTGAGCATACCAACCACGTTTTACCATGTCCCACTCAGCTTCATAGCGGTCCATTGTGATATACATCCGACCACCACCACTTGCAATTTTACCATCAAAAGTATCATCATTTAATTCCGCTAATAAGTCTTCTAATTGTTTAATATAAATTAATCCCGAAGTTTCTGGAACGTCTCTTCCATCAAGTAAGGTGTGGATACGAACTCGTTTAATTCCTGAAAGTTTAGCATTTTTGACTAAATCTAATAAATGGTTAATGTGCGAATGGACATTGCCATCAGAAAGTAGCCCAATAAAATGTAAGGTCGAATCTTTAACATAATCGACGGTATCCTTCCAAACATCAGTGTTATAAATGGCCTTACTAGCAATCGATTCATTAACTAGTTTCGCGCCTTGGCTATAAACTTGACCACAGCCAATCGCATTGTGACCAACTTCCGAATTCCCCATGTCATCATCACTTGGTAAACCAACATAAGTACCATGGGCATTAATTTCAGTATAAGCACAATTTTTGCTTAACCAATCAAAAGTTGGTTTATAAGCATTAGCGACGGCATTTCCTAAAGTCGTTTCGCTTAAACCAACTCCATCCATCACAACTAAAACTACCGGTTTTCTTTCAATCATATAAATCTCCTAATCTAATTCCTCTAATTTTTCTAAATACATTTCAAAGACTTCTAAAGCATCTTTGGTGGCTTGATTACTACTCATATCAACGCCGGCTTTTTTCAAAACATCAATCGGGTAATCAGAACTACCAGCTTTTAAGAAATCAAAATAAGCATCAATCGCTGGTTGGCCTTCTTCTAAAATCTTTTTACTAAGGGCCGAAGCAGCACTAAAACCAGTCGCATATTGATAAACATAATAATTATAATAAAAATGGGGAATTCTTGACCATTCAATGCTTATTTCATCATCATAAACCATTTCAGGTCCGTAATATTTTGCATTAATCTCACCATAATGTTTACTTAATAAATCTGGGGTTAAAGCTATCCCTTCTTGATCTAAAGTATGAATTAAATGTTCAAATTCCGCAAATTGAGTTTGACGGAAGACAGTTCCTTTAAAGCCATCTAAGAAATGGTTAATAATATAAGCTTGAATTTTTGGGTCAGAATATTTTTTTAATAAATAATCAGTTAATAAGTTTTCGTTAGTAGTTGAAGCAACTTCCGCCAAGAAAATCGAATAGTCACCATAAACAAAAGGTTGACTAGCCCGGGTATAGTAACTATGAACGCTATGGCCTAATTCATGAGCTAAAGTGAAAACATTGTCTAAAGTATTATTCCAGTTTAATAAAATATAAGGATTGGTACCATAAGTACCTGAAGAATAAGCTCCACTCCGTTTTCCTTGATTTTCAATAACATCAATCCAACGCTTCTCAAAGGCCATCTTTAATAAATCATAGTAATCTTTTCCTAAAACACCTAATGCTTCTAAAATAATTTCTTGAGCTTCTTGATAAGTAAACTTTAAATCAATTGGTTCTACAAAAGGAACATACATATCATACATTCTCATTTCATCTACTTTAAGTGATTTTTTTCTTAAAGCAACATAACGATGTAACAGTGGCAAACCTTGATTTACCGCAGAAACTAACGCATCATAAACCGTTTCAGGAATAAAATTATTTGCTAAGGCGGCTGCTCGGGCGGAAGGATATTTTCGAAGTCGGGCATTTAAGTTATGATTTTTAACTTGCCCTCTTAAAGTAGTCGCAAAAGTATTAATGTGATTTTGATAAGCTAAATAAAGTGTCTTGAAAGCATCTTTTCTCACGTCACGTTTTAAGCTTTCCATAAAGACACCATAACGACCATGGGATAATTCCACCTCATTACCAGATTCATCTTTTATAGTTCCAAAGCGGAGATCAGCATTGTTTAAAGTACTAAACACTTCGCTTGCAGTTCCCATAACTTCAGAAGCTTGAGCTAAGACGGTTTCAATCTCTAAAGAAAGAATATGATCACGATGTTGAAATAATTCTTTGAAAAAATGTTCATAAAGTGATAAATTCTGATTTTCTTTTAAATACTGAAAGACAAGAGCTTCATCACTAGCCATTAACTCAGTTTTAATAAAGACTAAGGCAGCGCTGACTTCAGCTGCGACGCTAGTAACTTGACTTAAGTAACCTTGATAATGGGGATTAGCGGTATCTGTATCGAGACTAAGATGAGCATAAACATAAAGATGATTTAGTCGTAACACTAAATCTTCATAAAGTTTTAAGGCTTCCTCTAAAGTAGCAGCACTCGTTAAGAGTTGTCCTTGAAATTTAGTTATCGCAGCGTAATCAGCTTTTAAACTAACTAATTCTTTTTCCCAAGCCTCATCAGTCGGGAAAATGGTAGTAAGATCCCAAGTGTCTTGGATGGGGACCTCACTTCTAATAGGTAATTTTGACATATGATTCCTTTCTATCTTGATAAACGATCACTTACGGCATCTTTACCAATTAAATAAATAGTATTAATTAAATCTGGTCCATGGAGTTGACCAGTAATAGCGACTCTTAAACCCATAAATAAGGGTTTACCTTTGATTGTAGTATTATTTTTGGTATTTTCTAAGGCTGATTTTAAGTTTTCTCTGGTCCATTTTTCATGAGTTTTGATTTGATTTAAAAATTCAGCTTTTACTATTTTGGTACTATCAGCTTGATAAATTTCTAAAGCATCATCAGTAACTGAAAAGTCCTTAAAAAATAATTCTGATAACTCAACAATTTCGGCACCATAAGATAATTGATCTTGGTAAAGATTAATTAAGTCTTTTTGCCAATTGATATCTAGATTTGAATCAGGATAAGCTGCATGTAAAAATGGTAGAGTTAAGTCATAAAGCTCTTCTAGCGGAAGATTTTTTAAATAACGGTTATTAATCCAAGTGAGTTTATTTTTATCAAACATCGAAGGTGACTTAGAAAGTCGTTTTTCATCAAAAATCTCAACTAACTCTAAAGGAGTAAAAATTTCTTGCTCCCCTTCTGGCGACCAACCAAGTAAAGCCATAAAATTGAACATTGCTTCGGGTAAGTAACCTTTTTCTTTATATTGACTCATAAACTGCATAATCGTGTTATCACGTTTTGAGAGTTTTCGATGTTGTTCATTAACGATTAAAGTCATATGAGCAAAAATTGGTGCATCCCAATTTAACATTTGATATAGCATTAATTGTTTTGGGGTATTACTAAGATGTTCTTCACCACGAAAAACATGGCTAATATCCATATAATGATCATCAACCACTACCGCAAAGTTATAGGTTGGAATACCATTACTCTTTACTAAAACCCAATCTCCAATATCTTTTGATTCAAATTGAACTTCCCCACGAATTAAATCACTAAAGATATAAGAAGTATCTTCAGGAACTTTTACTCTAATTACGTAACTTAAGCCAGCTGCTTCTTTGCTGGCGACTTGTTCTGGGGTTAAGTGACGACATTTGCCACTGTAACGAGTTGATGCATAGCCAGCGGCCTTTTGACGATTATAATCTTCTTCTAGTTCTTCAGGCGTACAAAAACATTTATATGCGTCTTTTTGCTTTAACAATTGATCGGCAATTTGTTTATAATAATCTAATCTTTCCATTTGCCGATAAGGAGCATATTTCGGATTTGGTTTAACTGGTGATTCATCTGGATCAATTCCAAGCCAATTTAAATAATAGAGCTGTGACTCCTCACCACCAGCAACATTTCTTTCAATATCGGTATCTTCGATTCTTAATATAAAATCACCTTGGTAATGTTTCGCAAATAAATAATTGAATAATGCAGTTCGAGCATTCCCAATATGTAAATGTCCGGTCGGACTAGGTGCATAACGAACTCTAACTCTTTTCATTTGATTTCCTTTCTAATAAGACAATTGCTTGAGCGACAATTCCTTCTTGACGACCGACAAAGCCTAATTTTTCGCCACGAGTCGCTTTGATGTTAATTAATGAAGGATCAGTTTTCAAAATAGTGGCAATAACTTGACGCATTTTTGGAATATATGGAGCCAAAAGTGGTTCTTCTAATAAAACCGTACAATCAAGATTATTAACTTGATAGTTTGCTTGCTCCAATAGTAAAAAAGTTGCCTCAAGCAGTTTTAAAGATGAGATATTTTTATATTTCAAATCAGTGTCAGGAAAATGACTTCCAATATCCCCTAATCCTAAAGCCCCAATAATCGCATCAATTATGACGTGAGTTAAAACATCAGCATCAGAGTGGCCTAAAAGCCCAAACTCAAAAGGGATTTCAACTCCTCCTATAACTAAGGGACGATTTTTTACTAATTGATGAATATCAGTGGCTTGTCCAATTCGATACATAAAAACACCTCTTAACTATTCTATCACTTTTTTAAAAGAGATAAAATATAAACACCAATAAATGGTTGAGGCAACCTCCTTTCCTAATAATTAAATGAAAATAAAGCAAACTAAATGAAATAATTTCAAAATAATGTAAATAAGTCTTGAAAAGAACCAGATTTCTTGTTAAGATATGAAAAAGGTGGAAATTGATGAAAGATATTAACCAGATTCAATTTATAGTGGGAGGCTACTATTACTATCTAATTAAATAAGTTAATAACTACTCTTGTGGATATTAACTGTTTTTTGATGGTAATCCACAAGCTTCCGACATATTGAGATAACTTTTAATAAGAGCTTTGTGGATAATCCCAGAGCTTTTTTCATTTAGGAGGAGAATATTATGAAGAAGTTATTAGTTGTATTAATGGCGATTGGGCTATTAGTGGGTTGTAGTGTTAAAGATGAAGATAAATTAACGATTGGTATTATTAATTGGGCGGATCACCCAGCATTAAATGATGCCAAAGAAGGTTTTATTTTAGGTTTAAAAGAATTAGGGATCGATAAACAAATTAATATTATTGACAAAAACGCTTTTGATGAAAGTTCCAATGCTGATATGATTATTAGCCAAATGGTGGCTGATCAAGTTGACTTAATTTATGCAATTGCCACTCCAGCGGCACAAGCGGCAGTTAATGCTACCATGGATAGTGATATTCCCATTATCTTTAATGCAGTCACTGATCCAGTATTAGCGGGCTTAGTAGCTAATCCGAATCAACCAGAAGGAAGAGTAACGGGAATTAGTGATATCGTCCCAATCAATAAGCAATTGGCCTTAATTAAAGAATTCTTGCCTGAAGTAGTTAATGTTGGAGTTATATTTAATACTGGTGAAGATAACAGTTGGTCTCAAATCCAAGAAATCGAAGCTGTTATTGAAGACATTGATTTAAAATTAATTAAAAAAGGGATTACTCTCTCCAGTGAAATTGCCTTAACTACCGAACAAATTATTCATGATGCTGATGTTTTATACATTATTACCGATAATATGGTAGCGAAAGCAACCCCACAAGTAGTTTCTATTGCTAACACTAAAAAAGTGCCAGTTTTCATGGCTGAAGCAGGCCAATTTGAACATGGAATTTTAGCCTCAGATTCAATTAGTTACTTAAATCTTGGAAAACAAGCGGCTAATATGGCAAAAGCAATTTTAATTGATCAGAAAGCTATCGCAGAAATTCCTGTAGAAATATCTCTTGATACGGAATTATTTGTCAGTCAAGCTGTTGCCGATTTTTTAAATATTGAAATTCCTGAAAGTATTTTAGCAAGAGCAATTTTAAAATAACATGATGAGCTTTATTATTAATATCTTAGAGCAAGGAAGTCTTTACTCCATTTTAACTTTAGGAGTAATGATTTCCTATCAAATCTTAGGAATCTCCGATTTAAGTGTTGATGGAACCTATCCACTAGGAGCAGTAATTAGTGCTGTTTTAATTAAAAATGGTTTTTCGCCATGGATAAGTTTGTTATTTGCTTTTATTGGAGGTGGTCTGGCTGGGTCAGTGACTGGTATTTTAAATACTAAACTAAAAATTAGTAATCTGTTAAGTGGGATTTTAGTGATGACAGCCCTTTATTCAATTAATTTAGTAATTGCGGGTGGACGATCTAATTTACCCCTTTTACAAGAAAAAACTTTATTTGATAACTTTATTTTTGATAAAATCGGAACTACTCCTTATCAAAAAGTCATTGTGTTATTCTTAATCATTTTTGGATTAAAATTAGTTATTGACTGGCTATTTAGTACACGTCTCGGTTATTTGTTTAAATTAGTGGGTGATAATGAAAATCTCATTTCAGAATTAGGCCATAACCCAGAGACCATTAAAATAATTGGTTTAGCAGTCTCAAATAGTTTAGTAGCCCTAAGTGGTGGTGTCGCAGTTTCTTTAAGTCGCTACTATGATATCTCAATCGGCACTGGCATGATAATCTTAGGCCTTTCTTCGGGGATCTTGGGTGTAACGTTACTTAAAAAAAGCAAATTTAAATTAACTAGTATGGTCATAGTTGGAGCAATTATTTATCGTTTTATTGTGGCTTTAGCGATTCGTTACGGTTTACAACCTCAATATTTAAGATTAGTCACAGTAATTATATTTATTGCGACTTTACTTTTAAATCAAACTACGAAATTAAATTCTAAAAGGAAGGTGGAAGAAAATGTTGGAATTTAAACATGTTTTTAAAACATTTAATCGCAATAGTGATTTTGAACTAGTTTTGTTTCAAGATTTAAATTTTGCCATCGCTAAGGATGAATTTGTCGTGATAATTGGTTCTAACGGTAGTGGAAAATCAACTCTATTTAATTTACTCGGAGGGCAAGTTAGTCCCGAATCAGGAAAAATACTTTTTGAAGGAAAAGATTTAAATCAGAAGACTCATCATAGCCGTGCCAAAGAGATTGGTCGCGTTTATCAAGATCCTTTAATGGGAACTGCCCCTTCACTAAGTATTTTAGAAAATTTATCATTAGCGAAAAATCAAGGCCAACTTCTTAATTTTAAAAAAGGTAAATTAAATAATGAAAGAGTATATTTTAAAAATCTTTTAAAACAACTTGATATGAACCTTGAAGATAAACTAGATAATAAAGTCAGTCTTTTGTCAGGTGGTCAAAGACAAGCAATTTCACTTTTAATGGCTTTATTAAAAAGTCCAAAACTGCTTTTATTAGATGAACATACGGCGGCTTTAGATCCCAAAAGTAGTAAAAAAATCATTGAGATTACCAATCATCTTTTAGCGAAGCATCATACCACGACGATTATGATAACGCATAATATTCAAGAAGCTTTAGAAAATGGGAATCGTTTATTGATGTTTAATCAAGGTGAAATAATCTTAGATGTTAAAAATCAGGCGAAAGCTGCTTTAAAAAGAGAAGACATAATTAGTTTATTTCACAAATATAATCAAAATAGCTTTGAGATTATTAATTAAAAGGCCTCTTATCAAAGTGAGACAAGAGACCTTTTTTATTATGATTTTATTGTTTAAAGTTTGATAAATTGTTCAACATCAATTACGAAAATTGTTGCTCCACCGACCGGAACTTCTACAGGAAATGAGGCAAATCTTCCAATATCATAGGAAGCAGTTGAAGGAACAATTTCGGTTCTTCTTCGGCTTTCACCACCAATTATTTCAATGGCGTGTTCAACTTTGTCATCTTCGGTTCCAACAATAATGGTGGTGTTACCAGCTTTTAAGAAACCACCAGTGGTCGCAAGTCTGGTCACTGAATAGTTTTCTTTTGTTAAGGCAGCCACGACACTTGAACTGTCATCATTTGAAACAATTGCCAAAATTAATTTCATATTAACACCTCTTTCTTTCCTTTATTTTATCATAATTTTATTTTTTATTAAACGTTAAAGCGGAAATGTAAGATATCGCCGTCTTTGACTAAATACTCTTTTCCTTCAATTCGAAGTTTCCCAGCGTCTTTAATGGCTAGCTCACTTTTTAACTTAATAATGTCTTTATAACTATAAGTTTCGACTCTAATAAAGCCTCTTTGAAAATCACTGTGGATTAAACCAGCACATTCGGGTGCTTTCATACCGATTTGAAAGGTCCAAGCATGCACTTCAGTTTCTCCAACTGTAAAAAATGTTCCTAGGTTTAGAAGCTGATAACAAGCTAAAATAATTTGGTCTAAACCACTTTGCTGAATGTTTAAATCAGCTAAAAATTCGGATCTTTCTTCAACTGGTAAATCAGTGATTTCAGCTTCAATTTGTGCTGAAATTGCAATGACGCCACTTTTTTCTTGTTGCGCTATTTTCGAGACTTCTTGATAATACTTATTATCTTGGTAAGTAGTAATTTCATCATCAGCTAAATTAGCAATATATAAAACGGGCTTAACTGTTAATAAATGAAAAGAATTAAGAATTTCTTTTTCTTTATCGCTTAAACTTAAAAAGCGCAATTGTTTATTGCTTAAAAGTTGTTCTTGAGCCTTTTTTAAGAGATTAAACTCAAAAATTGCTTCTTTTTCGGCAGCTTTCACCTTTCGCTCTACTTTTTGAAGTCTTTTCTCAATTGTAGATAAATCAGCGAATACTAATTCTAAGTTAATAATTTCTATATCGCGAGTTGGATTAACACTATTTTCAATATGAACTATTGACTCATGGTCGAAACAACGTACAATATGGCAAATAACATCAACTTCACGAATTTGTGCTAAAAATTGATTACCGAGCCCTTCTCCTTGGCTAGCTCCTTTGACAAGTCCGGCAATATCAGTAAATTCAAAAGTTGGATAAACTACTTTTTTTGGTTGAAATATTTCCACTAAAGGTGCTACTCGATAGTCTGGGACAGTAACAATCCCAACATTAGGGGTGATTGTCGCAAAAGGATAATTTGCAGCTTCAACATGAGCTTGGGTAATGGCATTAAATAAAGTTGATTTACCAACATTCGGTAAACCAACAATACCAGCAGTTAAGGACATTTTATCAAATTCTTTCTAAATTATTGTGACGGACTTTCGGTAACGATCCGTTTTAACTTCTTTTCAAAATCAGGTCGCTCTAACATAATAATATTATTACAACCAAGACATTGAATTTTTATATCAACACCAACCCGGACAACTTTCCATTGCCAGGATTTTTTACAAGGGTGCTGTTTTTTCATTTCGACAATGTCACCAACTTTATAATTCATTCTAATTCTCCTTCAAATTATAAGCTTTGACAGTATTACTTAATAAAGCATGGATGGTCAACGGTCCAACTCCTTTTGGAACTGGAGTAATATATTTCGCAAATTGCTTAGCTACATCAAATTCAACATCACCAATCAGTCGCCCATTACTAATTCGATTAATCCCAACATCAATTACAAATGCTCCTGGTTTAATCCATGCTCCTTTGACTAATTCTGGGGCACCAGCAGCTGCTATTACGACATCGGCAGCTTGAACTTGTTTCACTAAGTCGACTGTTTTTGAGTGACAAAGGGTAACGGTAGCATTGGCTTTAGTAAGCAAGTAACTAATTGGTAATCCTACTAGTTGACTCCGCCCCACTACAACCGCTTTTTTTCCTGCTAAGGAATAATTCACTGATTTAATAATTTCAATAATACCTAAAGGGGTGCATGGAATAAAAGTATTTTGATTACTATACATTTTTCCAATATTTAAAGGATGAAAACCATCAACATCTTTATTTGGATTAATGGCATTAATGACAGTTGCTTTATCTAAGTGATTCGGTAATGGTAGTTGAACTAAAATTCCATCTACTAAATCATCTTGATTCAGTTTCTTAATGGCATCAAGCAAATTCTTTTCAGAAACATCGCTAGGAAATTTCATAACTTCTGAATCAATCCCGACATTTTCACAAGCTTTTGTTTTACCTTTAATATAAGAAAGACTGGCGGGATTGTTACCTACTAAAATAACAATTAGCCTCGGTACTCTTTTACCTTGAGCTTTTAAAAGAGCCACAACGCTTTTAATTTGTAGATTCAATTTATTAGCTAGTTGATCTCCATAAATAATAGTTGCCATTTTATCTCCTTCATGCGTCTTTATTATAGCTTATATTTGTTTATTTTTTAAAATAAAATGAAATAAGTTATAATTGAGGAAAGTAGGTATTAGTTATGAACAAACCTTTAGCCCATCGACTCCGACCAGAAAAATTATCAGAAATCTTTGGTCAAGAGCATTTAATTGGGGAAAATAAAATTTTAACTCAAATGATAAAACAAGGGAAATTGCTTTCAATGATTTTTTATGGACCATCTGGAGTTGGTAAAACTACCTTAGCTATGGTTTTAGCGAGTGAATTAAAACTCCCCTATCGTTTATTTAATGCAGTCATTAATAATAAAAAAGACTTAACAATTATTTTTGAAGAGGCAAAATTAACGAGCTCTTTAATCGTAATTATTGAAGAAATTCATCGTCTTAATAAAGATAAACAAGACTTATTATTGCCTCATTTAGAAGCTGGAACGATTACTGTGATTGGGACAACTACAGCCAATCCCTATTACGCTATCAATCCCGCAATTAGGTCAAGATGTCATTTATTTGAAGTAAAGGCTTTAAATGAGATCGAAATTATTCAGGCTTTAGAAGTTATTAGTAAAAACGAAAACGAAATTGGCAGAAAAATAACTTTAGATATTGAGACTGCCACTATTATGGCTAAATTAAGTAATGGTGATTTACGTTATGCGATTAATTTATTGGAGTTAGCTTTACTAGCTACCCCAAGCTCTGAAATTACGAAAGAAATAGTCTTAAACATGGTAAGTGAGAGTAATCAAGCTTTATTTAAGGATGATAATGAATATTATGATTTATTAAGTGCTTTTCAAAAATCGATTCGGGGTAGCGATGTCAATGCCGCTTTATATTATTTAGCACAATTAATAATTGCCGAAGATTTAGAAAGTATTGAAAGAAGATTATTAGCTACTGCCTATGAAGATATTGGCTTGGCGAATCCGGCTGCGGTTTCTCGAGCTGTGTTAGCGTTAGAAGCAGCTAAAAAAATTGGTTTTCCAGAAGCAAGACTGGCCTTAGCTAATGCGGTTATCGAACTAGCTTTGTCGCCCAAATCAAAAAGTGCTAATTTAGCGATTGATTTAGCTATAGATAATGTAAAAAATAATCCGCTTTTAATGCCGGAATATTTACGGTTA
>Ga0265293_10010410_pt1 | contig 13012 bp, 12 predicted proteins | sample Munlanlewell138R_FD_192505 | JGI IMG/M metagenome (GOLD analysis project Ga0265293, IMG submission 192505) | Leachate microbial communities from a municipal landfill in Southern Ontario, Canada - Leachate well 138R | ecosystem: Engineered > Solid waste > Landfill > Unclassified | place: Canada... | reverse complement strand
TCAGGTCACCAAAGAGGCGTCCAGACCGGCGAGGAACATCTCCGGCGGCTGGTCCGCCTCACCGGCAACGCGGGGCGGTACCAGCAGGGATTCGTGATCGATGCCGTACCGGTTCAGCCGGGGGTCGTCGCGGTAGGCAATACTGTGTTCCGCCACGACCCGTGCCGGGCTCTCTCCGGGGGTGTCCGCGGCGTGGACGGCCACAGCGGAGATACTCTGAGTGCTGACGTCTATTCCGAGGGTCAGTGCGGTTGCCATATCTTTAGTACCTCCTGCGCTGGTCTAATGGGGTTGCCCCCGGCTATCAGAGGAGGTAATTTCAAAAACCACCGATTTTTGAAATTACCTTAGAGGAACCGGTTTATCAGGGACTCCAGGTACTCCTGCCGTCCTGAGGCGGGGTGCATGACCTCGCGGTCGATGACCCACTCTTCCAGGTCCTTGAACGACGTCTTTTTCTCGGTGATGTTCTTGCCGATGCCCTTGTTATAACCGTCGTAGCGGTTTTTGACAAAGCCGGGCAGTTCACCGTCGTCCAGAATGGCCTGGGCGGCCATGAGGCCTCTGGCAAAGCTGTCCATACCGACGATGTGGGCCTGCACCAGGTCTTCCACTGTGTTGGACGGGCGGCGCACCTTGGCGTCGAAGTTAAGTCCGCCGCTGTGAAGGCCGCCGTTCTGGAGTATCTCGTACATCATGGAGGTGGTCACGTAGAGGTCGGTGGGGAACTGGTCGGTGTCCCAGCCCAGAAGGGTGTCACCCTGATTTGCATCTACGCTGCCCAGTATGCCCTTGACCCGGGCAAAGTGCAGTTCGTGCTGGATGGTGTGGCCCGCCAGGGTGGCGTGGTTCGTCTCGATGTTGAGTTTGAGCTCTTTTTCCAGGCCGTACTCCTGCAGGAAGCCCCAGATGGACCCGGTGTCGGCGTCGTACTGGTGTTTGGTCGGTTCCATGGGTTTGGGCTCGATCAACAGCTGGCCGTCAAAGCCGATCTCTTTCTTGTAGTCCACGGCCATGTTGAGGAAGTAGCCCAGGTTGTCCAGCTCCCGCTGCATGTCGGTGTTCAGCACCGTCTCGTACCCTTCGCGGCCGCCCCAGAAGACGTAGTTGGAGCCGCCCAGTTCTTTGGTCACCTCCATCGCCTTTTTTACCTGTCCGGCGGCGTAGGCAAATACCGCCGGGTCCGGTGAGGTGGCGGCGCCGTTCATGTAACGGGGGTGAAAGAAGAGGCGAGCCGTACTCCAGAGGAGTCGCGTGGGCGAGTCCTCCATGAGGGACTTGATCAACCCGACGATCTCGTCGAGGTTCTTGTTGGCCTCCCGCAGGGTTACTCCGTCGGGGGCGACGTCCCGGTCATGGAAGCAGAAGAAGGGCATGTTGAGTTTTTCGGTCAACTCAAAAATGCCGCGCATCTTGACCCGGGCGAGCTCCATGGGATCGGTGATGTTGTCCCAGGGACGGATTGCGGTGACGGTACCGAAGGGGTCGACGCCGCCGGCGTTCATGGAATGCCAGAAGGCCATGGAGAACCGGAAGTGGTCTTTCATGGTCTTGCCGTTGATTTTCTTGTCGGCGTCGTAGTACCGGAACGCCAGGGGTTTACGGGTATCCGGTCCTTCAAAGGGAATTTTGGGAATATCGGGAAAAATTTGTGCCATTTAACTGTCCTCCGTACTATACGGTACAGCGCCTTGTCGGAGACGGCAATATCTGTTTTTGATATCAAGTACCGTCGTTTGATGCTATCATGGCGGGGATGGAAATCCTGGATGTCGTATTTGTATACCAGCTGAAGACGCCGGAACTGGTGCGCTGGCACTCCCGCAGCCACTCTCACAACCCGGACGAGCACGAGCTGCACTACTTTATCGGGGGTACCGGCCACTTCCGGAAGGATCGGGACCGGTACGTCATTGAACCGGGGTCCCTCTACTACTCGCCGCCGTTGGAGCACCACTCGGTGCGGCCCGGGGATTTCCGCCGGCCGATATCGTATTATGCCGTTCTCTTCCGGTTGGAAGGGGAGGCGGAACTCCTGGGTACGATGGGTACCGGCGGTTTTATCGGGTCATTTCCCCGGTCGGTGGGGTCCCGTTACCGGGTACTCTTTGAGGATCTCAAGAACTGGTACACCCACGCCAATCCGGCACGGCGCCGGTCGGCGGGTCATATGCTTTTGTCTCTTCTCTGGGAGCTGGCGGCCGAAAGCGGGGTCTCCGGGGCGGACCGGGCCCGGTCGGGGCAGTACAACGTCCACATCAGTCGGGCGATCGGGATTTTTGAACGGCACGTTACCGAGCGGATCACCATTGGTGAGGTGGCGGCGATGTGTGAGGTAACTCAGGCTCATCTGACGCGGTTGTTCACCAAACACTTTGGGGTCTCGCCGCTGCAGTACTACCAGCGGCTGCGTATGGACGTGGCGGCGTCGCTTCTGTTGAACACAAACCGTTCTATCAAGGAGATTTCTTTTGATATGGGCTATTCCAATCCGTTTCATTTTTCCCGCAGTTTCAGTCGGTACGCGGATATGAGCCCCCGGGTGTACCGGGAGCAGTACTTCCGGGCAAATCCCACGCAGTACGAGTCGAAGGTTCTGGGTGGCCCCGGCTGAGGGGGGTGGTACCGGCGGACAGGGGGTGTGGCGGGGCGGAACACTGGGTGTTCAACAGAAAAAAATAGGGAGTGGCGGGCCGGATCGCTGGTCCCGGCGTGGTGGTATGGGCTTGACAGGTTGGGTGTTTACGGGAAAGATATTGGCACGATTCATGTGAAATCGGGGGTGTAGCTCAGTTGGCTAGAGTACTTGAATGGCATTCAAGGGGCCACGGGTTCGAGTCCCGTCACCTCCACGTTGTGAAAGACCGTCTTTATGGCGGTCTTTTTTTTATGACTGACTACCTTCGGGCGGACGTGTTATATTAGTGGTATGGCTGAGTCGTTTGATACGAAGGACAATCTGTTTGTGGCCGATCTTGAGAGTGTCGATGCGCCCGGGTTTGAGGACCTTTTTGGTGAGCCGGGGTTTGATGATCTTATGGCCGATGAGGGGTCCGGTGGGGACGATGTCCGGTTTGAACGGCTGGATGTGGTCAAGGAGGAGCCGAAGCACTACTTCCGGAATCCCAATTTCTATCAGGAGGCGTTGTCCGGTATTGGTGAGTTGGCGAAGCGTCTGCACGGGACGCTGGCGCAGTTTTTGAAGGCTGATAATCCGGAGGACCGTTCCAACTACCGGAGCAGGCTGATTCCGGTGTACTGGGATGTGACGAAGGTCATTGCCCAGCAGGCGTACGGGAAGCTCCCGGACCCGAAGAAGCTGGTGTTGCGGTTTGGGGTCTTATTGCCGACGATGCTGGACAAGGACCAGCGGTTGATGTTTGCCCAGATTGTCGAGAAGAACGTCCGGGACGAGCCGATTCACTATGTGGATGAGTGGCTGGCCCGGGTTGCCCGGGGGGACGTGAATGTCTCTGCCACGGACGAGACGAAGGGTGGTGGTCCCGGGGGGGTGCCGAAGCTGAACCGGATGCTGGAGTCGGCCCGGGGGAGGGTTGAGGCTCAGATGGAGCTGATCCGGACGGTAAACCAGGAAATGGACGACCATGAGAGTCGTCTGGTTGACCTGGTGCGGCAGCTGGTAAACCGCGGTACCCGGCCCGAGGCAAATGGGCAGAAGGGGCCTTATGAGGAAAGTCAGCGCAGTCTGTTTACGGATATCTCCACGGAACTGCGGACGCTCAGTAACCAGGGCCGAGACATGAGCCGTGCATTCCACGAGCTGGAAAAGTACCAGGACAATCTGCAGGAGCTTGAACAGCAGGCTGAGGAGACCGGCGCTGATATGTCCCAGGTGGACACAAAAGCATCTGTTGAAGAGATGGGTACGATCCGGCAGATGGCAAAGTTGTGTGTCGGTCGGCAGGGGAACCATTTTCCGCTGTTCTACAAGCAGTATTTCCGGGGCGGTCTGATTGGGGTGGCTACCCGGGAAAACGTGCACAACATTCTGGCCGAGGTTGAGTACCTGGACCCGAGTATCTTTGAGCGTACGTTCAAACAGAAAACGACGCGTATTGTACCGAATATCGTTCTTGTTCCCTGTTACGGAGACTTCGGAATCTGCTGGGAGCCTTTTGAACGGTACAACCGTGCCACCAGTCGGGGACGGCTGGCGGTTCCTATGTACCCAAAGGATCTCAAACCGGCGGTCATTGCCGCTCTTGGAGATCTGCGCTGGCAGGTGGCCAAGGAAAAGGCGGCTCACTACTGGATGGAAGAGGGGCTGACCGGCTGGTACTACCAGTGGTTTTCCGAACAGAAGATGAAGGGTGACGTAAAGGACCAGTTCATTCAGGACTACATTCTCTGGATCACCAAGGAGAGTGAGGGTACCCAGAAACTGGAACGGGAAATACGGGCCATTTTCTGGCGGTACATGCCCTTCCCGCAGGACCTGAAGGACAAGCTGAAAAACCGGGGGTTCGTCTACCAGGATCTGTACAAAAAGGACCAGAACCGGGCAATGTCCGACGGGTATTGATTACCGTGGGGCTCGGGCCACGGACGCGGGCCCGGCCCGCAGGAGCCAACTCCTGTTGGCGGGAATCGGCCCGGCCGACCGGAGCGACTACTTTTTCTTGCCGAAGAGTGGGGACATGTACTCGTCCAGCGAGTACTTTGTGGTGAGCCACCGCATGAACCGGTGGTAGAGAAAGTAGGTCAGCACCACCGACACTACGAAGATCAACAGCAGAATTATCTGGTTTACTCCCGGAGACAGTGCGGGGGCAACAAAGCGGGCGAAAAACACCAGCAGAACGGCAAAGAGCACGGTCATGACGACGATGTTCAGCACCGTCGCCGCCAGAATAAAAAGAACTGTGTTTACTCGCTTGTTCATCTTTGCTCCGAAGTAGTGGACGTGGGAGATGTAGTAAAGAGCATGCTGAGAATGAGCATTATTCCCCCGACAACGACGGTTGAGTCGGCCACGTTGAAGGTCGGCCACCGTTCCATACCAAGTAACCCGTAGAACTTCACGTCCAGGAAATCGACTACACCGGCCGGTCTGAATACCCTGTCCAGGATATTCCCCACACCGCCGCCGAGGATCAGGGCGACGCACCACCGCTGAAACGGGGTGATTTCTCTACTGCTGTAAAATCCAAAGAAGAGGAGCAGGATAACCGCTATGGGCATACCCACAAAGAGCACCTTTCTGAGCCAGAACGGGAGGGTGTTGCCGATGCTGAATGCGACTCCCAGATTTCGAGCGTGAACGATCCGGAAGAAATCCCCCAGCACTTCTATGGCATATCCGCTTTCGTAGTACAGGGGTATGTATTTGACGACCAGCCACTTTGTCACCTGATCGAGAACGACAATAAGCAAGGTCAACAGAAGTGGTTTCAGCAGCTCCTGCGGTTCCGGTGCACCCAGAGAGGTGTTATAGGTCCGCACCATGGAACTCCGGCGTCGCCCCGTGGGTTCAGCCGGTTTGGCAGGTTCAACCGGTTTGGCAGGCTCAGCCGGGCCTGATCCCTGGGACCGGGAAGCGTAGGCCCCGGTATACCCCTGGAGGGAATAGCCCGGGCCGTTACATTCCAGTTGGGACATCGAGAAAAAGCGTTTCAATACCGGTATCAGCGGCGAGTTGTGCAGCCATGCGTTGAACACCCCAGACCTCCGTCGCGTAGTGTCCACCGAAAATAGCATTGATACCTACTTCTCTACAACGGTGATAGGCGATGTGGTCGGCGTCACCACTGATGTAGAGGTCCAGCCCCTGATCAATAGCCTGTTCAACTTCCAGAGGAGCACCCCCGGAGATGATACCGGCGGTGTGGATCGCGTCCGGTCCAAACGGCAGGACCGCCATAGGCCGATACCGATCACCGAAGAGCCTGTCCACCACGTCGTCCACGGTTACCGGTGCCCGAAAGCGCCCGGCCACCCCTATGGGCACTCCTTTGACCAGACCAAACGGTTCAACCTCGACCAATCCGATTTCGTCGGCCATCACCGCGTTGTTCCCTAAGGAGAGGTGGGCGTCCAGCGGCAGATGAACGGCGTAGAGGCCCAAATCGTGTTCAAGAAGGTAGGATATCCGTTGATAGTGTGTCCCCGTGAGGGTGGATTCCCGACCCCAATACAGACCGTGGTGGACGAACAGTACATCTGCATCGACGGCAACGGCTTTACGAAATACGTCCATAGCCGCGTCTACGGCAAAGGCGACCTTACGGATCGTCGGGTTTTTTCGTTCCACCTGCAGACCGTTTCTGGACGAATCAATGCGAGAAAAATCTTCCAGGGGCAAAAGAGAGCGGATGTACCGATCGAATTCCGTTACCGTCATTTCAGCCATATTCAACTCCAGGCACTTTCAGTGCAACCCCCGGCCGCACACAGTTGCTGTGCCGTCGGTTGGTCGATAATGAGTTCCGTCATCAGCCCCGCCCGCAGCGCAGCGATAAGGCCCGGCAGCTTCTTGCGGCCGCTGACTACACAGATGGACCGCTTGCCGGGTGCCTTGTACAGCGAAAGCTGCGGTCCACTGGCCCGTCGGTTCAGGGAGATGTCTTCCCAGGAACCGTCGTCCCGGAAGAACACCGTTGCCAGGTCGCCCACCACTCCCTGCCGTTTCAGTTCTGCCACGTCTTCCGGTTCAAGATAACCGTGGGAGTAGACGTGACTGGGAACACCGGCGTCGACGGCCCCGATACTGTACAGAAGAACGTCCGCCGAGTTCTGTATCTCGATGATCCGACGGATACTCCGTTCCCGCCACATGGCGGCTTTCGTTTCCTCGTAGTCAAAAAAAGTGGGTACTGGAAAGAGCATGACGTTTGCCTCGTAGTTTCGGGCAAACCGTTCCAGTATGTTGGCGGCGTAGCGGTTGTCGGGGGTAAAGGTGTTACCCGACCCGTTCATCTGTACAACGGTGAGCTCCGGCAGCTGTTTTGGAATGAGGTTGGCCGTAATTTCACTGATGGTGGTACCCCATGCTACCGCAATTGTCATGCCGTTCTTCAGTACCGTATTCAGATAGTTGGCGGTGTACCGGCCCACCCGTTCCAGCCATATCACTTCCCCAAGGAGTTCCGGGGCGGGAACGATGTGAACGGCGGCAAGTCCAAATCGTTCCTGTATCCGCATTTCCAGCGGGGAGAGTATTTTCTCTACATTGACGACGTTGATCTCGACCATTCCCGAACTGCGGGCGTGGCTGAGGAGCCGACTGACCTTGGGGCGGGAGAACTTCATCTCTTTTGCAATTGCCTCGGTGGTCATCCCGTGATAGTAGTACATGGTAGCAACTTGAAGTGCTTCGCGGTAAATCCGGTCCTCATTTTTCATGATACGTATTCTACAGTCTATTTTTCTATGTGGACAATTGCAACATGTATATCGAAAATCTGTTCGGTGCGGGCAGATAACGGTGCGGAGAGTTGCCCGCTTCCGCTCCTATGGGTATACTCCGGCGATATGCAGCCGATCTCTCGCTACCGTCTTGATCCAACGGTGGCCCTTTTCTCAGTTCGTGCGGACGAATTACCCGAGAAAACCTGTCAACACGGAAAGACCATCGGACAGCCTCGAGCTGTCGAAGCTCTCAAACTGGCCATTGCCATCCGGGCGAAGGGGTACAACGTGTACGCCGCCGGATATTCCGGCACGGGCAAGCGCAGTACGGTCATGCGGATTCTCAGAGAACAGCCCTTCGAGTCCGACAGACTCCGAGACATAGGAATTGTAAATAATTTTCTCCAGCCGGACCGTCCAAGGGTACTGTACTTTTCACCCGGTGACGCCCTTCGCTTCCGCCGCCGCGTTCGGTCGGCAATAACGGAGCTGCGGGATAATATCTCGTCGATTCTGGAACAGTCCTGGTATCGCAAACGGCGGGACCGGATAATGCTGGACACCGAAACTGATGAGAGCAAAACTCTGTCTGAATTTGAGCGGCGCGTCAAAAAACAGGGATTTGCCATCGTCCAGGTAAACGAAGGGGAAGAACAGCGGAGTGACCTGAACCCGGTCATTGACGGTGAACACCGACCGATTGAAGAAACATCAACGCTGGTCCAGTCCGGTGAATTGAGTGAGGAGGACTGGAGTGACATTCGCGGTCGCTATCACCAGCTCATGGACCAGATGAACGGCATTTTTGTCGGCCTGCGCCGGGATCGCCTCCAGGCAGAGGGAAAATTGCGGGATCTTCAACGGGAAGCGTTGAGTCCTTACGTCGAAAAACTGGTACAGGCAATGAGTGAAGATTTCGCCGGTCCAGATATCCGGGAACACCTGGAGCTGTTAAAAGCAGATATTCTGGAAAATCTCGCACTGTTCCTGCCGGAAGACGCCGAAAAGAGCCAGGAACTGGAGCAGGAATTCCTCAGGTACGACGTCAACGTCGTGGTTGACCACAGCCATACGGACAAGACGCCGATCATCTTTGAGAGTCATCCCGATTATCACAAACTCTTTGGTGCCCAGGAGGCAAACCCCGAACTGGACGGACGGTTTGGTTTTCTGTCGCTCAGAGGCGGCAGCCTTCTGTCGGCGTCCGGGGGATATCTCATTCTGCGGGCCGAAGACGTGCTGACCCAGGAAGACCTCTGGAACAGCCTGAAACGGGCCCTGCAGGACGAGGTAACGGAAATACGGACGCCGCCGACACCCCATGGTCCGCCGACGCCTGGTCTGAAACCGGACCCCATCAAGCTGGACGTCAAAGTCGTGCTCATGGGAAATGAACACATCTACGACCTCCTCTTCTACGAGGATGAAGAGTTCGGGAAGCTCTTCAAGGTTCTCAGCGAGTTCGACTCAGTCATGCCGCACACCGCTGAATCCCGTCAAGCCTACGTTGACTTCATCCACATGATCTGTGATGAAGAGCGGCTTCTGCCGACCACCCGTGAGGGCAACGCTGCGGTCATCGAGTACGGTGTACGTCTGAGTGAGTTTCGAGACAAGCTGAGCACCCGTTTTTCCCTGATTGCGGACTTACTCCGGGAATCGAGCCATTGGGCGCGGTTGGACGGGAAGGACCACATCGACCGGTCAGCGGTGGAACTTGCCCGGGATAAGCGAAAGTACCTGCACAACCTGCCGGAAGAGAAGTACGACGAACAGCTTTCGTCGGGAGAGATGATACTGCAGGTTGACGGTGACCGGATCGGTGCGATTAACGGTCTTTCCGTGCTGGACCGCGGTTATTACGCCTTTGGACGGCCCATGCTCATCACCGCCCGGGTCGCGCCCGGTAACGACGGCATCATCAACATTGAGCGGGAAAGCGGACTCTCCGGTGAGCTCCACGATAAGGGAATCTACATCATACAGGGGTTTCTCCAGGCCACCTATGCAACTGATTTTCCCCTGTCTATTAACGCCAGCATCGGTTTTGAACAGAGCTACGCCGAGGTAGACGGTGACTCAGCCTCGTCAACGGAGATCTACGTTCTGCTGTCGGCCATCGGTAACCTGCCCTTGCGGCAGGACCTCGCCGTTACCGGCAGCGTCAACCAGTTTGGTCAGATACAACCGGTCGGCGGTATCAGCGAAAAGATCGAGGGGTTTTACGCCACCTGTACACTCATGGGTCTGACCGGGACGCAGGGAGTTATCATCCCCCGGACGAACATCCAGAATCTCATTCTGAGTCGGGAGGTACAGGACGCCGTCACCGACGGCCAGTTCTCCATTTTTGCCGTCGATTCTGTAGATGAAGGGATCGAAATACTGACGGGAGTGACGGCGGGCCGGCGCAACAACGACGGCCACTTCCCAAAAAACACGGTTAACGGAATTGTAGAACGCCGGTTACGGCAAATGGCCGGCCAGGTAAAGGACTTTTCCTGATCGATAGTACCTATTATTGCCGGTGTTCCAACTTGCAGGATATCTGAACTGCCGCATATACTGTGAATTATGGTGGACAACAACGGACAAACAGTTTTGGAACAAGCCCGGGACGCAGCGCGGGGCCAGAAGCCGTTTGTAATCAAGTCATTTACATTGCCTCCCCACACGGAGGCGCAGATAGAGGATGTTCTCGGCGTATTTCTTGAAGAACTGGACCGGCCCATCCTGAAGGATTCGATAGCCTACTGTTTGCGGGAACTGACCGTAAATGGGAAAAAGGCCAACACCAAACGGGTCTACTTTGACGAGAAAGGGCTGATCCTCGACGATGACGGGGATTACGAGAAGGGGATGAGGTCTTTCAAACAGGAGACCCTGGATAACATCACCTACTGGCTGGAAAAGCAGGAAGCGGCAAAACTCTACGTCCGGGTCGCCTTCCAGATTCAGGGCCGAGACCTGCACATTCGGGTTGCCAACAACACGATAATCACCAGAAAAGAACAGATCCGTATTTACGACCGCATCGCCAGGTCCCGGGCATTCCGGACGATGGAAGAGGCGATGACCACCGTCCTGGACGACAGCGAAGGAGCCGGTCTGGGTATCGTCATTCTGGTACTCATGCTGAAAAAGCTCGGGCTGGACGAAGAGTCCTTTGATATCGACGTAGAACACAACGAGACTGTTGCGCGCCTGGTGATTCCCATGGATCAAACCAAGGTAGAAAATCTGTCGAAAATCTCCGATGAGCTTGCAAACCACATCGATTCGCTTCCGCAATTTCCGGAAAACATCCTCACCCTGCGGGCGATGCTGGAAGACCCGGATGCCGAAATGGCCGAAATCGCCCGCGTCCTTGGCCAGGACCCCTCTCTGACGGCAGACCTTCTGCGTACGGTTAACAGCGCCCGGTACATGCTTCCCCGGCGAATGGACAACGTGGTTGAAGCGGTCAAAGTGGTCGGCCTGCGGGGCCTGCGCCAAATGCTCTTCAGCTACGGTACGCAGCGGGTGCTTGGTGACGGTGACAACAACGAAACGACACGGCGGCTCTGGGAACACAGTCAGCGGACGGCGTTCTTCGCCTATGGGATTGCCCGCTACGTCGTCAAACGTAAGGATATTCTGGACGACGTCTATGTCAGCGGCATACTCCATGACATGGGCAAAATCGTCTTTTCCAGTCTGCACCCCGACACGGTTGCGCGGATACAGAAGTTCTCCCGGGACCGGGGTATTCCCTCCTCCGTGTTTGAAGAGATGAGTGATGGTATCGATCACGCCGAGGTTGGCGCCCGTCTTGCCGCGCAGTGGAACTTTCCCGACGTCCTGGTAGGGACAATTCGCCACCACCACACGCCCATGAAGGCAGACAGCCAGTACCGGGATGTCGTTGCGGTGGTCTATCTTGCCAATGAACTTGCCAAAGCCGCCGGGGATGACTTCAGTCATATTGACGCTCGGGTCATGCGCATTCTCCGGATAAAAGACACGGAACAGTTACAGCGTATCCATGAAAAAATGAGTAACCTCTACGACCGTGAGTTTTCCCGACTGGAACGGGACCGGTGAGTTGACGCCGGAGTCTCTTTATAGTAATTTCGGTATATACGATTAGCGATTAAAGAGAGGAGAGCGTTATGGCCGTTACCGTTTACACCACCCCTTCGTGCACGTTCTGCACCAAGGTGAAGAAGTTTCTCAAAGAAAACCGAATAACATTCAAAGAATTCGACATCGCCAAAGACCAGAAACGGGCCCAGGAAATGGTAAAGAAATCGGGGCAGATGGGCGTTCCCGTTCTGGACGTCCACGGTAAAATCATCGTCGGGTTCGACGTTCCGAAAATTGAAAAAGCACTACGGAGGTAACTATGGCCGATACAACAGCTGTATGGCGTGGAGATATGTCCTTTGAAATCGAACTGCACGGTCACAAGTTCATTGTGGACGCCGATGAGTCGGTCGGCGGTTCCGACCAGGGACCTCGTCCGAAGGCGTTGATGCTGAGCTCGCTGGCCGGCTGCACGGGGATGGATGTGGTTTCCATTCTCAACAAGATGCAGATGCCCTTTGACCGGTTTGAACTCAAGATCGACGGGACCACGGCGGACTCTCACCCCAAAGTCTACAACAAGGTAACGGTGGTCTATCAGTTCTGGGGCGATAAACTCGATGAAAGCAAGATCGAAAAGGCGGTCACGCTGTCGCAGGACAAGTACTGCGGGGTATCTGAGACGCTCAAGCAGCTGGCCGAGGTAGACTACGCCATAGAACTGAACCCGGCAGGATAACGGTCACCCCCGTTGATCAATGGGATCGGTCGGTGCGCAGGTACCGGCTGTCCCAGAATGCCAGGGCGATTCCGGTAGCGACGCCCACGTTGAGGGAACTTTTCGGTCCGCCGTGGGGAATGGTCACCACTGAGGTGTTTGGACCGCTCGCCCGGAGGATACTACTCGGTACTCCCAACTCCTCATGACCGGCAACTAGAACGCCCCGCTGAGGAAACACAACTTCATACACGCTGGTGCCTCCCGTTTCAAGAACGACTGTAGGAACCACGCTACTCCCCTCGGACCGCGTTGTACCGCGCCCATTCGTAGCCGCAGCGACGGCGGCACGGGCATCGTCAAGATCACCCGTTACAACCGGTATCATGTCCAGCGTTCCCATTGCAGCTCGAAGCAGTCGGGGGTGGTCCAGAGCCGGGCAGTCCCGCCCTGTAACTACTCCGACCAGACCGAAGGCCGCAGCGGTTCGGATCATATTCCCCAGATTAAAGGGAGACCGGATATGAGGCAGGTAGAGGACGACAGGCAGCGCGGTGGTCCGAGAAACCGCCTGTTGAGAACGTTCAGTATCGGAACGGCGCCGACTGACTCCGGCCTCATCCGCCAGGCGTTCGAGAAACACCGCAACGGCCCTCACCAACTGATCGGGTGCGGCCTGATCGGGTGCGGCCTGATCGGGTGCGGCCTGATCGGGAAGACCGGTATCCCGCAGGGCAGACAGAGTTCCATCGTCACGAATCACCATCCGCAACCGTTCGGCCGCATCGCCAAGGTCAGAAGACGCACCAGTTTCATCAACATACGTCTGCAGCAAAGACAGCAGATACGGTACATTCACCT
>Ga0265293_10010409_pt1 | contig 13012 bp, 10 predicted proteins | sample Munlanlewell138R_FD_192505 | JGI IMG/M metagenome (GOLD analysis project Ga0265293, IMG submission 192505) | Leachate microbial communities from a municipal landfill in Southern Ontario, Canada - Leachate well 138R | ecosystem: Engineered > Solid waste > Landfill > Unclassified | place: Canada... | reverse complement strand
TGGAATCCTACCTTCTTCATCTAGGTACATATATTTTAATATTGCCTTTTTATCCCTTGCAAGTTTCTGCCATGGAAGTATATTGCTATGGTGCTCTGATATGGCCAATAGGATTTCATCTTTTTCTTCAATAAATTCCATGCCATAGGAGTAGGCTATTAGGTTTAGGGATTCAGATGCATTTCTAGTAAATATTATTTCTTCTCTTGATTTGGCATTGATAAAGGATTTAACCTTTTCCTTGGCTAGGTCATATTCTTCTGTAGCCCTAATACTCAGTTGATGGGCTCCTCTATGTGGATTGCCATGGGAGGTCTCGTTGTATTTTTTGATGGCTTCTATGACCTGTGACGGCTTTTGTGTAGTGGCTCCATTATCCAAATAGATTAGGGGTTTGCCATTTATGTTTTGGTTTAAAATCGGAAAGTCCTTTTTCAAGTTTTCAGGGTTAAAACTAGGCATTGATAAGTCTCCTCTCTATCTCGCCATTTATTATAGACCGTAAATCACCATAGGCAATTTTCTCTATTATGGGTCTGAAGGAGGCCTCTATAATTAGTTTCTTTGCATCCCTTTGACTTAGACCCCTGCTCATTAAATAAAATAGCTTATTTTCGCTGATTTGTCCCGCACTGGCTGCATGCTCACCCTGCACATCATCTTCTTCAGACAAAAGGGCAGGGATAGAGTGAGATTTTACTGTAGGGTCTAGGAGGATTACATATTCCTCTTCAACTCCCGTGGAATGCCTTGCACCCCTTTTGAAATCTAGATTGCCCCTAAACACCTTTTTTGCCTTGTCCATAAGCACACCCCTGGTCTCGATATTGCTTATACTTCTGGGGCCCCTATGCACCATAGTGTATGACAAGTCCATTTTTCGGAGTCCATCTCCCAGATATATGGAGGATAGATCTGATTGACTGGCTTCTTCATTTAGATAACTTGTATAGTTCACACCGCTTATGTCACTGCCTAGTTCAACTGATATCCAATTTACCTTTCCATTTCCCTCTATAAAGGCATAATTTGTGTCAAAATTGCTTGATTTATCGTTCATTCTTTGGACCTTAATTATATTTACAGTGGAGTTTTCCTTGGCATATACCAGCAGCATTCCATTGTGGAAGGCCCTTATGCTCTCATCAGTGCTATAGTCAAAGATTACAGTGGCCTCGCTGCCAGCCTCAGCTACAATATAATTTTTATCTAAGACAGTAGGGTTTTTTTCATCCATAGCAAACTCAAGCCTAATGGGATCGTGAATCTTTACCTTACTTGGAAGGTATAGGGATATTCCACTATTTGAAAATTCCTGAACTAGGGATACAAATTCCCTGCCTATTCCATTCAAAGCTTTTTCATTAAAATAATGTTCATTTTCCACTCCAAGGCCCCCATTAGATTTAAGCAAGTTGACAGTTTCTGGGAAGTCCTCTGGTATCTGTAAATATTCCTTATGGTATTCCAAGATATTTGGAAACTCAAAATCCTTTAGGCCAATTCTTTTCCAACCTTTCATTTATATCCCCCCTTATCCAATGGTTCCTTCCAGTTCTATATTGATTAAGTTATTTAACTCAACGGCATATTCCAAGGGTAATTCCTTGGTTATTGGCTCTACAAAGCCTCTTACTATCATGGCCTTGGCCTCTTCTTCGCTGATGCCCCGACTCATGAGGTAGAAGATTGCCTCGTCGCTAATCCTGCCTATTTTGGCCTCGTGTCCAATATCTATATCGTCATTATTCAACTCTATAATCGGCAAGGTATCCGATTTGGACATATTATCCAACATCAGGGATTCGCATGATACAGAAGATTTACAACCGTAGGCACCTGGTGCAACCTTTAGGAGTCCCCGGTAAAAGGCATAGCCCCCATTTTTCGATATTGATTTAGAATTTACTGTTGATGTTGTATGGGGAGCTGCATGGACTACCTTTGTTCCAGTGTCTAAATGCTGGCCAGTGGAGGCAAATGTTATGCCTGTAAATTCGGATCTGGCACCTTCTCCCTGCAATATGCTCATGGGATACAGCATAGATACCTTGGATCCAAAGGAACCAGATACCCATTCTATGGTTCCATTTTTATCTACCAAGGCCCTCTTTGTATTGAGGTTATACATATTTCTTGACCAGTTTTCAATGGTGCTATATCTCAAGCTGGCATCTTCTTTTACAAATAGTTCCACACAACCGGCGTGGAGGTTGTTTACATTATAAACAGGTGCAGAGCAGCCTTCAATGAAGTGGAGTCTTGCCCCTTTTTCTACAATTATGAGGGTATGCTCAAACTGCCCTGCACCTGGAGCATTCAGTCGAAAATAAGATTGGAGCGGTATATCTACATTTACTCCTTCTGGTACATAAACAAAGGAACCTCCAGACCATACTGCACCATGTAGGGCTGCAAATTTGTGATCTGTCGGTGGCACCAATTTCATAAAATACTCTTTTAGTATGTCTTCGTATTCGACTAGGGCTGTTTCTATATCCGTATAGACAACTCCCTGATCTACTAGCTCCTTTTTTATATTATGATATACAACTTCAGAATCGTATTGGGCTCCTACGCCTGCTAGGGATTCTCTTTCAGCCTGGGGTATTCCCAGTCTTTCAAATGTATTTTTAATATCATCTGGTACGTCATCCCAGGAATGTTTCATGTCGGCATCGGGCCTTATATAGGCAATGATGTCGTCCATGTCTAGGTCACTTAGGTCCACACCCCAGGTTGGCATAGGTTTATTATTGTAAATTTCCAAGGACTTCAATCTAAAGTCTGTCATCCACTGGGGTTCATTCTTTTCCTTGGATATTTCTCTTATAATATCTGGAGTTAGGCCCCTGTCTGTCTTGAATCTATAATCAAATTTGTTTTTAATGTCGTAAACTTTTCTGCTGACGTCTTTGACGTAAGTTTTTTTTCTATCCATTCTCTCACCTCTCAATTAGAATACTTAGATCTTATATTTTCGTATCCCTGTTCATCGATTTCACTTGCCAGTTCTTTGCCGCCTGTCTTTACTATTTTCCCATCGATTAGAATATGGACAAAGTCAGGATCTAAATAATCCAACAGCTTGTTGTAGTGTGTTATGACCAGTATGGATTTCTTGTCGTCTTTTATCTTGTTGACTCCTTCAGCTACTATCCTGATAGCATCTACGTCAAGTCCTGAATCAGTTTCATCTAATATGGCCAGTTTGGGCTCTAAAACGGACATCTGCAATATTTCATTTTTTTTCTTTTCGCCGCCTGAAAAGCCAACATTCAAATACCTGCTGGCATATTCCTCTTTCATTTCCAATAATTCCATTTTTTCCTTCAAGGATTTTTTAAAGGATATAATACCCTGCATTTGGCCGGTGACAGAGGCTTTAGCTGTTCTCAAAAAATCTTCTACAGTTACACCTGAGATTTCTTCTGGGTACTGGAAGGATAAGAATAGACCTTTCTTAGCCCTCTCATCTGCCCTTAGTTCGTTTATTAGTTCATTATCAAATTCAATGGTACCATTTACAATGTGATAGCTTGGATGCCCCATAAGGGTGTAGGCTAGGGTAGATTTACCGCCTCCATTGGGTCCCATGATTACATGGACCTCCCCCTCCTTAATATTTAGATTGAGGCCCTTTAATATCTCCTTGTCCTCGATATTGACTTTTAGGTCCCTTATATTTAACAACATATTTTCCATCAAAATCCTCCTTGTATAAGTTATGCAATTATCTGGTAATTCCTGTGTTTTATGCTCATAAGTATTATAACAAATTAATCCCTAGGAGTCTACTAGGAATTAAAAATATTTGTGAATTCTTAGAGCCTGGTCAGCTAATGCCCACATAGTATTTGGCTGTCTTATCTTCTCTGGAGACAGTATAAAATATATCTGGATTTTTTTACCTTCAGGGATTATAATAGAAAAAGCAATTAAAATAAAGGGGGTAAATATGGCTTTTTCTTGGTATACATCTGCAATGTTTTCAATTGTCCTCTGGGGTATAACTGACCTATTTTACAAGAAGGGTACAGACCCCTCGGATAAGTATAGCCATCTCAAAATTGTCTTTACAGTTGGATTGGTAATGGGCATACAGGCCATATATCAATTAGTGAAAATGGGATGGGACTACAATCCAATTAATATAGTGAAGTATTTGCCTGTATCTTCTATGTATATACTATCTATGACCTTGGGCTATGTGGGCCTTAGATACTTGGAGCTTTCCATAAATTCACCTGTGAGCAATACCTCCGGTGCCATAGCTGGGATACTAGCCTTTATTGTCTTGGGCAAGACCATGGAATTTTGGCAGTTGATAGCGGTTACCATGATTACATTCGGACTAATTGCCATTGGAATCAACGAGAAGAACCTGGCCGAGGAGGAGAGGAAAAAGGAAAAGTTTGTGAAACACAAGTTAGGGGCTCTTGCTCTGATATTCCCAATCCTCTATGCAGTCGTGGATGCCCTAGGAACCTTTTTAGATGACGTGTATTTAAGTAAGCTGATGAGTCCAGAGGAGGCACTGGTTTCCTATGAATTGACATTTTTATTCTGCGGGATTTTGGCCATTATATATGTCGTCCTCATTAAAAAACAAGGGTTCAGGATATTTAAGGAGAGGGATAAGGTATTGGCTGCCCTATTTGAGACTGCTGGACAATTTTTTTATGTCTATGCTCTGGATACTAACTCAGTAGTGGTGGCACCGATGATAGCTAGCTACAGCATAGTTTCCGTTATCTTAGGCAGAATATTTCTAAAGGAGTATTTGTCTAAAAAGCAGTACCTCATCATAGCTATTGTGATGCTGGGGGTCATAATCCTCGGATTTTTTGAATAGCAAGAGGCTAGGGTTTCCTAGCCTTTATAAATCTCATTTCCATTGGAATTGCATAAGCACAGGAGATTGCATATTTTTTAACAAACTATTCGTAACAATCTGAAAATTATGACTAGACAAATTGGAGGTTTTATATTATGATAGTTATAATAATGATGTAAGACAGATTACTTCATTACAGTAATAAAGGAGGGAAAGGTTAATGGATAAGAGTCAAGGCAAAAGAGAAAATTGGGGCTCTAGATTTGGTTTCCTAATGGCTGCTGCAGGTTCTGCTGTAGGTTTAGGAAATATTTGGAGATTCCCCTACATGACTGGTAAAAATGGTGGTGGCGCATTTATTCTAATTTATGCAGTGTTTGCTTTAGTTATCGGTCTGAGTATCATGGTTGCTGAGTTTGCCATTGGTAGAAGAACTAATTTAGCTGCAGTTGGGGCCTATAAAAAGTACAGCAAAAACTGGACCTTTGCAGGTGTATTAGGAGTACTTAGTGCATTCTTCATTATGGGTTTTTACCCAGTAGTTGGTGGATGGTCACTAGCTTATGTATTTAAATCTGTAACTGGACTACTAGCAGATGCAGGCGCTATAGAGGGCGTATTTGGCGGATTCATCTCAGCTTCAGTAGAACCAATAGTATGGATGGCAATTTATCTATTTATTAATGTATTTATTGTAGCGAAAGGTGTAGCAGGCGGTATTGAAAAGGCAAGTACTATACTTATGCCTACCTTGTTTGTTCTATTTATTTTCATAGCTATTAGAAGTGTAACCCTTCCAGGAGCAGGGGCAGGTCTAGAATTTATATTCAAACCGGACTTTAGCGAGGTTACTGGTAGTACATTCTTAGCGGCCCTAGGTCAGGCCTTCTTCTCATTGAGTTTAGGTATGGGATGTATGATGACCTATGGTAGTTATCTAAACAAGGAAGAAAACCTTCCACATAATGCATTATTAGTTACATTGATGGATACTTCAGTTGCTCTATTGGCAGGTATTGCCATATTCCCAGCTCTATTTGCATTTGGCATGGAGCCAGCTCAAGGACCTGGGTTAGTATTCGTAGTTGTACCATCATTGTTTGCACAAATGGGAGCTTTAGGACCATTATTCTCAGTTGTATTCTTCGTCGCATTGACAGTTGCAGCTCTTACTTCATCAGTATCCTTACTAGAAGTTGTAGTTGCCTACCTAATGGACGAAAGGCAAATGCCTAGAAAGAAATCTGTTAGTATAGCTGGGAGCATCATGGTAGTTACAGGTATGCTATCTTCACTATCCATGGGTGCCCTATCTGGGGTTAGCCTATTCGGAGTAGGATTCTTCGATTTCTTCGACATATTGACAGATAAGATATTCCTAGCAATAGGCGGCTTATTATTGGCAGTATTCGTAGGATGGTTTGTTAAGAAGGAAGACCTGAAAGACGAACTTACAAACGGTGGAACAGTGAGCTTTGGACTATTTGAAGTATGGTATGGAGTAGTTAAGTACCTTATTCCAGTTGCCATAGCCATAGTAGCAGCAATGGGTATTATGGCCATTGAGCAGACTAGTCTGATGTTCTTCGGTGTAGGATTGATTATTCTACTCGCCGTCATATCGAAAAAGCTTTAAGAGACTATATGAAATCCCCCTAGCTGTCTAGGGGGGTTTTTTATGGGGACTTATCATTTAATATAGAGGGAAGGGTGAGACTATGAAAAGCTTGATTAAAAATATCAGACTGATAGGACCCAATGAAATACTTGAGGGATACAGTGTCCTAGTGGAAGGTGATAAGATAATTGGAATAGGCAGGGAAAGGGAGCTATTAAATAAGAAGGTGGATTATGTCATTGACGGCAGGGGAAAATTCTTGGCAGCTGGTCTTATAGATATACACAATCACGGCAATTCTGGTTACGATGTAATGGACGGAACAGAGGAGGCCCTAGACCGGATAGCAGGCTTCCATCTTAAAAATGGTGTTACATCACACTTGAGTACAGTAATGACCTCTGGAGGCATGTTCAGGGCCTTAGAGAATATAGGCCATTATAGGAACAAGGAAAATCTATCACAAAATCTTGGCGCCCATCTGGAGGGACCCTACTTCTCCTTAGAGAAAAAGGGCGCACAGGCTGCTGAATACATATCCATGCCTGACATAAAGGAAATGAAAAAGTTCATAAGCTCATCTAATGGAAGATTGAAAATGCTTTCCATAGCACCTGAAATACCAGGGGCCTTAGATATTATTTCATTCTTAAGATCTCAAGGTATCGTTGTTGCCCTGGGCCATACAAATGCAAGTTATTTAGAAAGTCAAAGGGGAATAGAATATGGGGCATCTGTAGCCACCCATCTATTTAACGGAATGAAAGATTTTAGACACAGGGAACCTGGGATAATTGGAGCTGCCCTATTAGATGACAGGATGTTCTGTGAGATTATCTACGACAGGGTTCATGTCCACGATGCCCTAGTTAAAATGACTCTTAAATTAAAGGGAAGAGATAGGATGGTACTAATATCAGATGCCATGATGGCAACGGGTTTAGAGGATGGAGAGTATGAGTTAGGCGGCCAAAGGGTAATTGTAGAAGATAGGATAGCTAGATTGGAAAGTGGAAATTTAGCTGGTTCAACCCTTAGCTTGAGGGAGGCAGTATATAATTTGATCAATTACTTGAATATACCTTTGGTAGATGCCATTAGAATGGCGAGTTTATCACCTGCTAAGGCTATCCAAATCCATAAAGACAAGGGTAGCATTGAAATAGGAAAAGATGCTGATATGATATTAATTGATAGGGATATAAATATATTTGGAGTCATGGTCATGGGTAAGTGGATTTCGTATGTTTAGTATTAGGGCAAATTAAAAGGCATTGAGACTAGTCTCAATGCCTAAAATAATACCTTTTTTTATTATTCAGCTACTTTTTTGGGCTCTCCTTGTTTAATGCCAAAGCCTGTAAATCCGTATATAATTGCGATTATTGGATTAATAATATTGAGGAATGCAAATGGTGCATAGGCCAGTGGTGAAACTAAAAGTGCAGAGTGCATAAAGGCCCCACATGTATTCCAAGGTATTAATGGTGAGGTAAGGGTACCAGCGTCCTCCAAGGTTCGAGACAAGAGTCTAGGTTCCAATCCTCTTTCATCGTAAATATCCTTATACATCCTTCCAGGAATAACTATAGCTAGATATTGGTCTGCTGCTAGAACATTTACTGCAATACTGGTTAGTATTGTTGCAGTAACTAGAGAACCAGTGCTATTTGCAAATTTAAGTATAGCATTTCCTATGGCTCCCAGCATACCTGTTTGTTCCATGATTCCACCAAATACCATTGCCAATAAGATCAGGGAAACTGTCCACATCATGGAATCCAATCCACCGCCACTCAATAGTTCATCTACCATTTCAATACCGGTGTCAGCGCCAAATCCATAGTGAGCAGCATCTATTATGTCTCCAAGTCCAGAGCCTTGGAATATGGCTGCAAACAATCCTCCCAAGACTGTTCCACTTATTAGGCCGGGTAGGGCTGGCATTTTAAGCACTACCAAGACAATAACTACAAGTGGAGGCAATAAAAGCCAAGGTGAAATATTAAAGCTTCCGGAAATTCCGCCTAATATTAGGTCAATATTGGCTGTATCCATGGCACTGCCAGAGTATTTTGCTCCGATAATTCCGTATAATACCAAGGAAATTAATAAACTAGGAACTGTTGTATAGAACATATAATTAATATGCTCAAATAGTGTTGAACCAGCCATAGCAGGGGCTAGGTTTGTAGTGTCAGATAAAGGAGACATCTTATCTCCAAAGTATGCTCCAGATACTACTGCACCGGCTACTATATAGTTGGGAATACCCAAACCTTGGCCAACGCCCATTAGCGCAACCCCTACAGTACCTGCCGTAGTCCATGAGCTACCAGTAGCTACTGAAACTATGGATGCGATGATGACCGTTGCAACTAAAAATATACCAGGCGACAAAATTTGAAGCCCATAGTAAATCATGGCGGGAACAGTACCACTCAATACCCAGGTACCAATTAATGTACCTATGGTCATTAAAATAAGTATTGCCTGCATTGACATCTGAATGGTATCAATAGCACCTTTTTCCACCTCATCCCAAGTATAGCCAAGTGAAAACATTGCCACCAAAGCTGCAGCAATAATAGCTATAATCAGAGGGATATGTGGGTCCGCGTCGAGAACTAATACAGCAACTGATAAGACTGCCATCAACACAATAATTGGTATAAAAGCGTGAGCTAATGTTGCTTGTTTCTTAGTCTTCATTTTAATCCTCCTTATAAAATTATACTATTAGTCTATTGCAATACTGCAATAGGCTAATGCTGTATTGAAAATATATATTCTATTTGATTTTACTACATATATTCAGAAAATTCAATGATAATATGACAAATGACCAAAAGTTAATAATTTACATATCCCAAAAAGTGATAAATTCACCATCTAGGCAATTTATAAATTACATAGATGGTGAACCTATCTTCTAGCTATTGTCCTAGGGTTAATCTAGTAGCCCTTATTGAGATCGATTACGTTGACCAGTTCCTCATTGTTTATATATTTTTTCATATTCTTATGTGCTATTTCAAATCTTCTTTGGTGGGTCATCTCCGAACCCCAGCAATTGTGTGGAGATACGATTACATTGTCCATTTCCCATAGGGGATTATCAACTGGAAGAGGCTCAATTTCAAAAACGTCTAGGGCAGCCTTTTTAATCTTTCCAGACCTTAGATACTCAATCATTACTTTTTCATCTATGATGCTTCCCCGAGCAATATTTATCAAATATACGCCGTCCTTCATACTCGACAAGACCTCTTCATCTACTAGATGGTGGGTTTGTTCAGTATAAGGTGCGGCTACGACAAGAAAATCGCACTTTGCAACAATTTCCTTGATTTTATCGATTGGATAGGTTTCATGAAAGTGATTTGCAGGCTTGCCTGTAGCACTAATCCCAAGAATTTTTACTCCAAAAGCATCTAGTCTTTTAGCTGCTTCCTGTGCAATATCACCAGTTCCTATAAAGCCTATGGTCTTTCCATGGAGTTCACGTAATGAATTATCCATTTCCCAAAGCCTTTCATTTTGTTTTTCGTAAAATTCCTTACTGTTGTTAATCATTTCCAGGGCCTTTAAAACAATCCATTCTGCAATAGGTATGCTGTAGCCACCCCTATTGTTGGTCAAAAGAATGTTTTTTTCTAAGATTTCCTCGGCAGGGGCATGGTTGACACCGGCACTCAACAATTGAATCCATTTTAGCTTTGGGAAATCAGCCAATTGCAATTTTTCGAATGGATTAAAGCAAACTAGGACCTCAGCATCCTTCATCTCCTCAGAAAGAGAAAAATCTTTCTCGTCCTCGAAGATTATTTCATAGCCTAAATCTCCTAAACTCTTGAACTCGTCTTCACTAAAACTCATGGTAAATAAAGCTTTCAAAGTAACTCCTCCTTTTAATAATATATACAGTAATAATCATACCCATTAATTAAGAAATTGCAAACATAAATCTACTAATCATTAATTTAACAAGCCCTTATAAGTGGTATAGTTTATCTTAAATTGCCAATAATAGATTAAGTGGTGTCAATTTCATATATTATATTTTTAGGAGGAAAAATGATAATAGGAATTCCCAAGGGATTATTGTACTATGATTACTATCCGTTTTTTGAGTCTTTTTTTCAGGGTCTGGGGGCTCATACCCTAAGATCAGAGGATACAAATAAGAATATATTAGACGAAGGTGTCAAACACTGTGTAGATGAGGCCTGTTTGCCTGTCAAGGTTTTTCACGGTCATGTAGCCTCCTTAAAGGATCAATGTGATCTAATCTTAATTCCAAGAATAATGCAAATAAATCAGAAGGAATATATCTGTCCAAAGTTTTGTGGTCTCCCTGAAATGGTAAAGAATTCGATAGAGGATTTGCCTGGCCTAATAGATCAACCAATTTATGCAAGTTCAAAAAAAAAATTATTTACTTGGGCTAGGGAAGCAGGCAGTATGCTAGGGGCTGATAGAAGACTCATTGAGAATTCCTTTACCAAGGCCTTGGATGTACAGGCTAGGCATAATCCTGGGATTAGGGACGAAAAATATAGGATTACCATAGCCCTAGGGGGACATCCCTACAATATCTACGATAGCTTTGTCAATATGAATATAGTGGCTAAATTAAATGCCATGGACGTGGGGGTAATTACTGAAGAATACATAGGTGAGGAAATAAAAAGTCAAGAGCTAAGGTCATTATATAAGAGGCCCTTTTGGACCTTTGCGAGAAACTCCTATGGTTTTCTATCCTATATTGCAAGGGAGAGAAGGGTAGATGGAATAATATATATTTCTTCCTTTGCCTGTGGTATAGATTCAGTGGTAATAGAGTTGGTTAAGGAGAGAGTGGCTAATATGCCCTTTATGGTACTAAAGCTCGACGAACATACGGGTGAGGCAGGGCTGGATACGAGGATAGAGGCATTTGTTGATATGATTTGGAGGAGATAAAATGAAGGTTACAGCCCCCCATTTTGGGAATGTACACTTGGCTGCCAAGGCCCTATTTGATGGTTTGGGTATAGAATATGTCATGCCACCCATGAATAATAAAATAGCACTTGAACTGGGATCCAAAAATTCACCGGAAGAAATGTGCCTGCCCTACAAGATTATGATGGGTAATTTTTTTCAGGCTATGGAACTTGGTGCTGACACAGCCATATTGCCTGGAAGTTGCGGTCCCTGCAGATTTGGGAAATATGCAGAATTACAGATGAACACATTTAAGAGTCTAGGCCGAGATTTAGATTTTGTGGTCATAGATTCTCCAGTAGAATTGGGGCTATCAGAACTATTCAACAGGATTAATAAAATATCATCCCATAGCAAGGAATCGAGGTATGGGCAGATAAAATCACTTCTAAAGGCTAAGAGGGTCATGAATTTAATAGATGAAATAGAATCTAGGGCCCATTTTCTCTCTGGATATGAGAAAAACAAGGGGGAGGCAAAAGACATCCTATCTAGGTGTAAGAATGACGCCCTTGAGGCCAGTTGTCCAGATCAAATGATCAGGGTAATGGACTACTATAGAAACAAACAAAAAAGCATTGAAGTTGATAGGGATAAAAGGCCAATTAAGATTGCAATCATAGGAGAAATTTACACCATAATAGAGCCTTTTTCAAATTTCAATCTGGAGGATAAATTGATGGACTATGGCGTGACATTTAGCAGAAAGCTAACCCCAAGTTGGTGGATGAAAGATTTGATGCTAAAACCCCTGGGATTAAACTCCTTGAAAATCAATCAAAAGGCCAAGGACTATCTGCCTCTTGGAGTGGGTGGCCATGGGAAAGAATGTGTAGGTGAAGCTGTTTTAGCTAGGGAAGAGGGCTATGATGGTGCAATACAAGTTTTCCCTCTGGGCTGTATGCCAGAGATTGTTTCTAAGTCAATCTTACCCACCATATCGGCTGACTTAGACTTTCCAATCATGTCCTTGGTGGTTGATGAGATGTCTGGGGAGGCAGGTTTCGTAACTAGAGTTGAAGCATTTATTGATTTACTGGAAAGGAGAAGGGCCAATGAATTACCTAGGGCTTGATGTTGGATCAGTGAGTACCAATATTGTGCTAATAGACGAAAATATGAAAGTAATAGAAAAAATCTATATTAGAACCAAGGGAAGCCCCATAGATGCAGTCCAAACAGGTTTTAGAAAGTTAAAGGAGAAGTATTCGGACATGGTCATTGATGGTGCAGGGACTACTGGCAGCGGAAGGTATATTGCTGCCACCCTAATAGGTGCAGATGCAGTAAAAAATGAAATTACCTCCCATGCCGTGGCGGCCCTTGAAATTGATAAAGATGTAAGGACAATCATAGAAATAGGTGGACAGGACTCTAAGATAATAGTACTGAGGAATGGGGTCGTGTCTGATTTTGCTATGAATACAGTATGTGCAGCTGGTACGGGTTCCTTTCTCGATAGGCAGGCAGAAAGACTGGAAATTCCCATTGAGGACTTTGGCAGCTATGCCCTGAAATCACAAGATAGTGTAAGGATAGCAGGTAGATGTGCAGTCTTTGCCGAGTCG
>Ga0265293_10010408_pt1 | contig 13013 bp, 10 predicted proteins | sample Munlanlewell138R_FD_192505 | JGI IMG/M metagenome (GOLD analysis project Ga0265293, IMG submission 192505) | Leachate microbial communities from a municipal landfill in Southern Ontario, Canada - Leachate well 138R | ecosystem: Engineered > Solid waste > Landfill > Unclassified | place: Canada... | reverse complement strand
GGATTATTGGTTTCCTGCTTTTGGTGTTGTTTTTTGGTGTTTGTGCTATTTTCCAAAGCAAAAAACAAATAATTAAAGCACCGAAGCCTTTCTTTAATTGGTTTATTTATCATATGTCAATCTTTATGCGCGGTTTTTTTAATTTAAAAGTCATTATTGAAGGCGAAGAACTGATTCCCGAAAACAACAACTTTTTAATCGTATCGAATCATCAATCGAATCTCGACCCGTTAATGATTATCAGTTCCTTTAAAGGGAAACCGGTAACTTTTATTATGAAAAATAATATTATGAAAGTTCCGATTGTCGGAACTTGGCTCTATACTTCCGGCTTCCTGCCGCTTGATCGCCGTAATAATCGCAAGGCGATTGAAGTTATTGAAGCGAGCGTTGAACGATTGAAATCGGGATTTACGATGTCGGTTTATCCCGAAGGAACAAGAAGCAAAAGTCCGAATATGAATAGATTCCGCAACGGCATTTTTAGAATTGTCGAAAAGGCGAAAGTCGATATGGTTGTGCTGGCCATCGATAATTTTTATAAAGTACGAAAACGATTCCCTTGGTTCCGAACCAAAGTTTTAATCCGTATCTGTGGGATTATCCGTTATGAAGAAGTTAAAGCCTGGCATACCAATGAAATTGGGGAAAGAATAAAAAGCATTATAGAAGAGAATCTGGCAGCGGCAAGAAGCCGATATCAATGGCTTCAATAAATGATATTATCGGAGACTTATGAAAAAGGGGAATCAATCTTTAGCCTGATTAACCAGGTCTGTCCAATATATTTGTCATAACACCAAGAAATAATTATATTGGTAACCTACTAATTGATAAATTATAGGTTACCTCTTTTTATAAAAGTGAGTTTTTTTATTATATAGAATATAAAATCAATTCTAAAACTTTTAATCCGTTGACAGATATTTTTTATTATGTTAATATAGTAGATATCTTAATTCAGTTAAGAAAGTGAGACGACATCAAGGAGCAGAGTATAGATGAAACAGTTATTGAGAGCACTGATTATTCCTAAAGAAATGAACCGATTTAGTTATATGTCGGCATTTGTGTCTTTTGTGATATTTTTCTTGTGCTATGTTTTAATGCAGTTACCAAGCAATTATTCTGTCGGAAAATATTGTTTTTAACAGCAATAATATTGCCGGCTTCTTTTTTAACAACTATTTCTCCGCCGAAAATTTCGGGAAATGCATTTTTATTCCATGGCGCTTTATCTAAATCATACTCATTAATCATTATGCTTTCAGTTTCCGTCTTAGCTGCTATCAGTTCGGAGACTCATATAACCTATTTGAAAAATATATATTAACGTCAATGTGCCGGCAAATAAAAAATTAGAATTAATATTAAACCAACCGGCAATAAATGATATCAGAAGCGAAAAAACCGCCGATATTCCCGCAATATTGTAATACTCTTTAAAAGTTTTATAATAACCTCTTCTTCCCATAAAAATCTTAAGAATAATTACTGCCATCAACGGATATAAAGCCAGATAAAAGAAATTCGGGACAATTTGCTTTACTTTTTCCTGAGTTATCAGATGCTTCATTTACAGTAAAATTGCGATTTGCGGCATTAATCGACCGGTTTTAAAAAAAAACTTTAACGGCAATGCCATTACCATTAAGGGAAACAGTGAAAATATTGTTCTTGGTAACATTATTTTGGATGGCCAGGCCGATAAATACAGCGTCGGAGAAGGGATTTTGGTTGAGAATAAAGTACATAATGTTACTTTATCCAATGTTGCAGTTAACAATATTGCCAATAACGGAATCCTGTTTTCAGGTAAAGATTGTGTTAATAACAAAGTTGTTGGCTGCAAAGTAACAAATATCATCGGCGGCGCCGGAATCGCATTCTATAATACGGCCGGAACCGCATCCGTTGAAAATAATTTTGTCTATCGAACAAGACACCATTGTATAATTGTGTCAAGAGGCGGAAGTAATTATATTATTAAAAACAATACGGTTTATCAATCCGGATATTATATTGTTCCCGGTTCCGATGATTTTGCACACGGTATCGCTCTAGACGGCGGCGGTGTTGTTCGGGGCGGTAATCATTTGGTTGCATCAAACACCGTTATCAATTCCGGGCTTGCTGGAATTGAAGTTGCGGATTTTCAGGATAATGTTGTTATTGAGTTAAATTTCATTGACGGTACTGGAACATATAAAGAACAGGATGATTATGGAATATATTTCGGTGGCGGTTTAACCCCAAGTGTCAACTGTATTATTCGAGACAATATTATAAAAAACACAAATGGATACGGTATTCGGACTGATGCTCCTTTAAATTATAATGGAAGAACAGAAAATGTACAAATTGTAAATAATTATATTGAAAATGCAGGCACTGACGGAATCAGAATCGGCAAAGTGTTAAATTCAGTGATTGTCGGAAATGTTATAATGAATGTAAGTTCCAAAAAGAACGGTCATTCCGGCATTCTAGCTAATTATGCTAACGATACAATGATTAAAGACAACACAATTGACGATGATAGGAATGAAGTAAGAACTGAGTATAACATTTATATTATCAATTGTAATAATGTTGTTCAAGAAAACAATCGCTTGGACCGTCGCGAAAAGAGTAAGTTAAAAAAAATGAGGTGAAATCCAAAAGGAAATCGCCTCTTATTTTATTATTTAATATAAAAAACCGTTATTGATTATAATAATGTCTTATCTATTATTGTACACTACGGGAAATATTTTTATTATTTCGGAACAACATTGTATTTTATGATTTTGATTTCTCCTCGCATAATATGAAAATAATTAAGCGAAGAGTTTTTTAGCGGAAAGCGAAAATCGAAATTCGGATCGAGATAAGCAATAACGCTTTTAATAACCTGAGCATGGCTGCAAACCAATATTTTTTCCGCCTTATAATCTTTTTCCAGGGCAATTAATCCTGATAGGATACGTTTTTGCAGGTCTTCGAATTTTTCTAAGCCGGGGGCCTTTTCTTGGAATATTTTATTGTAAGTTTGTTCGGTTAAAACCTTTCCTTCCAAAGAACCGAAGATCCGTTCGTGAAATTGTTCTTTGATAATTATTGAATTATTATAACCAATGGCCCGGGCAATTATTTCTCCGGTTTCTACCGCCCGCTGCAGCGGACTTGAGACAATTAAATCCCAGTTACGCTCATGGGCACTAAGATAATCAGCAACCTTTAGGGCCTGACGGCGCCCGGTATCGTTTAAGGGATTGTCGGTTAAACCCTGAATGAGGTGAGATTTATTCCAATCGGTCTCACCGTGTCTGATCATGCAAACAATCATTTTTATCATCCTCCCAGAATAATAATAAATAAGAATGGGGTTATAATCAAATCTATAATGATAAACATCCATTTTTTTTAAAAAACTTTTAAATATCCGTTGACTTTAATTCTTTTATTTGATATTATATAATTAAGATATCTCCGAATCTGACAAAAGAGTGGGGAACCCAATTATTGGGGTGAATCTTGTTAATCAAGAGGGGCAACTTGGGTGTCCTAACCCGTCAGCTAACCCCATAGGAGTACTCCAAGCGTATAACGGTTTTTAGGCTGGTTATGCGTTTTTTTATTTTCTAACCGGATGGTTAAAGAATAGGGCAGTATGGTATTTCTGTTGATTATAAATTAAGATATGTTATTTTTGGAGGCGTAAAATGGCATATACTCCGTTAAAAAGTATCGAAATGCTTGACACCAAAGGACAATTAATTAAAAGATTGGTTTTGCATTTATTTGTTTTATTTATCGGTTGTCCGATGTATGTTTTTATCAGTATTATTTGTTTTAAATATTTCTTGATAAATTATCTTTGGAAGTTTTTTCTTTTCGGATTGGCTTTTGTGATTATTTTAATTTTAACCGTAATAATGGTGGTTGTGGAAATGAAGGAAGTAATAAGAAGACTGAAAGCAAAAGATTATTTAAAAATAAACTAACTAATTATAATAAGTTTTTGCTGAAATAGGGCTACCGGCTCGGTTGATTTACTTTTTTAATAATCGTTAATTATCAGTTGACTTTGGATACTTTATTTGTTATTATATAAGTGAGATATCTCCGAATCCGATAAAAGAGTGGGGAACCCAATCATTGGGGTGAATCTTGTTAATCAAGAGGGGCAACTTGGGTGTCCTAACCCGTCAGCTAACCCCATAGGAGTACACCAAGCGTATAACGGTTTTTAGGCTGGTTATGCGCTTTTATTATTTTCCATCGTAATTAAAAACCAAAATGAGTGATTTTTTCGGTTTATAGTTTTGTTTATTGTATTGTCCCTACGATTAGTAATGATTAAAAAATTAGAAAACAACCGTATTTAACGTCTTGGGGGCAATCTAGGTAAAAATATTATAGCATAAATCCCCTTTTTATGGTATAATAAACCTTACAACAGTGAGGTGATAACGTTTGCGCACGGTTGATTTAATAATTAAGAAAAAAAATGGCGGTGAATTGACCGCCGATGAAATTCGCTTTTTGATTTCCGGATATGTTAATAATGAAATTCCCGATTATCAAATGAGCAGTTTATTGATGGCGATTTGTTTTCGCGGTTTAAATCCGATCGAGCAGTTTTATTTAACCGAAGCGATGATGGATTCCGGTGAGAAAATTGATCTTTCCATGATTTCCGGAATTTGCGTGGATAAACATTCAACCGGCGGAGTCGGCGATAAAACGACTTTATCAATTGCGCCGATTTTAGCTGCCTGCGGTTTGAAACTGGCGAAAATGAGCGGTCGGGGATTGGGGCACACCGGTGGAACGTTGGATAAGTTGGAGTCGATACCGGGATTTAGAATTGATTTATCGAATGAAGAATTTCTTCGTCAGATTCAAGATATTTCTCTTGCCGTTGTTGGTCAAACGGCGAAAGTCGCCGTTGCCGATAAAAAGCTATATGCTTTACGCGATGTAACCGGCACCATTGATGCGATTGGCTTAATCGCTTCATCAATAATGTCAAAGAAGTTGGCAAGCGGTGCGGATTATATCTTACTCGATGTCAAGGTTGGCTCCGGAGCATTTATGAAAGATCTGGCTTCAGCGCGAATTTTAGCCAAATCCATGGTTGAAATTGGCCATCGTTTCGGAAAAAAGACAGTGGCGATTCTTACCAACATGAATCAGCCATTGGGTGAGGCGGTCGGCAATAGCCTCGAGGTTATCGAAGCGCTTGAGATGCTTAAGGGGCGCGGTCCCGCCGACTTTAAGGCTTTGTGTTATGCTCTTGCGAGTGAGCTCTTAATAATGACTGATATTGTCCCGAGTTATGATAAAGCCCAACGGTTGATTGATCAAGTAATTGCCGACGGTGCGGCTCTTGAGAGGTTCCGGGAAATGGTTCGATATCAAGCCGGCAATCCGGATGTCGTTTTTGATTATTCTTTATTTCCCCAAACTAAATATCAAATTGAAGTTATAAGCGAGGTTTGCGGTTATGTGGCTGCGGTTGATGCTTTGGCAATTGGTCAGGCGGCAATGCAACTGGGAGCCGGTCGTAAAACCAAAGATGATTGCATTGATTCGGCGGTCGGAATAAAAGTCAAAGCCAAAGTCGGCTGTAATCTGCAGCGCGGCGACGCTTTGGCGGTCATTTATACTAACGGAATAAATGATCCTGACCTTATCGAAGAAGTGCAAAGAGCATTTACAATTATTCAAGAAAAAGTAGAATCCGAAAAAATAGTTATAGAAACAGTATATTGATAAACGGAGTGAGGAGATATGTCCCGAATATTTAAAGAACTTGGTTGGTTCTTTAGAAAAGAGTGGTACAAATTTCTTTTGGTCTTGATTTTTACCCTTATCTTAACTTATGCCGTAACTTTACCGCCTAATTATATCGGTAATATTATTGACCGAATTGTCCAGAAAGACCTAACAAAACAGACTGCCGTTAAATTATGTATTTCCATGGCAGCAGCCAGCATTATTATTTATGTTACCGGCTTGATTAAAGAGCGGTGTGCGGGTAAACTATATCACGAATTATATTATCAGCTGAAAAAAAGATTTATTATCAACATATTTAAACAAGACGGCGATTTTTTTGAAGATTATCATCCCGGTGATTTAATGAACCGAGCTACGGGCGACACATGGATGATTTCTCATGTATCGACTTATCTCTTGTTTAATTTCATTGATACAATAATGATGCTTATTATTTCTTTTATTTTAATGGTTAGGCTTAATTTATCGCTGACTTTGTTTTCGATTATTCCTCTCCCTTTAATTACGGCATTGGTTATGTATTTAAGACCGAAAATTGTCGACAATTGGAAACAAGTTCGCGTTAAGGTATCGCATTTAAATAATATTGCGATGGAAAGCGTTAACCATGTAAAATTGGTAAGAGGATTTGTGAAAGAGAAGGATGATGAAGCGAAGTTGAGCGCCAATGCTACCGATGTGTTTTATACCGAGCGCAAAGCGGTCTCGATGCAGGCTTTGTTTATTCCTTCTTTCCGGATGATTACCTTAATCAGTCAGGGAATTGCCCTCGGTTACGGCGCTTATCTGATTACTCATCAGCTTGATTTTACGGTCGGCAATCTTATTACCTTTAATCTCTATTTACATATGTTTGCAAACCCGTTATTTAGATTGGGCAATCAAATCACTCGGTTTGCCCAAAGCCATGTTTCCTTTGATCGCTTAAATGAAGTTATGGATAACGAGCCGACGATTATCGATAAACCAAAAGCGATTGAACTCGACGGCGTTGAAACGATCGAATTTCGAAATCTTTCTTTCCGTTACCCCGATGATAAAAACTATACGATTGAAGATATTAATTTGATGCTGCGGCGCGGGGAAACTTTGGGGATTGTCGGAAAAACCGGGAGCGGTAAAACCACATTGGTAAAACAGTTGCTCCGTTCTTATCCCATTACGGCCGGCAGTATTTACATTAATAATCAGATTATCAGTGATTATAAAAAGGAAAGTATTCGTCGCAATATCGCTTATGTTCCTCAAGAACATTCTTTGTTTTCACGAACCGTGCTTGAGAACTTAATGTTGGGTAAAAGCGATAAAACCGCTCTTTCGCTAGATGAGGCTATTCGTTTGGCTGATTTTGAAAAAGATTTACCGTTTTTAGAAAATGGACTGGAGACTATTGTCGGCGAAGCCGGAGTAACTTTGTCCGGCGGGCAAAAACAACGGTTGTCCATTGCCCGGGCCTTTCTTAAAAATGCCGATATCCTGATTTTTGATGATTCATTATCGGCAGTTGACGGGATGACTGAAAAAAACATTATTGAAAACTTAAAAGAATATCGTAAAGACCGAACCAATATTATTTGTTCGCATCGATTATCGGTTATTGAAAACAGCGATAAAATAATTGTGCTTGATCGGGGAAAAATAGTGGAACAAGGGACGCATCAGGAACTGATGAATAATCGCAAGTGGTATTATGAACAGTACCTTATGCAACAAATGGAGGTAGAAGATGAAACATAAGAAACCGTCTTATCTTTCTACCGGAAAAATCTTTTTACGGGTTTTTAAATATGCTCTTAAGAGTAAATTGTTGCTGATTGTTTCGCTTTTGTTTTTATTTATTTTTTCTGTTCTAGAAATTGCTCAGCCGCTGATTATTAAACGGGTTATTGACGATGAATTGGCGGGAGTTACCACGGTTTGGGTTGAAGTGGAAACCAAAACGGATAAAACGGTATTTTATGACGGTAAACTCTATGTAAAAGATGACGGTACGGTTGAAGGATCTAAGTATACAATCCGTTATTATAAAGACGGTTATTTATGGCTCTTTGGTGAGATTTCCGATAAAGACAATATTTTAGAGATTGCGGAAAAGGCGGTTATTGAAAAGAGTAATAAAGAAACTTATGAAGTTGATTATCATAAGCTTTCAAAAGATGATATGCTTTTATTTTTTACGCCGTCGGTCCGACCGATTCGTTTAATGATTATTCTTTATGCCGCTGTTTCAATTATAATTTTACTGGCACGATATATTCAACGAATCGCATTTACGACTTCGGCCTTACGTTTATCGCTTGATATGCGTAAACATATGTTCCAAAAGCTTAATCGGTTACCGATTGCTTATTTTTCCACGGAGCCTTCCGGTAAAATCGTTTCCAAAACCGTATATGATACCGAAGGAGTCAGAGGCTTGTATGAAGTGGTATTTTCGATTGCCAGCGCTTGTGTATCTTTGGTAATGATTTATGTGGGTTTCTTTTATCTTGACTGGAAATTGGCTTTGTTGACTTTTGTGGCTTTTCCTTTAATTTACCTTTGGATGAGTGTTTATCGCAGGATTGTTAATGCCTATAATCACAGTATCAGAGAAATGAATTCACGGATTAACGGTAAATTAGCTGAGTTTGTTAATGGAGTCGGTATTATCCAAATCTTTAATAAAGAAGAACAGATGACTGATGAATATGATCAGCTTTTAGTTGAAAACTATGATACTAAATTAAAACATTTACGGATTAATACTTTGTTCGGATATCAAATGTTGAATTTAATTTATCGTTTGATTATTGTTTTAATTTTGGTTTATTTCGGTATGCAATATTTTTCCGCAGAAATAGTTGTTGTCGGAACGACTATATTTGTCTATATTGAATACTTAGGAAAATTGATGGGGCCGATTTCCGATATCTTCAGCAATTTAAATTCGCTTGAGGATTCGCTCGTTTCCGCATCACGCGTATTTGAATTTTTAGATAAAGAGGAAGACACCGGTCTCGGGCCGGTGACGGGTGTTAAATTCAAAGGCGATATTGATTTTCGCAATATTAGATTTCGCTACGATGAGCATTATGTTTTAAACGATGTTTCGATAAAAATTAAAGCCGGGCAATTTATCGGATTGGTCGGCGCCACCGGATCGGGAAAAAGTACTTTAATGAATTTGCTTGAACGTTTTTATGATATTGAAGAAGGCAGTATTTATATTGACGGTGTTGATTATACCGAGTATTCAAAACAAGATATTCGCAGCAATATTGGAATCATATTGCAAGATCCGGCGATTTTTGAAGGAACAATTAAAAGTAATATTACTTTGGGACTCGACATTCCCGATGAGGTTGTCATTGAAACATTAAGAATTATCGGTGCCGATAAATTCATAAGCGATTATCGTGAAGGAATTCATACCAAAGTTTCTTATATGGGTGATAATTTATCGACCGGCGAAAAACAATTAGTTGCGTTTGCGCGAATTCTGCTCCGTAATCCGTCGGTTATTATTCTCGATGAAGCGACCGCTAATATTGACAGCGAAACCGAAATGCTGATACAAAAAGCATTTACGGTTCTTTCGCAAAGCCGAACGACGATTGTTATTGCCCATCGTCTTTCGACCATTAAAAATGCCGATGTTATCTATGTTATGGATGAAGGTCGAATTACCGAATCCGGTAATCATCATGAACTATATCAAAATGAAGATGGTATTTATCGGGCGATGTATGACGCATTGAATTAGGAGGGATATATGACATTATTATTAGAACAAATACTAAGAGTTATTGCTGCCGCCATCGTCGGCGCGGCAATCGGCTATGAAAGAGAAATCAAAAACAAACCGGCCGGCTTTTTTACATTTACCTTGGTATGTATCGGCAGTTGTTTAATCGCTATTCTTCAGCAAAACATTGTTAATGAAGCTCTTAGAATGGCGGAATACTATGCCGAAAATAGCCCGTCTGTTATTAATGCTATTACTGCTGACCAAGGACGAATTATTGCAGCAGTTGTAAGCGGAATCGGCTTTCTCGGAGCCGGTGCGATTATTCATAATCGTTTTCAGGTGAGAGGAGTAACGACGGCGGCTATGTTATGGTTAGTATCCGGGGTTGGTCTTTTAATCGGAACCGGCGGCTTAAACAATTATGTAATTGCCGGGGTTACTGTTGTAATCATTCTTCCCATTACGATGCTTTCCCGCCGTTTAGGCGAAAAACTAACCAAAACCAAGAAAGTTCAAAGAATTATGATTGTTTTTGAAGAGCAGTATGAAAAGCAACTCTTTGATAATCTTGCCTCACAAGGCGTAATCGTCAGAAAAAGTTTCTTAGTCAATAAATCGATTCAACAAAACAAACAGTTAAAAGAATCAATTATTTATTTCAGTTTACCAAAAACGAGAAACTTCTCGGATGTAATGGATCAGGTGTCCAAACTTGAATATGTATATGAGATCCAAGAAGCATAAAACGACAGAGTAATTCTGTCGTTTTTTAATAAAAAACTGAGAAATCAGCTTAGATGTTTTCATGATTGGTGCGGCTAGTGAAACTCGAATTCACACATCCGTAAGGACACTACCCCCTCAAAGTAGCGCGTCTACCTATTCCGCCATAGCCGCATATTTATGGTGCCACTGGCCGGATTCGAACCGGCACGCTTTGTGGGCGCTTGATTTTGAGTCAAGTTTGTCTACCTGTTTCAACACAGTGGCATACTATAATATTATACAATAATTCATCTTAAATTTCAAGATTTTTTTGATGAAATAATCATAATATATTAACAGATTTTTTTATTATATCATTATGTAAATTGATATTATAAATAAAATATATATAATTTTAACGTAAGCGTCAAATATACGACGTATGTATAAAAAAACTAATCATGTTAAAATGGTATGATTAGTTCGGATTTTTATGGTTTTGTTTTTAATGTTGGGGTAATTCTTTACTATAAGGAAGTAATTTACTTAAGGATTGTTCATCTTTATTTATATTTGGAAGCATATCAAATAAATATGTTAGATATTCCTCAACTTTGATGTCATTCGCATAACTGGTTTCAATAATACTATACAGTATACTTGATGTTTCGGCTCCATTTTCGGTGAAACAGAATAAAAAGTTCTTCCTTCCAATTACAAATGATTTCATCATTCTCTCGGCGCGATTATTATCTATCTCTAATCTTCCATCTTCTAGATAATTCTTTAAATATGGGAAGTTAGCATTTCGTAATATGATAACTAATGGAGTAAGCGTTTGCATATAATTATACTTTTTTTGCCTTCATTAGAAAACTTATAAAACAGTATGCCTATTAACAATTAGATAGAGCATAAATTATGAATCCGGATTAAAAAAGTATAAAAATTTAAAACTATAGTAAATCACAAAAAAAGCAAAACCGAATGTAAGGGCCAATGCAGAACTTAAAATCCTAATTGTGCCCTTTTTACATTTTATGAATTGCAAAATTCGGGTATACAATAATTCATCTAAAATTGTGAAATTACTTTAAATTATTTTTTCAATTATTGTCATAAAAAAAATGTAAACTTTTGAAAAATTATGATATAATTATTATAATGAATATATTTATTACTTAAAGAGAGGAATGAAAAAAATGAATGCTAAGCCGATTGTAAAGTGGGCTGGTGGAAAAAGACAATTAATAGATAAATTAATTAAACATATACCTAATAATTACAATCGATATTTTGAACCATTTGTCGGAGGTGGTGCTTTATTATTTGAGTTATTGCCTAACTATGCAGTCATTAATGATATTAATAAAGAGTTATTAACAATATACAGATGTCTAGCCAATAAAAAATATTTTAAATCAATGATTGAAGAATTAAATTTTCATGAAGGGCATCATTCAGAAGAATATTATTACCAAGTTCGAGAAGAAGATCGCAAACCCGATTTTCTTATAACCCCGATTTGGCAAAGAGCAGCAAGAGTTATTTATTTAAATAAAAGTTGTTTTAACGGATTGTATCGGGTAAATAGCAAAGGATATTTTAATGTGCCTTCTGGGAAAAAATCTAAAGTTAATACATATGATTTTGATAATATATCCAAATTACATCGTTATTTTATTACAGCGGATGTAACTATCTTAGAAGGAGATTTTACAGATGCGGTAGAAAATGCTGCTAAAGGAGATTTTGTCTATTTTGACCCTCCGTATGATTCTTTTGATGATAAAGATTCATTTACTGCTTATTCAAAACACGATTTTACAAAGCAAGATCAAATCCGTTTATATAATACATATAAGAAATTGTCAGATAAAGGCATTCATGTTATGTTAAGCAATCATAATACTCAATTTATTAATGAATTATATAAAGACTATAATATACAAATTGTAAAAGCAAAAAGAATGATAAACTCCGATTCAAAGGGACGAGGAAATGTAGAAGAAACTATAATAACAAATTACTAGGAGGAATATAGTGATATCTCAGAACAATATTTATTTTAAAAATAATGACTTTTCCCTTTACAAAGGAGATTCATTTGTTTTACTTGAAGAAATAGAAAATAAAACTATTGATATGATTTTTGCTGATCCGCCTTATTTTTTATCAGGTGATGGTATTACATGCCACTCCGGTATGATGGTATCCGTAAAAAAGGCGGAATGGGATGAAGAAATCGATGTAAGTGAGAAGATAGAATATAATCGGCGTTGGATTAGATTATGCAGAAATTTACTTACCGAAGAGGGAACTATTTGGATTAGCGGCACTTTTCATAATATTTATACTATCGGCGTGGCCTTGGAGTTTGAAGGGTTTACTATCATTAACAATATTATATGGAAAAAATTAAATCCTCCGCCTAATATATCTTGCCGAGCATTTACTCACTCCACAGAAACGGTGCTTTGGGCTAAAAAAAACAATTCTAAACATTATTTTAACTATGAATTAATGAAGAAAATAAATCGAAATAAACAAATGAAAGATGTATGGGAATTTTCTTTAACTAAACCTTCAGAAAAAAAAGAGGGAAAACATCCGACACAAAAACCGTTGGATTTATTACAAAGAGTAATCTTGGCTTCTACAGAAGAAGGTGATTTAGTATTAGATCCTTTTAACGGTAGTGGAACTACCGGAATAGCATGTGCTATGCTCAATAGAAAATATATCGGTATTGATAATATTGAGAAATATCTTGAAATTTCAAAAAAAAGAT
>Ga0265293_10010405_pt1 | contig 13015 bp, 6 predicted proteins | sample Munlanlewell138R_FD_192505 | JGI IMG/M metagenome (GOLD analysis project Ga0265293, IMG submission 192505) | Leachate microbial communities from a municipal landfill in Southern Ontario, Canada - Leachate well 138R | ecosystem: Engineered > Solid waste > Landfill > Unclassified | place: Canada... | reverse complement strand
AAAAGGCGGAAACCCTCGCAAAAAGTCCAGCGTGCCCTGAATATTTTGTTGGACAGCATCACGGCCAGCCTTGGCAAAAGCATCCTGACGACTCATCGGCATTCCTCCACGAATAACAGGAGAATGCTACTTGGCTATACAAAAGTCCCCTATAAGACGTAAGTTGCAACTTTGTGAAGGCATATGTCGTCAACAACTGTCCGGGATCAATAATGGAAAATACCGGCCCATAAAAAAAACCGCCAGCAGCGTGTGACTGCAGGCGGTTTTTATGACGCTGGTTACCAGCGAGACTTACAAACCATTTTTGGCCTTGAACTCGCGGCGACGGCGGTGCAGGACCGGTTCGGTGTAACCGTTAGGCTGTGCACGACCTTCCAGCACCAGCTCCAGACCAGCCTGGAAGCCGATGCTGTCATCGAAGTTCGGTGCCATGTTGCGATACAGCGGATCACCGGCATTCTGGCGGTCAACCACCTCGGCCATACGCTGCATGGCCTCGACAACCTGCTGCTCGGTGACAATGCCGTGACGCAGCCAGTTGGCCATGTGCTGACTGGAGATACGCAGGGTAGCGCGGTCTTCCATCAGGCCGATGTCATTGATGTCCGGCACCTTGGAGCAACCAACGCTCTGCTCGACCCAGCGTACAACGTAACCCAGAATGCCCTGGGCGTTGTTGTCCAGCTCGTTGCGGATTTCTTCTTCGCTCCAGTCGGTTTTTGGCGCCAGCGGAATGGTCAGGATTTCGTCCAGTGACGCAAACGGACGCTTCTTCAGCTCTTCCTGCAGGGCAAACACATTGTACTGGTGGTAGTGGGTGGCATGCAGGGTGGCTGCAGTCGGGGATGGTACCCAGGCAGTGTTGGCACCAGCTTTTACGTGACCGATCTTTTGCTCCAGCATGGCAGCCATCAGGTCCGGCATGGCCCACATGCCTTTACCGATCTGCGCCTTGCCGGGCAGGCCGGTAGCCAGGCCAACATCCACGTTCCAGTCTTCATAGGTGGCAATCCACTTCTCGCCACGCATGGCGGTTTTGCGCACCATGGCGCCGGCTTCCATGGAGGTGTGAATCTCGTCACCGGTGCGGTCAAGGAAGCCGGTATTGATGAATACGACACGCTCTTTGGCTTCGGCAATACAGGCTTTCAGGTTGACGGTGGTGCGGCGCTCTTCGTCCATGATGCCCATTTTCAGGGTATTGCGCTGCATGCCCAGCACATCTTCAACACGGGCAAACAGTTCGTTGGCGAACGCTACTTCTTCCGGGCCGTGCATTTTTGGCTTCACAATGTACATGCTGCCGGTGCGGCTGTTGGCACGGCTGGTGTTGCCGTTCAGGTTGTGCAGGGCAATCAGGCTGGTAAACAGGCCATCCATGATGCCCTCGGGCAGCTCGTTGCCTTGCTCATCCAGAATGGCCGGGTTGGTCATCAGGTGACCGACGTTGCGCACAAACAGCAGGGAACGGCCATGCAGGGTAACCGTGTCGCCATTCAGGCCGGTGTACTCGCGGTCCGCGTTCATGGAACGGGTAAAGGTCTTGTCGCCTTTGGTTACGCTTTCAGACAGGTCACCCTTCATCAGGCCCAGCCAGTTGCGGTAAACCAGAGTTTTGTCGTCGGCATCAACAGCAGCGACCGAGTCTTCACAGTCGATAATGGTAGTGATGGCAGCTTCAAGCACGATGTCCTTGACGCCAGCGGCATCGGTCTGGCCAATCGGGCTGGCAGCATCAATCTGGATTTCAATGTGCAGGCCGTTGTTCTTCAGCAGCACTGCCGTAGGTGCAGTGGCATCGCCGGTGTAACCAACCAGCTGGCTGTCGTTACGCAGGCCGCTGTTGCTGCCGCCTTTCATGGCAACAATCAGCTTGCCGTCTTCAATGCGATAACCGGTGGCATCAGCATGTGAACCGGCTGCCAGCGGAGCTGCGGTGTCCAGGAAGTTGCGGCCCCAGGCAATTACCTTGTCGCCACGAACCTTGTTATAGCCCTTGGTAATCTCGGCTCCATCTGCTTCGCTGATTGCGTCAGTGCCGTACAGGGCGTCATACAGGGACCCCCAGCGGGCATTGGCCGCATTCAGCGCAAAACGTGCGTTGGTAACAGGCACCACCAACTGTGGGCCAGCCATGCTCGCAATTTCTTCGTCAACATTCTGTGTGCTGGCCTGGAAATCCGCCGCTTCTGGCAGCAAATATCCAATCTCTTGCAGGAAGGCTTTATATGCCGCTGCATCGTGCGCCTGGCCTTTACGGGCCTGGTGCCACTCATCAATTTTTGCTTGCAAGACGTCACGTTTTTCCAGCAGGGCACGATTCTTCGGCGCCAGGTCCTTGAATATCTGTGCAGCGCCTTCCCAGAACTTGCCGGCATCAATGCCGGTGCCAGGAATGGCTTGCTCATTCACAAAGTCATAAAGGACTTTGGCGACTTGCAAGCCGCCTACTTGTACGCGTTCGGTCATTATTGCCTCACTCTGCTTGAAAAAAAGCTTCAATAAATACATGGCCAGAAAGCCATGTAGTGCAAAGTCTTGCATACTACATGAACGAAGAGAAAAATACAGGGATAAATATTTGCCGAGACTTTGGTAGGAAATCCGGGCAAAAAAAACTCCGGATTTGCCAGGGGGAAAAGGCATGACCCGGAGTTCAAGAGCTGTAGCGACAGGGAAACCGCTACACTTTGCCAACTTGCTTCAGCGTTACACTCGGAGAGAAATCTCACAAAAGAGACATTCGCAATATCAGAGCTGCCCTGCCCGGAAAAGTTCAAAACTTTTTTCGTAGGCACGTGTTTATTCGCGACCGCCATTGGCTCCAGTCACTGCAACGCAATGCCAAAAGCTCAAGCCCCCTCAGTGCGCCTCATCCCAGTTATTACCAACACCGGCCTCGACCAGCAAAGGCACATCCAGTTCGGCGGCGGCACTCATGCGTGGCAACAAGCCGTCTTTCAATGCCTGCACATCATCCTGATGCACTTCCAGCACCAGTTCGTCATGCACCTGCATCACGACCTGCGCCCGCAAGCCGGACTCCAGCAGCCAGGCATCCACTTTAATCATGGCCCGCTTGATAATGTCTGCTGCCGTACCCTGCATCGGTGCGTTGATTGCTGTTCGCTCGGCGGCGCGGCGGATCATCGGGTTTTTCGCCTTGATTTCCGGCAGGTACAGGCGGCGGCCAAACAGGGTTTCGACATAGCCCAGCTCGGCTGCCTGCTTGCGGGTGCGCTCCATATAGTCCAGCACACCCGGATAACGAACAAAATAGCGGTCAATATAAGCCTGTGCCTGGGTGCGGTCGGTACCAATTTGTTTGGCCAGCCCATGGGCACTCATGCCATAAATCAGGCCAAAGTTGATGGCCTTGGCATTGCGTCGCTGATCGCCCGTGACATCATCCAGCGATACGCCAAACACTTCTGCCGCTGTGGCCTTATGGACATCACGGTCATTACGGAAGGCTTCCAGCAAGCCCGGGTCTTGTGCCAGATGGGCCATGATGCGCAGCTCGATTTGTGAATAGTCTGCCGACACCAACACATGATCCGCCCGTGCAACAAACGCCTGACGGATACGGCGGCCTTCGGCAGTGCGCACCGGAATGTTTTGCAGGTTGGGATCACTGGATGATAGCCGCCCTGTAGCGGTGACCGCCTGATGGTAGCTGGTATGAATTCGGCCTGTACGCGGATTGATCTGCTCCGGCAGGCGGTCGGTGTAGGTACTTTTCAGCTTGCTCAAGCTGCGGTATTCCATCAGCAGCACGGGCAGCTCATGGCCTTCTTCGGCCAGCTGCGCCAACACCGCCTCGGCAGTGCTTGGCTGACCTTTGGCCGTTTTCGCCAAAACCGGCAGACCGAGCTTTTCATACAGAATTTCACCCAGCTGCTTGGGCGAAGCCAGATTGAACGGCTGTCCGGCCAGTTCGAACGCCTGGCGCTCCAGCCCGGTCAGCTTATCGCCCAGTTCCTGACTCTGCACTCCCAGCAAATGCGCATCGACCAGCGCACCCGTACGCTCGATACGGGCCAGCACCGGCATCAGCGGCATTTCGATGTCCTGATAAACACTGGCCAGTGACGGAGTCGCAGTCAGCTGCTGCTGCAAGGTCTGGTGCAGCTGCAAGGTAATATCGGCATCTTCCGCAGCATAAGGAGCGGCCACGGCCAGATCCAGCTGGTCAAAGGTCAGTTGCTTGGCACCCTTGCCGGCAATCTCGGTAAACGGAATGGTACTGCGCCCCAGGTAGTGTGCGGCCAGGCTGTCCATGTCATGACGGCTGGCAGTGGAGTTAAGCACGTAAGAGGCCAGCATACTGTCATGCCCAACACCTTGCATTTCGATCCCGTGATTGATCAGCACATTGATGTCGTACTTGCCGTTCTGGCACACTTTGATGATATCGGGGCTTTCCAGCAGCGGGCGCATGCGTTCCAGCACATCCTGCATCGGCAACTGTTGCGGTACACCCATATAGCTGTGCGCCAGCGGCACATAGGCCGCCTCATCCGGTGTAACGGCAAAAGACATGCCAACCAGTTGTGCCTGCTGGGCATCGACGCTGGTGGTTTCGGTGTCAAAAGCAAACTCTTTGGCAGCCTGCAAACGCTCAATCCAGGCATCCAGTGTGTCCCAGTCCAGCACTGTGCTGTAACTGGCTGTGGTCTGCTCTGGCGTATCCGGCACCGGCTCGCCCGCCTGCGCCGCCAGCTTGTCGATTTCGACGACCCAGCTTTTGAACTCCATTTGCTGGTACAGCTCACGCAACCGTGCATAATCGGGCTGCTGCATGGCCAGCGTGGCAGCGCAAATATCCAGCTCAACATCAGTCTTGATTGTGGCCAGCTGGCGTGACAAGTAGGCTACATCCTTGTGCTCGGCCAGCTTGGCACCCAGGCTTTTCGCACCGCGAATCGGCAGCTCTGCCACCTTGTCGAGCGCAGCATAAATCTGATCCATGTCACCCAGACCTTGCAGCAAGCCGGTGGCGGTCTTTTCACCCACACCCGGCACACCGGGAATGTTGTCCACTTTGTCACCCATCAGGGCAAGAAAGTCGATAATCAGCTCAGGACCAATACCGTATTTTTCGTGTACTGCCGCAATATCCGTGGTGCTCTTGAACATGGTGTTGACCAGGGTCACCCGCTCGGTCACCAGCTGGGCCATGTCCTTGTCACCTGTCGAGATCACCACATGCTGACCATTGCCGCCGCCCTGTAGCGCCAGTGTGCCAATGACGTCATCCGCCTCAACACCCTCCACACACAATAGGGGAAAGCCCGAAGCCAGCACGGCCTGATGCAACGGCTCGATCTGGCTACGCAGATCATCCGGCATGGGTGGGCGCTGTGCCTTGTACTCTTCAAACATGGCATCACGAAAGGTCGGTCCCTTAGCATCGAACACCACCGCAATCACGCTGTCAGGATAGTCCTTGCGCAAACTGCGCAACATGTTGAGCACACCCTTGACCGCCCCGGTGGGCTGCCCGCCCGAGGTGGTCAGCGGCGGCAGCGCATGATAGGCGCGATACAAATAAGAAGAACCATCAACCAGAACCAGTGGTGCATCCGACATCTTGAACATAACCCCGTTATTGAATTGTTGGCGTCAGCCTGTATTGTTGAGTCACTGTGAAATTTTTGCCTGCGTATCCAGATAAAAAGCAGGTAAAAACACTCTGCACAACACTACTTTGCTGACGCACTATCTGGTTGCAGACTATACTAGAAACTCGATGGGCAAGCCCGCCCGCTTCTGCAATGCAGCCCAGCTGGCTGTATTTTCCCGCCTGGAGGGACCTGTGATGCGTACCTTTTTTACATCATGGCTACTGGCCGCTTCGCTATTGTTTGCTGCCAGCTCCGCACTGGCCGCGCCTGACACTGCTGTAGGCGAACCCGAAGTAACCATTACCCAGCAGGGTGACAAGACAGTCGAGGAGTATCGCATCAACGGTTTCCTGTATGCAGTCAAGGTGATCCCGAAAAAGGGTCCTCCTTACTTTCTGGTACGTGCCGATGGCGATGACTCTTTTGTCCATTCCGGCAAGCCTGAGCTGCGCATTCCCTCGTGGAAGATTTATTCCTGGTAACTGCATGAACGCTGTGCGTGTATACAGACACGCACAGCGCAATGTCTGCAACCGGCCCGGTTTCAGCTCTTCAACCAGCTATATAGCGTAGTCCGGCTGATACCCAGCTCGCGCGCTGCAGCACTGATATTGCCGCCCTGCTGCTCCAGCACTTGCTTGGCATGTTGCAGGCTTTTTGCTTTGACGCTGACCGCAGGATGCTCAGGCTGCACCTGCCCCAGCCCCGGAAAGTGTTCCAGCCGCAACGGCTTGCCATCAGCCAATACCAGCGCCACCTCCAGTGCCTGCTTCAGTTGCCGGATATTGCCCGGCCAGTCGCTCGCAAACAATTGTTGTAACAATGCTTCTTGCAGCACAGCTGCCGCCCGACCACCCTCACCAGCCAGCGCTGCCATTATCTGACGGGCCAGAGTACAAAACGCCTCGTATTCATACTCCTTCAACGACGGCAGTTGCACCTGATAGCCGTTCAGCCGGAAAAACAGGTCTTCGCGAAACCTGCCTGCGGCCACCAGCTGCGCCAGATCCTGATTGGTTGCGGCCACGACATGAAAATCAACCATTTCTGGCACATGACTGCCAACCGGTGTGACATTTTTATCCTGTAGCACACGCAGCAGTCTGGTTTGCGCTACCAGTGGCAACTCGCCGATTTCGTCCAGAAACAAAATGCCCTTGTCAGCGGCACGCACATAGCCCAGGCGTCCGTTGCGGTCACTGCCGGTAAAAGCACCGGCCTGATAACCAAATAGCTCCGCCTCGATCAACTCTGCCGGCAATGCACCGCAGTTAACCGCAACCAGCGGACCATCGCGTCTGTTGCTCTGCTCATGCAGTTGACGCACCAGATGGTCCTTTCCGACGCCAGTTTCACCCTGCACCAACAGACTGATCCCTGCATTAAGTAATGCCAATGCCCGGCTATCCACCGCCGCCTGCTTTGTTTCGGTTACTGTTGTGCGCGGGGTCGGAGCACTAACCAGATTGCGGGTCAACAAGACAGCCCCTTCGCCCCTACGGGTCATTTGCCCCGGCACCAACTCTTTCAGTAACTGCTCTGCCTGCAATCCTGGCAACAGCTGTCGGGCAATCCGGTTGGCTCCGGTAATTTGCCCCGCTTCATTCAACGCTACCAAACCGGACCATGGCTGCTGCATATGAATGCCATCAGCGGCCAGACTCAGCAACCAATGGGCCTCGTTTTGTTCGGCAATCAGGGCGTTTTCTACACAAAGGGCCAACAAGCGGGCACTAAACAACATGTTCTGATTATGCTCGCCAGCCTCACTGGAAATATCCAGTACACCCAGCAATTGCCCCTGCGGATCAAATACCGGGCTGGCACTGCAACTGATGCCATGATTCGCCAGCATAAAGTGTTGCCGCCCGAGCACCTGGATATCGGCCTGCTGCGCCAGCGCCGTACCAATGGCATTGGTACCCATGCTCTGCTCTTCCCAGCCAACGCCTGGCTCCAGCATCAGGCGGCTGGCCTTGCTGCCAAACTGCCGGCAGCCACTGCTGTATAAAATCGAACCGGCCCGGTCAGCAAAAATCAGCCGGCTTTGCTTGCCGCCCTGCAAGCGTTCAAACAGGCCAAAATAGTTGTGCAAATGCGCCAGCACTTGCGAGTGCTGTTGCTGACGACTGTTCAGCTGCCCGGGCGTCAGGCAGCGCAGGTCAACCCGTCTGCCAGCATTCAGGCCGTAATCCACACTGCGACGCCATGAGTGCTCAATGGCCAAGTCGCTCAGATTGTTTTGCAGAAAACTGTCCACAAGGCTCCTTGTTAAAAAATTGAACACCTGTACAGACAGGCTATACGGATTTTGAACATTTCGACCATATCTGATGTCAATTTATATAGATACTTATTCGATGCCATCTGCCTTAAATCCCGCCACAAGCAGCACTGACGGGGGATTTGGCGCTGCAATACTTTGGTAGAAGTGTCCATACAGACACTTGGTACAGGCATTGCTGAACTATTGGCGCATTCACCAACAAAAAAGGTAGTAAGCATGATTTACGCACAACCCGGCACCGCTGGTGCCCTGCTCAACGTCAAGCCTCGTTACGGCAACTACATCGGCGGCCAGTTTGTCCCGCCTGTCAACGGCAAGCACTTCACCAACACCACTCCGGTGACTGGTGCCGTGTGCGGTGAGTTCCCCCGCTCTGACGCCGATGACGTCAACCTGGCACTCGATGCTGCCCATGCCGCCGCACCTGCCTGGGGTAAAACTTCAGTGCAAGAGCGCTCACGTATCCTGTTGCGCATCGCCGACCGCATTGAAGAAAACCTCGAACTACTGGCCGTGGCCGAAACCTGGGACAACGGTAAAGCCGTCCGCGAAACCCTGAACGCTGATATTCCACTGGCCGCTGACCACTTCCGCTACTTCGCCGGTTGCATCCGCGCACAGGAAGGCACCGCCGCCGAAATTGATGAAACCACCGCTGCCTACCATTTCCGTGAGCCGCTGGGTGTGGTTGGGCAAATCATTCCTTGGAACTTCCCCCTGCTGATGGCCGCCTGGAAGCTGGCTCCGGCCCTGGCCGCCGGTAATGCCATTGTACTCAAGCCTGCCGAACAGACTCCATTTTCCATCACCATCCTGATGGAAGTGATTGGTGACCTGCTGCCGGCCGGCGTACTTAACATCGTTCACGGCTTTGGTAAAGAAGCCGGTGAAGCGCTGGCCAGCAGTACTCGCATTGCCAAAGTTGCCTTCACCGGCTCAACCCCGGTTGGCCGTCACATCATGAAACTGGCCGCCGACAACATCATTCCCAGCACCGTAGAGCTGGGCGGCAAGTCGCCCAACATCTACTTTGAAGACATCATGCAGGCCGAACCGGACTTTATCGAAAAAGCAGCTGAAGGCCTGGTGCTGGCATTTTTCAACCAGGGCGAGGTTTGTACCTGCCCGTCCCGCGCCCTGATTCAAGAGTCCATCTACGAGCCGTTCATGGCCGAAGTGATGAAAAAGGTCAAACAAATCAAGCGTGGCAACCCGCTGGATACCGAAACAATGGTCGGTGCCCAGGCTTCCAAAGCCCAGTTCGACAAGATCATGTCCTACATGGATATCGCCAAAGAAGAAGGTGCCGAACTGCTGAGCGGTGGTGGCGTAGAACAGCTGGAAGGTGACCTGGCCAGCGGCTACTACGTGCAGCCGACCCTGTTCAAGGGCCACAACAAAATGCGCATTTTCCAGGAAGAAATCTTTGGCCCGGTCGTTGCCGTCACCACCTTTAAAGACGAAGCCGAAGCACTGGCCATGGCCAACGACTCCGAATTTGGTCTGGGTGCCGGTCTCTGGACCCGTGACATCAACCGTGCTTACCGCATGGGCCGTGGTATCCAGGCAGGCCGTGTATGGACCAACTGTTACCACCTTTACCCTGCCCACGCAGCATTCGGCGGTTATAAAAAATCCGGTGTCGGTCGCGAAACCCACAAAATGATGCTGGACCACTACCAGCAAACCAAAAACCTGTTGGTCAGCTATAGCACCAGCCCGCTGGGCTTTTTCTAAGGAAAGCTACCAGACTGGCAAGCGGACAATGTGTCCGCCTATCTGGTCAGCATTTTTTGCACAGAATCACCGGGCTGCCGTCCATACAGCCAGCAGTCCGGAACCGGCCCGAATGACCGTTCGGGCCAACCGGTTGTACATGTGTTTCCCGGCAACCAACCGTTGCCTTCAATCAATTTGAGGATCAAACCATGACTGTATCTGCTTTTTTTATGCCTTCCGTTAACCTGATCGGTGAAGGTGCTGTTGAACAGGCTTGTGACCACGCCAAGCAAGCTGGCTTCACCCAGGGCATGATTGTTACCGACAAACCACTGGTCGATCTGGGCTATGCCGCCCAGCTGCAAGAACTGCTAACTGCCCGCGGCATCAAGACTTGTGTCTACGACGGTGTGCAGCCCAACCCGACTACCGGCAACGTAGACGCCGGCCTGGCCCTGCTGCGCGAGAACAACTGTGATTTTTTAATTTCTCTGGGCGGCGGCTCGCCGCACGACTGTGCCAAGGCGATTGCTCTGGTTGCCAGCAACGGTGGCGATATCCGCGACTATGAAGGTGTTGATCAGTCTGCCAAGCCGCAATTGCCACTGATTTCCATTAATACCACTGCTGGTACCGCCTCAGAAATCACCCGTTTCTGCATCATCACCGACGAAAAAACCCATATCAAAATGGCTATCGTCGACAAGCACGTCACGCCCATCCTGTCGGTCAACGATCCGGCCCTGATGAAAAACATGCCAGCCGGCCTGACCGCTGCCACCGGCATGGACGCGCTGACCCACGCCGTCGAAGCCTATGTTTCTACTGCTGCCAACCCGATTACTGATGCCTGCGCCCTGAAAGCGGCCACCATCATCGCGACCAATCTGGTCACTGCCGTGAAAGACGGCAAAAACATGGTTGCGCGCGACCAGATGGCCTACGCGCAACTGCTGGCCGGCATGGCGTTCAACAACGCATCTCTGGGCTATGTACATGCCATGGCACACCAGCTGGGTGGTTTCTACGACCTGCCTCATGGTGTCTGCAACGCCATCCTGCTACCTCATGTGCAGCGCTTCAACACCCAGGCTGCCGCTGGCCGCCTGAAAGATGTGGCTGCCGCCATGGGCGTTGATGTACAGGGCATGACCGACGAGCAAGGCGCACAGGCCTGTATCGCAGCGATCGAAGCTCTGGCCAAAGAAGTGGGTATTCCTGCCGGTCTGAAAGACCTGAAGGTGAAAGAAGAAGACTTTGCCGAGCTGGCCACCAACGCAATGAAAGATGCGTGCGGCCTGACCAACCCGATCCAGCCGACCCACGAGCAAGTGGTAGCGATTTTTGCTGCTGCTTACTGATGTAGGGGTTTTGTACAGCGGTGGCTGGGCCGAGCGGAGCATTGCTGCAGGCTGACGCTGGCCCGTGTCAGCACGCTGCCACAGGCCGCTGATGCCTGCAACAACACCCCGCCCTGCCCGAATCTACCTTGTACGGGTGGAAAGTCCGGCCCCGCCAGCAATGCTGGCGGGGTGCTGACGCTGTGTCATGGATGAATATTGTGCCCTGATGGGTGTGATACACAGTTAATGACGTAGTGGCATGACAGTGAGCAGGTTTTTTGCTGCCAGAAATTTATACATTCGATATCTCCCCGCTGCCTGCCCTACCAACCCCAACAGCCCAACCATTTCACCTCAGGGTTGCAACCCTTAACGGCCTGACTCTACTTCTGTAGTCCCATTAAGAATGAAAGAATTACCGGCCGATCTACCAATTTCCTTGCGGGTACAGTTCAGACAAAACAGCTCATCCCGCGCCCTCTACACCGCGACAGTATCCCGCTATCGCCGATAGCGGGATAACCCTTCCCACTACACAAAGCAGATTCGGGTCTGACGGGACCGAAGTCAGGCCTTAGCGATTTGGGCCAGCGTGCTGGACCGAACCAGCGTCAGCCTGACGTAGTGTCTCGTCAGACCCAGGCGCCGCAGTAAAAAACACCCACAAACCTCAAGATGAACAACTCAGCGGCCAGGCCTGTTTTGCGGCTGGCGTAGGCTCCGCATAATGCTCGCAGCCGAGCTGTGCCACAAACGGCTGTGACATCAAAGCATACAGCTTTCGTACTGGCCCATAATCCTGCCGATGCGCCGCTTCAATAGCCTCCTGAATCAGCGAGTTGCGTAGCACATAAAGCGGGTTGACTGCCTGCATCGCGTGTTGACGCACCAGATTATCACGCCTTTCCGGCATGGCTCGTACCCACCACTCTGCCAGCCATTGCTGCAAATCCTGCGGCACCCTGCATTGATCGGCCAACGGCAACAGCCCGGCCAGATCACGCGCTTCGGATAGCTGGCGGAAAAATTGGTTATAGTCCAGTTCTGCTGTTTGCAGAATTTCCAACAGCCGTTCCAACAACGCCCCGTCACCGGTTTCAATTCCCTGCCATCCCAGTCTGGCGCGCATCCGCTGCAGATAGTATTTACGGTACAAGGGTTCAAATCCGGTCAAAGTTTCACGCAAGGCATCCAGCTCAACCCGTCCGGTCAAGGTCTGGCCCAACGCAGTCAGATTCCATTCGGCCATTGCCACCTGTCGGTCGAATGCATAACGGCCACCGATATCCGAGCTGTTACAGACATAGCCGGGTGTATAGTGCTCCAGAAAAGCAAAGGGGCCGTAATCCAGCGTTTCACCCACAATCGACATGTTGTCGGTATTCATCACGCCATGACAAAAGCCGTAGGCTTGCCAGCCAGCGAGCAATTGCGCGGCGCGCTCGGTCACAGCGGCAAACAGTGCTTGCACCGGGTTTTCTGCAGCCAGGCACTCGGGGTAGTAGTTTTCCAGCACATGATCCATCAACTGATGGAGCTGGTCATACTGGCGGGTGTAATAAAAGTATTCGAAGTGACCAAAACGGATATGCGAGCGCGACAAGCGCAGCAAGGTGGCAGCAGTTTCTGTCAGCTCCCGTCGCACCGGCAAATCCGAACTGACCACTGCCAGCGCGCGAGTGGTAGCAATGCCCAGCGCGGCCAGATGTTCACTGGCGATAAACTCACGGATGCTGCTGCGTAACACGGCGCAACCGTCACCATCACGGGAAAATGGCGTAATACCCGCTCCTTTAAGGTGCAAATCCCATAACTCGCCATGCGAGTTACGCAGCTGCGCCAATAGTTGCCCACGTCCGTCGCCCAGCTGCGGGGTATAACCGCCAAACTGATGCCCAGCGTACACCATGGCCAGCGGCTCCACTCCGGCAAACGTGCTCTGTCCGGCCATCAGCGCCAAAAACTCCGGCTGCTGCAATACTTCAGCCGGCCAGTCAAGCAAACTGGCAGCTTGTGGGCTGGCAGCCACCAGCTTG
>Ga0265293_10010404_pt1 | contig 13015 bp, 9 predicted proteins | sample Munlanlewell138R_FD_192505 | JGI IMG/M metagenome (GOLD analysis project Ga0265293, IMG submission 192505) | Leachate microbial communities from a municipal landfill in Southern Ontario, Canada - Leachate well 138R | ecosystem: Engineered > Solid waste > Landfill > Unclassified | place: Canada... | reverse complement strand
CCTGATTTAATTATTGATGATGGTGGGGACTTAGTATCGATATTACATACTGAATGTCGTCATTTATTATCAAAAGTCAGGGGTGGCGCTGAAGAAACTACTACGGGGATAGTTCGTTTGAAAGCTATGGCGAAAGAGGGAAAACTTGAATTTCCGATGATAGCAGTTAACGATGCTTATTGTAAATACTTATTTGATAATAGATATGGTACCGGTCAATCTGTTTGGGATGGAGTTAATCATACAACTAATTTAGTAGTTTCAGGAAAAGTTGTTGTAGTTGTTGGCTATGGTTGGTGTGGTAAAGGTGTTGCAATGAGAGCTAAAGGATTAGGGGCAAACGTCATTGTAACAGAAATTGATCCAATAAAAGCAACAGAAGCAATTATGGATGGATTTCGTGTAATGACTATGGATGAAGCTGCGAAAATTGGCAATTATTTTGTAACCGTGACTGGAAATATCAATGTAATACGTGGTCAACATTTTGAATACATGAAAAATGGCGCAATAATGTGTAACGCAGGTCATTTTGATATAGAAATTAATAAGCCAGAGCTAGAGGCAATGTCTGTTAATAAAAGACGTGTAAGAAAAGATATTGAAGAATATCAATTGCAAGATGGCAGAAAGTTATATTTATTAGCAGAAGGCAGATTGGTAAATTTAGCTGCGGGGAATGGTCATCCAGCAGAAATTATGGATATGACATTTGCTTTACAAGCTATGAGTATTAAATATATCAATGATAATTATAATAAAATTGGCAATCAAGTATTAAATGTACCGTATGATATTGATAAGCTAGTAGCAAATTATAAGCTAGAAGCATTAGGTATTAATATTGATAATTTAACAGAAGAGCAAGCAAAATACCTAGATAGTTGGAATTAATTTAGGATATAAGAACTATTTTTAATTTAATCAGAAAAATCCTGCGTTTTGTGCAGGATTTTTCTGATTAATAGAGAAAAATATAATATAGTGGTGAAAAGTGGGGCAAAGTGGTTGAGTTTTTTATAAGAGGTGAAACAAACGTGTTCATGGGAGAATATCAACATTCAATTGATATAAAGGGAAGATTGATTATTCCATCTAAACTTAGAGATGGTTTAGGAGATACGTTTGTAATTACTCGTGGTTTAGAAAACTGCCTTTTTGTTTACCCAACACAAGAATGGGAACAATTAGAACTAAAACTAAAAGAGCTTCCTTTCACGAAGAAAGATGTACGTGCTTTTACTCGATTTTTATTATCCGGAGCAGTTGAAGCTGAAATAGATAAACAGGGGAGAGTTTTGGTTCCTTCTAATTTGCGAGAGTTCGCCAGTATCTCTAAAGAATGCGTTATAATAGGTGTTTCTTCAAGAGTTGAAATATGGAGTAAAGAAAAATGGAACGAATATTATGAAGCAGCTGATGCATCTTTTGAGGAAATAGCTGAAACAATTGTAGATTTAAATATATAAATTACTAAAACATACCAAGATTAGGGGTATAATGATGGACTTTAAACATATATCGGTGCTAGCAGATGAAGCAGTAGAGGGTCTTAATATCAGAAAAGGTAAAACATATATTGATGGGACACTTGGAGGAGCTGGTCATAGCAAGCTTATTGCTGAAAGGCTAGATAATGAAGGATTATTGATATGTTTAGATCAAGATGAAACGGCTATTGAAAATGGAAAAAAGATTTTAGATAAGTTTAATAATGTTCGTATTATTAAAACTAATTTTCGATATATGGATAATGTTGTCAATTCTCAAGGATTTAATGAAGTTGATGGAATATTGCTTGATTTAGGTGTATCTTCACCGCAATTGGACGTTGCAGAAAGAGGTTTTAGCTATAATTTTGATACTCGTTTGGATATGAGGATGGATCTTAGTCAAGAATTATCTGCATATACGATTGTAAATGAGTGGGATGAGAAGGAATTATCATTAATACTAATGAGATATGGTGAAGAAAAATTCTCCAGAAGAATAGCTAAACAAATTGTGTTAAAACGAAATATTAAACCAATTGAAACTACTGGTGAGCTAGTAGAAATAATTAAAGATGCAATTCCAGCACCAGCTAGAAGGACTGGTCCACATCCAGCTAAACGAAGTTTTCAAGCTATTAGAATTGCTGTAAATGATGAATTAGGATCTTTAGAAGATGTGTTAGAAAAAGGGCTTCAATTATTAGCGAAAAACGGGAGATTTGCAGTAATCACATTTCACTCTTTAGAAGATCGTATTGTAAAAAAAATCTTTCAAAAATATACACAAGGTTGTACTTGTCCGCCAGGTTTTCCGAAATGTGTATGTGGAAATGATGCGAAATATAAATTGATAAATAGAAAAGCGATTAAACCAAATGACGATGAAATAAATAGTAACCCACGTTCAAGGTCAGCGATGTTACGTATTATTGAGAAGATATGATATAATCGGAGGTTATATTAAAATGGCATATTCAACACACTCAATTGAAGTAAATAATAAGAATGTTCATATGGACTCATTAACGCATAATAATGTAATAGCACAAACTAAAATTGGTTTATATACACTAGATAAGATTATTTTACTAATAGTCGTAGCGTTAGCAATTGCTATATCTGGAGTGTCGGTATCAAAATTTGTTACTGTTTCAGAATTAAATTATACTAAACAAGATTTACAGTCTCAAATAATAAATTATCGAGAGGCCAATAGCATATTAGAAATGAAAATTGCTGAACTATCTTCGCCAGAACGAATATATGAGATTGCATTTAATGATATTGGAATGACTATGGCGCCAGCAGAAAAAATAAAAATAGTAAATAAAGTTCGTGTTGCTGAGGTGGAATCAAATAATGAATGAGCAACATACTAATAATTCATTTAATAATAAGATTAAAAGACGTGCCATTGCAATTGGAGTTGCAATGGCTATATTTGTTATAGCGGTTGTAATAAAAATTAGCTATGTGCAAGTTGTACAAGCAGACTGGTTAATAGAACAAGCAGCCCAAGTATGGAATAAGAATATTACATTATCTCCTAATAGAGGTATGATTTTAGATAGAAATGGTGATAGGTTAGCATATAATGCTAAGGCATATACCATCATTGCACAACCGAGAGAAATACAAGATCCAGTAAATATATCTAGAAAGCTAGCAACTGTTATCAATATGTCTGAGCAACGAATATATGAATTGATAACGAGAGATGCATATCAAGTAGAATTAGGTCCAGGAGGAAGAAAGGTTACTGAAGATGTATTAGAGCAAGTTATGGCATTGGAGTTACCTGGTATTTCTTCCATAGAAGAAACTGTGCGATTTTATCCTAATTATAACTTTGCTTCACATGTAGTTGGTTTTATAAATGCTAAAGAACAGGGAGTAACTGGAGTAGAGCAAGCATATGATCAAGAATTGAAAGGGAAAGAAGGCAAAATATCTTATATAACTGATGGACGGCGTAGAGAAATACCTGCTGGAGTAAAAAACTATGAGCCAGCTGAAGATGGCATGAATATTGTACTAACAATTGATCAAAACATTCAACATTTTGTTGAACGGGCGCTAGATGATGCTGTAGAAATTCATAAGCCTAAAAATATTACAGCTATTGTAGCAAATCCGCAAACTTGTGAGATTTTGGCGATTGCAAATAGGCCTAATTTTAATCTTAATCACATCACACCAGAAGATAGTAATAATATTTATCAAAATTTTGCAATAAGTCAATTTGAGCCAGGATCAACATTTAAATTATTTACTTTGGCAGCTGCTCTAGAAGAAGGTGTTGTTGAACTAAATGAAAAGATTATTGATAATGGTAAAATTGATGTGCCAGGCGGTACTATCCGTACATGGAATCGTGTTGGATTCGGAGAAATAACAATATTAGAAGCATTACAGCGTTCAAGTAATGTAGCATTTGTAAAAATAGGGTTAGAACGTTTAGGTGAACAAAAGTTGTTCCATTATATTGATAAATTTGGGTTCGGTAAACAAACAGGGATAGAGTTACCTAATGAAATGAAAGGTGATATATTCGGAAATAGGAAAGTTTACCCTATAGAAATAGCAACTACTTCCTTTGGACAGGGTATATCAGTAACTCCACTTCAACAGATTCAAGCAGTTTCAGCTATTGCAAATGGCGGTAATTTAATTAAGCCTACTATAATTAAAGAAATTAGTAGAATAGAAGGAAATAAAAATGTAGTTTATCATAAATCAGAGACGAATGTTATTCATAGAGCAATATCTGAAAATACTGCACAGTTAATGAAAGGGTCAATGGAAAGTGTTGTAAGTAATGGATCAGCAAGTAATGGAAGTATTGATGGTTACAGGATTGCCGGTAAGACGGGTACAGCACAAAAAGTAGATGAAACCGGTAAATATAGTGATAGTAAATATATTGCATCCTATATAGGATTCGCACCAGTTGAAGATCCGCAATTGATAATATATGTAGCGGTGGATGAGCCAAACGCAATGGATATATACGGTAGCACTGTATCTGCACCTATTTTTAGAGAAATAATGCAAGACTCTCTTCATTATCTAGGAATCAAAGCTAAGGAAGATAGTGAAAAACAAATAAATGTTGATATGGTAGAGGTTGATTCATTTGTTGGGAAATATGTCGCCGAATCAATTTTAATTGCTGAAGAAAAAGGTATAAATATTAAGTTAATTGGTAATGGAAATTATATAGTTAAACAAAGCAATAAAGCAATGGAACAAGTTCCGCAAGGAACAACCATTCTTTTAATAACAGGAAGTAAAAGTGGAGGGTATTCGCCAGAAGCTAAGCTTGTACCAGATTTAATTGGCAAATCTAAAAGAGAGATAATAGACTTACTAATGCTGTTGGACATGGAATATATTATTGAAGGAGAAGGATATGCATTTGAACAAGATCAAGCTTCAGAATCAATATATAATAACAAACCTATATTAGTAAGATTTACTCCTCATTCTACGTCTGTTCTAAACGAGTCCCCTATTGAATAACTTTTTTGTAAAGTAGTAGTTTGTCAATAGGGGGTAATTTCATGAGAGTAACACATATGACCATTAGAAAACGAACATATTTTGTTTTACTAGTGGTCATATTTATATTTATTCTTCTTATTATAAGGCTAGGTTATATACAATTATATAAAACAGATTGGTTAACCGAACGAGCAGAAGATCTGTGGAGACGAGATATTCCAGTAGAAGCACAAAGAGGAAGGATTTTAGATCGAACAGAAGAAGAGATAGTATATAATGTAAGTGCTCCAACTGTGATGGCTATTCCTGCGCAAGTAAAAAATACCGAATTAACTGCACAAAAACTAGCATCTTTATTAAATATGAAAGAAGAAGAGATATATTCGCTTATAACTAAGCGGACATTGATGGTATATTTAGCGCCAGGAGGTAGGAGGATAGATGCTAAGTTAGCAGATCAAATAATGAGATTGCGTCTACCTGGAATAGTTATAACTGAAGAGAATAAAAGATATTATCCATATGGTAATATTGCAGCACATATCCTTGGTTTTACGGGAATTGATAATCAGGGACTTACTGGCATTGAACTCGTATATAATGATAATTTAACAGGGAAAAGAGGTAGTATATCATTTTTTTCAGATGCTAAAGGGAGAGAGATCCCTAATGAGAAAGATTCATATACAAAACCTATAAATGGACTAGATTTAGTGCTTACTGTTGATTTAACTATTCAGAAAATCATTGAACGAGAATTAGAGAAAGCAATGGAACATTACCAAGCTGAGAGCGTAATAGCTATTGCGATGAACCCTAACAATGGGGAAATATTGGGGATGGCTAACATGCCAACATATTATCCGGAAGAATACAAAAAATATCCTCAAGAAATATATAATCGTAATTTAGCTATATGGAAGACTTTTGAACCTGGGTCAACATTTAAAATTATTACGCTTGCAGCAGCACTAGAAGAAGGTAAGGTAAATCTTAATGAGACATTTTTTGATCCAGGATATATACTAGTATCTAATCACCGTATTCGTTGTTGGAAGCATGGAGGACACGGTAGCCAAACTTTTAAAGAGGTAGTTGAGAACTCTTGTAATCCAGGTTTTGTTACACTAGGGCAACGTCTCGGCGAAGATGTTTTATTTTCATATATACGCAAATTTGGTTTTGGTCAAAAAAGTAATGTAGATTTGCCAGGTGAAGCTACTGGATTGCTATTTAAACCCAATCAGATTGGTCCGTTAGAATTAGCAACTACTTCTTTTGGTCAAGGGGTATCCGTTACACCAATTCAACAAGTGGCAGCTGTAGCTGCAGTAGTAAATGGTGGTTATAAAATTCAGCCTAAGATCGTTAAAGGATGGATAGATCCTATCACACAACAATATGTGTATAAAAATGATACTGAGCAAGGAGAAGCTATCATAAGCGCACAAACATCAGAGTTAGTGAGAATGACACTAGAAAGTGTTGTTGCTAATGGAACTGGTAAAAATACTTATATTGATGGCTATAGAGTAGGAGGAAAAACTGGTACCGCTCAGAAAGTAGGTCCAGATGGAAGGTATCTTGTTAATAATCATATTGTTTCATTTATTGGATTTGCGCCAGCAGATAAGCCTGAAATAGTAGTGTATGTAGCTGTAGATAATCCAAAGGGAGTGCAATTTGGTGGTACAGTATCAGCGCCAATTGTCAAAGCTATTATGGAAGATACATTACAACATTTAAAAGTTGAGAAAAGAAAAGATCAGTTAGAATTAGATTATAGATATGATGATACACGTTATTTTGAAGCACCAAACTTAATTGGTGAAGACATAAAAAATGTAAGAAAGAATTTACGTAATTTTAAACTCGAAGTAGTTGGTGAAGGAAGTAAAGTAGTAAGTCAATTGCCTAAAGGTGGAAATCGCTTTCCAGAAAATACATTGATTCGGGTTTATCTTGCAGATTAACAGGCTGAAAACGTATAGACATAAATATACATGAAGTTTAAAATAAACTGTGAAGTTATTTTTTGGAGGTATTAAATAATGAAAGTATCATATCTGATAAAACCGATATTAAATAAAGACATATATAATTTTGATATATTAGATGAGGTTAATGTGCTAGATATTACAACAGATTCAAGGCTAGTAAAAGAGGGAAGTTTATTTGCTTGTGTTCCAGGTCATAATGTTGATGGACATAACTTTGCTAAAGAAGCTATAGATAAAGGCGCTGTTGCAATATTAGCTGAGAAATATATTGATTTACAAGTCCCTCAAATAATAGTGCCCAAAATTATTGAAATTTTACCAATCATAGCAGATAGGTTTTATGGTCAACCAACAAAAAGGTTACAATTAATTGGAATAACTGGAACAAATGGCAAGACAACAACAACTTACTTAGTTGAAAAAATTTGTAAGGATTATGGGAAAAAGGTTGGAGTTATAGGCACTATTGAAATGCGAATTGGTGATAAAACATATCCTGTGAATAATACTACGCCAGAATCAGTGATTCTGCAGAAGGACTTCAACATTATGGTAGAGGAAGGCGTCGACGTTGCAGTGATTGAAGTGTCGTCGCACGCTTTAGAGCTAGGCAGGGTTGCTGGTTGTGATTTTAATATTGCAGCTTTTACTAATTTAACACAGGATCATTTAGATTTTCACGCAGATATGGAATCATATAAGCAAGCAAAAGCTAAATTATTTAGTCGTTTAGGCAATACATATGAACAAGATAAGACACAAAAATTTGCTGTTTTGAATGCTGATGATTGTAATTATAATTATTTTGCAGCAGCGACTGTTGCTCAAACATTATCATTTGGGATAGATAGCGATGCTGATATTAAAGCAAATGATGTTTTGGTAGCATCTGAAGGTGTTAGTTTTAATTTAATTAGTAGATTTGGAAATGCAAATATTGATATGAAACTTACTGGTAAATTTAGCGTTTATAATGCATTGGCTGCGATATCTATTTGTTTATTGCAAGGTATTCCTTTATTATCAATAAAACAAAGCTTAGAAGATATTGAAGGGGTTCCTGGTAGATTTGAAAAAGTATATTGTGGGCAGGATTATAGCGTTATAGTTGATTATGCTCACACAGCAGATAGTTTAGAAAATGTGTTAGAAACAATTAAAGAATTCACAAAAAATAGGATTATTACTGTTTTTGGTTGTGGCGGAGATAGAGATAGGACAAAACGTCCACTAATGGGGAAGGTTGCGAGAGATTATTCAGATATTTCAATAATAACGTCTGATAATCCTAGAACTGAGGATTTAGTAAGTATTATTGATGATATAATGATTGCTTATGAAGATGCTCCAATTGAATCTTATATTAGAATTGATGATAGGGCTACTGCTATTCAGCACGCAATTAAAATTGCAAAAGCTGGAGATGCAATTTTAATTGCTGGAAAAGGACATGAGACATACCAGATAATAGGTAGGGAAAAATACGATTTTGATGATCGTCTAGTAGCAATGGAAGCCATCAAAAACTATATGGAAATGTAGGAGGATAAAATGAAAAGAAATCTCTTACATATTATAGATTACTTAAAATTATCAGATGATAAAGTGAAAATAGTAAACTTTATAAATTTAGATTTCAAAAACACTATAATAACTGGTGTTTCAACAGATTCTAGAAATATTCAAACAAATAATCTTTTTGTTCCTCTTATTGGGGATAATTTTGATGGGCATGATTATCGATTAATGACATATGAAAAGGGTAGTATAATATGCCTTTGGAATGATAATAAACCGATTCCAAATATACCTGGTGTATATTTATTAGTAAATGATACGTTAGAAGCTTTACAAATGCTAGCATTAGAATATAGAAAAGGATTAAATGTAACGATTATTGCGATTACTGGTAGTAATGGAAAGACATCTACAAAGGAATATGTAGCTAGTGTTTTAGGACAAATATATAATGTATATAAAACTGAAGGTAATTTAAATAATCACATAGGAGTTCCATTAAGTTTGCTAAGAATTGAGGACAATCATGATTTTGCAGTTATTGAGATGGGCATGAATCATTATGGGGAGATTGCTTTATTAACAACAATCTGTCTACCGGATATTGGTGTCATTACAAATATAGGAGAAAACCACATAGAATATTTTGGTAGTAAAGAGAACGTAGGTCAAGCTAAATTTGAATTATATAATTCAATGCAATGTGGAAAGTTAATTGTAAATTTTGATGATGAGATAATTGTAAAATTATTATCTAATTATAATGGAAGTAATAGAGATTTAATTGATATTATTAAATATGGCATATTAAATAAAGATGTTGATGTTTCAGCTGATATAATCTCTACTAGCAATAGTATTATTAAGCAAAGTAATCTTAAATTTAATATTACTTATTATTCTCGAGGTATTTCAAGAGAGTTCGTGCTTAATAAGTTAGGCATTCACAATATTTATAATTCATTAGTAGCAATTATAATAGGTATTACTTACAATGTATCATTAGATTTAATAGAAATGGGATTATCAAAAAATATTCCAACTCCTATGAGAATGGAAATTAATAAAATTCAAAATTCTTATGTTATTAATGATGCATACAATGCTAGCCCTACATCTATGAAAGCTGCAATTGGACTACTAGCAAATATAAATGAGCCATATAAAAAGGTTCTTTTGCTAGGTGATATGCTTGAATTAGGTGACAAAGCTAAAGATTATCACTATGAAATAGGAGAATATATATTACAAAATAATATCAATCTACTTATTGCATATGGAGAGATGGCAATCGAATATATTACACCTTTTATAGAACAGGGAAAATTATCTCAAGCAATTTATTTTTCACCAAATCAAACAGATGAGGTAATTCAACGTATAACTAAAGAAATACAAAATGGCTGTATTTTATTATTAAAAGGCTCAAGAAAAATGAAACTAGAGAATTTTTTGAATCATATAGATACTAAAGTCATAGAAAAAATTGCTATGCAAGCGAAAGAAGGTAAGGAGGGCTAAAATGGATTATAGAATAATAATCTCTGTAGTTATAGTATCAATTATTATTGCAGCAATTTTGGGCCCAATTCTTATACCTATATTACGTAAATTGAAATTTGGTCAGAATATTCGTGAAGACGGACCACAAAAACATTTACAAAAAGCAGGGACACCGACAATGGGTGGTGTAATTATAATTATTGCAATTTCTATTACTTCGTTACAGTTTTCTAATAAAACTATAACTTTATTTTTATTAGCGTTAGTTACTATTGGGTATGGGTTAATAGGATTTGCGGATGATTATATTAAGGTAGTAATGAAAAGAAATTTAGGACTAACAGTAAAACAAAAATTAACCGCTCAAATAATTTTGGCAACAATATTTTATTGGTTTTTAATTCAGATTAATCATGATACTGCTATATATATTCCTGGGACATCATACGGTTTTGAATTAGGTTGGCTATATTTATTGTTTGTTATATTTATTATGATTGGTACTACCAATGCTGTTAATTTAACAGATGGCTTGGATGGATTGCTTACTGGTATTAGCAGTATAGTATTTACAACTTATACTCTTATAGCATTATATTTAAGTCAATATGACGTAGCAATTTTTGCCGCTTCTATAACTGGGGCTTCTTTAGGCTTCTTATTATATAATGCCCATCCTGCAAAAATATTTATGGGTGATACTGGTTCGTTAGCTCTAGGAGGAGCATTAGTAGGAATAGCAATTCTGACAAAGACAGAACTCTTATTAGTTATAATTGGGGCGATTTTTGTAATCGAAGCACTTTCAGTAATTATTCAGGTAATATTTTTTAAATGGAGGAAATTAAGAGTATTTAGAATGAGTCCTATTCATCATCATTTTGAATTAGGTGGTTGGTCAGAGTGGAAGGTAGTAATTGTTTTTTGGGGATTCACTTTATTTACAGCTATAATAAGTATAATGGTGCAATTTAAGATTTAATGGGGTGCAAGATGAGATCTATTTATGCTGATAAAAACATATTAATATTAGGATTAGGGAAAAGCGGTGTTGCTGCAGCTAAGTTATTACATCATCAAGGTGCTAGAGTTATAGTAAATGATAAAAAGAATATAGAACATGTAGAAAATGAAGTAAGCGAATTAAAGAAACTAGGGATTGAAGTAATTGTTGGATATCATCCTGAAAATTTAATAAATAATAAATTAGATTTGATTGTAAAGAATCCTGGTATACCATATCAGATACAACCACTAATTGATGCAATAAGTAAGGATATTCCTATTATTACAGAGATAGAATTAGCTTATAAGTTAATTGATGTTGAATATATTGGAATTACCGGCAGTAATGGTAAAACCACTACGACTTCTTTAGTAGGCGAGATACTTTGTAATGCTGGGTTAAATCCAGTAGTGGGAGGTAATATTGGCACACCATTATCTGAAATAGTGTTGAATGAAGGGCCATTATTATTGCAAAGACCTATAGTATTAGAGTTGAGTAGTTTTCAATTGCAGGGAATTCAAGATTTTCGATGTCATATAGCAGCCATATTAAATATTTATGAAACACATTTAGATTACCATGGGAACTTAGAAAACTACATGGATGCCAAGAATAATATATTTAGAAATCAACAGCCAACGGATTACCTGATATTAAATGGTGATCAATCGCTATATCGAGATTACTATAAAAGAATTAAGTCAGATATTATTTATTGTAGTAGTAATAATGCGAAACAAAATGGGTTTGTAGTTGATAATGGTGAAATTGTATATCGGACGGAGTATCAGAAAAATCCAATTTGTAGCTTAAACGAAATATTAATTCCAGGAAAACATAATATAGAAAATGCATTGTTCGCATCGGCAATTTCAGTATTAAAGGGAGTACCTTTTAATATTATTCGTAATACCTTGATTAATTTTAAAGGTGTAGAACATCGTATTGAATATGTAGGAACATTTAAAGGAGCGAGATTTTATAACGATTCTAAAGCAACTAATCAGCAAGCGACGATTCGAGCATTAGAATCTTTTCGTGGAAATATTATACTAATAGCGGGTGGTTTAGATCGTGGAAACGATTTTAATGAACTCATACCAACAATGTATGATCGAGTAAAAGCGCTAATAGTACTTGGAGAAACTGCAAATAAACTTAGAGACGCAGGTGAAAAGGCAGGTATTAAGTATATAATTAATGTTAATAATTTAGAAGAAGCAGTAATTGAATCTAAAAATCTAGCAAAAACAGATGATATAATTTTACTTTCGCCAGCATGTGCTAGTTGGGATATGTTTTCTTCATTTGAAGAAAGAGGAAGTATGTATAAAAAATATATTTTAAAAGTATAAAATATATTTTTTATTGCATTTAGATGGCATATTTTTTCTTACTATAGAATGAACTATAGACAAAGGTATTTATATTATATTTAATTTGGAGGATTTAATATGGGTAAATCTAAACCGACTCCTGATTATATAATGGTTATCATAACCATCATATTATTAAGTATTGGAGTTGTAATTGTCTATAGTTCAAGTGCTGTAATGTCGTTAGCTAATTCTGGTGGTAGTTTCTATTATGCCAAAAGACAAATGCTTTGGGGAGTTATTGGATTAATTGGAATGTTTTTGATTATGAAGTTCGAATATTGGAAATGGCAATATTATTCTAGCAAAATTTTACTTGGCTGTTATGTATTATTAATAATAGTTTTAATACCAGGGGTAGGTTCCGTAAGAAATGGGGCGAGAAGCTGGATAGATTTGGGGTTTATGTCGTTACAACCAGCAGAGTTTACTAAACTTGGTGTAATAATTTTTCTGGCATATTGGCTTGCAAAAAACCAAGAAAGAATGCTTGATTTTAAAAAAGGTTTTTTCCCTCCACTTGCTGTTTGCATATTGACCTTTGGTGTTATTATGTTACAACCCGATTTAGGAACTGGTAGTGTTTTATTTTTGACTGGTATGATAATTATT
>Ga0265293_10010401_pt1 | contig 13017 bp, 10 predicted proteins | sample Munlanlewell138R_FD_192505 | JGI IMG/M metagenome (GOLD analysis project Ga0265293, IMG submission 192505) | Leachate microbial communities from a municipal landfill in Southern Ontario, Canada - Leachate well 138R | ecosystem: Engineered > Solid waste > Landfill > Unclassified | place: Canada... | reverse complement strand
CCCGAGGTGGAATGCATATCAGCAGATAAACTTATCAAGTTTTACCTCAGGAGAGATAGGACTAGATGGATATTAAAGTAGTTCATCCCCGAAATATTGTGGAGAATGCCATTACTTAGCATTCCTAAAGTTCGCGGCTCCAAAAAAGCCAAACCCCACAAAACCAAAATTTAAACTAAAAAATGCTAGTATCGCCTACTAACTAAAGTGATATTTTTTAAAAGGTATACTCGTGCAAAAATCAAAAAATGCTTTTACTATGATAGAGCTAATCTTTGTTATCGTAATCTTGGGAATTTTAGCGGCTGTGGCACTTCCTAAGCTTGAAAAAACAAAAAGACAGGCTAACATAGTTTCTGGCCGTGCTGATGTTGCAACTATCCGCTCAGCCATTGTAAATGAGAGACAGGCTCAACTTGTAAAGGGTAACGCTAGCTATATACCAAACTTAAGTGACAATAGCACAACCCTCTTTACTGGGAGCGGAACAGTTCCAGCTGAAGAAAAAGATCATAATAGAACACTTATGATGTATGGTATCAAAGCAGGTTCACAAATAGATGGATGGACGGTAAAAGATGATGCCTTTTTAGTCTATGATTACGCAGTAAATGGGACTAAAACAGAGTTTATATATACTCCGGTTGATGGTAAGTTTATGTGCGCGGAAGATATAGCTGACTGTAACGCCTTAGCTAACTAGAGGGTATTTTGCACTACTATAATATATCACTTTTAGGATCCCCTCTTGAGCCATTTACATATTGCTCAACTTCTGAGATAAAACTATTAACAAAAGTAAGTATAGATGTAAGAAATCGAACTACTGATGGCGTAGTTATAGAGAAGGTTCAAAAGCCAGAATTTAAAACAAATGAGGTTTTGAGTCAGAGTGAGTTTTTTTACTCACAAAAACAGCTTGAACTCGCTCGTTTTATCTCTACTTACTATATCTGTTCTTTGGGTGAAGCTTTAGGGATTATGATGCCTTTTAGTGGCATCTCGCAGGACGAAGTTAAAACCTCGATTCCTAAGAACTGCCAATTCGGAAGCGATGCTTTAGCTCCTTCTGTGTCTTGTGAGGTTAAAACTTCACCTCCTAAGACTAGGCAACTTGCAATATCTAAAGAAAGCGATACTTTTAGGAATGCTAGCCAACGGCATTCTCCACGAGAAGCTTCGCAGAAGAGTGAGACTGAAGCTTTACTTTCTGATACAAAGCCTGCATCTACGATAAAACTCTCACAAAAACAAGAAGAGGCATTAGAGTTTTTAAAACAGCACCAAACATCTCTGCTCTTTGGAGATACAGGAAGTGGAAAAACTGAGATTTATATGAAGTATTTTGAGCAGATGATAGCCAAAAATAGGCGCTCTATCTTTTTGATGCCAGAGATTTCACTTACACCTCAGATGAACAAAAGGCTCCAAGCTCACTTTGGTGAAGATGTTGTGATGTGGCACTCAAAACTCACTCCACTTCAAAAGAAAAAAGCACTTATAAAGATTTATGATGGGAGTGCCAAAATAGTAGCAGGCCCTCGTTCAGCTCTCTTTTTACCCATAAAAGATTTGGGGCTAATCGTTGTAGATGAGGAGCATGATGATAGTTACAAATCATCTTCAAGACCACGCTATCATGCAAGGGATTTGAGCATCTATATGGGGAAACTCTACGGGGCTGAGGTACTTTTAGGAAGTGCGACACCATCTCTTAGCTCCTATGTGAAATTTCCTCATACAAGACTAAAAGGTACACACTTTAGTGCCAAAAAAGAGTTTATCTATGAAAAGTCAAAAGAGGATCTCTCACCTCTAATCTTTGAGCAGATAAAAAAAGCGTTAGATGCAAAAGAGCAAGTGATAGTTTTTCTGCCAACTAGAGCAAACTTTAAGTATTTGGTATGTGAGAGTTGTGGTGCTAGTGTTGAGTGCGTCTTTTGCAGTGTTGGTATGAGTATACATGAAAAATCAAACGCTCTAAAATGCCACTATTGTAACTACGCGCAGGCCATTCCTAAGGTTTGCACTAAGTGTGAAAGTGGCTCTTTGATAAGTTCTAGGTTAGGAACGGCGGAGGCTCTAAGAGTGATACAAGAGAAGTTTAGCGGCGCTAAGATTGAGCTTTTTGATAGAGATGCTATAACGAGTGCTAAAAAGCTAAGAGATGCACTAGAGAGGTTTAACACACAAGAGACTAACATCTTGGTTGGAACTCAGATGCTAAGTAAAGGACATGACTATCATGGTGTTACTTTAGCGGTAGTTTTAGGGCTTGACAATATGCTAAATATGAGTGATTATAGAGCTAGACAAAATGCTCTTTCCTCACTTATCCAAGTCTCAGGAAGAAGTGGGAGAGCAAAAGATGCTAAAGTTTTAGTTCAAACCTTTAATGAAGAGTTTTTTAGTAAGTTTATAGATAACTATGATGCTTTTTTGCAAGAAGAGATAGGTTTTAGAGAGGGGCTTTATCCGCCATATAAAAAACTTTGTCGCATCTTGTTTTCACACAAAAATGGTACAAAAGCAGAAGATGAGATGCATAAGATGTTAGAGAGTTTATCTAGCATAAGAGAGATAGAGATAGTTGGTTTTGGGAAGTGTGCGGTTGAGAGAGTGGCAGATAAGTATAGGTTTGAGATACTTCTTCGCTCTGATAAAAGTACAAATATCATAAGAGCTATAAAGTCGTGCAAAGTTGCTTTAGCTGAGGTTGATATGGATCCTATAGAGTTTTCTTAATGCTAAGGAATATTTCTCCTTACAATTAAAACGAGTTGTTTAGATACACGTTCCGCCATTGTTGAAGTAACAAACACTCTCTTTTTTTGCAGGTTTTTCATACTTAGTTTGGTTGCTAAGATGCAACTCTATACTTTGGTCATAGTTCTCTTTTACTTTGACAAAGGCATCATACTCTTTGCCTTTTAGCTTCTTCGTTGTGACTTGGACTACATTTAGAGGATTTATAGCGACACCATGTTTTCTAAGCTCAAAATGAAGATGAGGGCCGGTTGAGCGACCAGTAGTTCCAACATAGCCGATAGTGTGTCCTTTTTTTACATAGATACCGTTGCGGATGCCATTACGAAATGATTTTAGATGCGCATATCTAGTCTCATATCCATCAGCATGGCGAATTTTTATAAGGTTTCCGTAGCTTCCAAGTCTAGCTGCATAGGTAATAGTTCCAGCCCCAGCAGCTACGACTGGAGTGCCGCGTCTAGCTGCATAGTCGATTCCTAAATGAGCCTTCCATTTATTTAAAACAGGGTGAAATCTTCTTTTTGTAAAGTAAGAGGAGATTCTAGTAGCTTGGACAGGACGAGCTAGTAAAAAGCCCTCAACCTCATGACCCTTTGCATCGTAATATCTCTCATCATCGTTAAGATAGATAAAGTTCTTTTTCTTTTGCATCTCTATCATGGCTGCTTTTAGGCTTGGCATGGAAAAAGGGCGGCCTAGGCGGTATTTTTGATCATATATCATAACTAAAGTATCACCTTTTCTTAAATCTCTCTTGAAGTTGAGTGAGTTTTTAAAGTTTGAGACAAAGATTTGTGCTAGTTTATTTGAGCCAGTCTCTTTCATGATATCGTAATGAGGAGAGTTGTTAATAGTGAGTGTAAAGGCTTCTGTTCTTGTCTCACTTATGATGGGGATAGCTTCAAAATTATACTCATCATTATGTTTATATATGTGAACTTGAAGCTCGTCATTTAGAGGAAGTAGAGCTTGCTCGATCACCCCATTGTCATCTCGGAGTATTTGACAATGAACGCCTGCTCTCATCTCTTCTGTTAGCTCTTGGTCATCTTTTTCAAGTCCATAATAAAGTTTATAAGTTGGAAGGTTGTGTCTCTCTAAAAAAATCAAGTAAGTTTCGTCTTTGACCCATCTAAAGCGTTCTACTTGAGCGCTAAAAAGTGTAGTTGTTAGTATTAGAAGTAAAAAAAATCGTATCATAAAGTTATTGCCTATAAAAAAATATTTTGTAACCTTATCAAAAATTGGCTTAGTTAAGATATAATCACTCCACTATTATTTGAAAAAAAGAGAGTTTATGAAGTATATATTTTTAGTTATGTTTTTAGTTTTACAATCTTTTGCAGGGGTTGTAAAGTCGCCAATAGTGAGTGTTGATGAAAAAAATTCACAAGCAACAATAGAGATAGATAAGATAGATGTAGGCATAAGTGGATTTATATTCCACAAGCTAGGGGATAAGCAAGGAGTGATACTTAAAAACATTGTTGTAAGCTCTTATGATAAAGATTCTAAAATTGCAACCCTAGATATGTCTACTTTTGATGCGCTAAGAAACAATGCGCTTCCAGATGGAAAGTGGAGTGTTAGCGTTGGTGATGAAGCCATTTTAGCTTTTGGTTACACAAGAGGACTCCTAATCGCACCAAATGAAGATATATATCATAGAATCACTAGAAGTGTAAAGGATCTACAATGGGTGCATCCAGATCTTTTTGCAACAACTCTATCTTTCTTTGGGCATCCAACGCCACTTAGAGAGGACTTTACAAAGTTCTCTATAGCAACTTCTGTGGGGCTAGTTTTTATATTCTTGGATGAAAAACTCTTTACTCTAGATGCAAAGAGTTTTAAAATCCTAAATATTACAGATGCCGCTTTGAAACAAGAGGAGATAAATCTTCCTTTTTATACGAGAGTTGAAGAGATAGATGCGGCGTGGTGGGGGGAGGGGAGCAATGAGTTAAAAGCTTACGAACCTCACTACTATGAGCTTTTAAGTAAGGCAAATCCAGACAACAAAGAGCTCAGTAGTTTGATAAAAAACTATAAGGCAAAAGGTTTAAAATGATTGATAAAAAACACTTAGAATATCTAACGAGTATAGTTACACAGGAAAATATCTATAGCGACAAGGCGCATCTTATAGCCTACTCATACGATGCTACAAGAGAGCATTTTGAGCCAGATGCTGTAATCTTTCCAAGAGATGAAGATGATATTAGTCGCATCTTAAAGTACTGCAATGAGCATAGAATTATTATAGTTCCTCGCGGAGCTGGAAGTGGTTTTACAGGTGGTGCACTTCCTAGTAGCGGTGGGATTGTTCTAGCAATGGAAAAACATATGAACAAAATCTTAGAGATAGATATGAAAAATATGGTAGCCATCGTTCAGCCTGGTGTGATAAACATGGACTTGCAAAGAGCTGTAGAAGAAGTAGGGCTTTTTTATCCGCCAGATCCAGCAAGCCAAGACTACTCTAGCATTGGTGGAAATGTAAGCGAAAATGCTGGTGGTATGAGAGCTGCAAAGTATGGCATCACGAAAGATTATGTGATGGCTACTCGCGCTGTTTTGCCAAATGGCGATATCATAAAAGCTGGAAAGAGAACTATCAAAGATGTAGCAGGTTACAACATAAGCGGCATCTTAATCGCTTCAGAGGGAACCTTAGCAGTTCTTAGTGAGATAACTCTTAGGCTTATCCCAAAACCAAAGTTGACTAAGACTGCGATGGGAATATTTCCAACTGTAAAAGATGCGATGGAAGCAGTTTATAAAACTATGGCTAGTGGGATTACCCCTGTTGCTATGGAGTTTTTAGATAACTTAACCATTAGAGCTGTGGAGCAGACTTTTAAAAAGGGACTTCCAGTCGATGCTGGAGCACTCTTAGTGACTGATGTTGATGGAAATCTAGAAGAGGATTTAAACTTTCAACTCGCACAAATTGAGAAGGTTTTTCGTGAGAATGGATGCAGTGAGTTTAGAGTTGCAAAAGATAAGGCAGAAGCTGCTGATATCTGGTTTGCAAGAAGAAATGCCTCTCCATCACTTAGCGTCTATGGAAGTAAAAAACTAAATGAAGATGTAACAGTTCCGCGCTCAGCTCTGCCTGAACTTCTTGAGAGGTTTTATGCCATAGCTGATAAGTACCAGATAAACATACCGTGTTTTGGTCATACTGGCGATGGAAATGTACACACAAATGTCATGGTAGATGGAAGTGACCCAGCGCAAGTTGAGATTGCATACAAAGCTATAGAAGAGGTATTTCAAGCCACTATTGACTTAGGTGGAACTTTGAGTGGCGAACACGGCATAGGGCTTGCAAAAGCTCCATATATGAAGATGGCTTTTACAGATGAAGAGATGAATCTATTTCAAGCTATAAAAAAGGCATTTGATCCTAACAATATTTTAAACCCTGCTAAGATGGGCTTAAACTAAAGGTCACTAATGTTTGATGCCAAGAAGGTAACTCTTAGATATATCTATAAGCATATAAAGTTTTTTATAAGCACCTTTGTAGATAAAGAGCTAACTCTTTTTGCTGCATCGCTTAGCTACTATACGATTTTTACCATCATCCCGCTTCTACTTATTATGCTTACACTTCTGACATCACTGCCTAGTTTTGAGGAGCATTATGAGACTATAAAGATTTTTATTTTTTCAAACCTTATGCCTGTAAATTCTGAGGCTGTGATGGGTCATATTGATGGTTTTTTAAAGAACTCTGCAAAAATGGGGATTATAGGCTTTGTTATGGTTTTAGTAGCATCTCTGCTCTTTTTCAAAAACTTTGAGTATATTGCCAACAAAATATTTCATGCCGAACCTAGAACTCTTTGGGAGTCGGTTACAACCTACTGGACTATGCTAACTCTCACACCTATAGCTCTTGGGGCATCTTTTTATATAAGTGCGCAGCTTGCCATTATGATAGACTCAAATACCTACACTTCAGGTATAAATATTCTGCCATTTATCCCATATATCATCATCTGGGCCCTCTTTTTTCTTATCTTTCAAATAGGTGCAAACACTAAGATAAATCCTAAAGCTTCGCTTATTAGCTCTTTTATCATAGCTTTAGTTTTTAACATCTCTAAAAATGTCTTTATAGAGTATGTTTTTTATAACAAAGCTTACACTACGATGTATGGCTCTTTTGCCATTATGATGTTTCTCTTTTTATGGATATATATCTCGTGGATTATCTTTATATATGGACTTAAACTATGTTATCTGATAGATTGCGTATATAAGAAAAGAGAAGCTAACAAAGAGAGTGAGCCAAACAAATCTCTTACTATAGATGCCAATAAGCGAGATGAGAGCGTAGAGAATTAGCCAAATATAGCCGATTGTTACATTTTGTCCATGCTCTCCTAGAGAGATTAAACTCCCCAAAGCTGTGTCAAACAAATCTCCAAATCCCATAAGATGTAAAAAAATACTAAGCGGATAAAAAATTGTAAAGAGTGAAGTCCAAACTATAGAGAGTGGATGATAAATGCTAAAGTTTGAAAAAATGACTAATGATAGTGGTAGCATCGTGATATAGACAAAGATAGGCACTAATAGAAATTGCCAAACTTTGTGTAGATGCTTAAAATGGATTAGAAAGAGAAATATATAAAAAACTCCAGATGCAGAGAGCCAAAAACCAAGCGAGAAAAAGAGTCTAGGAAATAGCACCAATATAGGTATGATGGTAAGTAAAAGGGTTTGCATGGAGATGATTTTTATACCTCTATCGTAAAGTACAAATCCTACAACAAGCATAACAAAGGCGCGAAGCAAGGACGCTGGGGAGTCTAGAAAATTTAGATATATAAGAAGCACAAAAGCTACAAAGATAAATATATCTGCTTTAGAATTTCTATAGGGAAAATATCTATCTTGCGCAAAAGCATATATGGGTTTTACTAGAAAAAAGAGTATAGCACTAAGAACTCCTAAGTGAAAACCACTGATAGCTAAGAGATGCGAGACACCAAGATTTGAGAAGCTCTTAACAAGAGAGTACTCAAGTGGTGTTGCACTAAAAAGAGCTTGATAGATATTTGCTATCTGAGGGTTTTTGTGCTGTAAGGCAACTGCGGAGTTTAGTTTTTGTTTAAGAGTCTCTCCCTCATGAATAGTTTGGACTTTTGAGTAGGCGTAAAAAGTAGTCAGGTAGTCATAAAAAGATACTTTTTTAGGATAAATTTTAAGGGTGAGCCTCTTGTTAAGAACATCTTGAAAATTCTTTTTTGCACCCGTATAAAAAACAAGCGAATCATCTGTTTTTAGTTTTAGTACCTGATAAGTTCTTGAATCTTTTGTTTTTTCATACTGTTTTAGTACTGTTGCATCTATAATAGCTGAGTCAAAACGAGTAAGTTTTTTGTAGTTTTGATACTCTATAAGCAGAGAGTAGCTAAGGACAAAGAGAGCTAGAACTAAAAAGGAGAGAAATTCTTTATATTTAAAAAGCTCAACTCTCTCTAGTGCCATCTTAGAGTGTTGGCATCTCTATATTGTCACCAAAGTCGATGTTTGCAGACTTGGTATCTATATGCTCATAAGTTGTGATTATGGCCTTTGGTTGTGCATCTACAAAGCGAGTGAGCTTTTTTTGAAAAACAAGCTTTACATGACCAGTTGGACCATTTCTCTGCTTACCGATAATAATCTCGGCATCCTCTTCTTCTTTTTCAACATATTGTGAAACAAACTCTTTACCATCAGCCTTTGCAGCTTTTTCTCTCTCTTTTTCTTCTTTGTAAAGATAGACATCATCACGATAAACAAAAAGAATAATGTCGGCATCTTGCTCAATCGAGCCAGATTCACGGATATCACTCAGCATAGGTCGTTTGTCGTTTCTAGCTTCAAGTCCACGGTTTAGTTGTGAGAGAGCAACTATGGGCATATTCAGTTCACGAGCTAGCATCTTTAGTCCACGAGAGATTTCAGAAACTTGCAGGTGTCTATCTTGATTACCAACTCCCTGCATGATTTGAAGATAATCTATCACAGCTATCTCAATCTCAGGATGTTGATTTTTGAGTTTTCTAAGCTTTGAACGAAGTTGGTTTATGTTGATGCTTCCTTGATCGTCCACAAAGAGTTTAGCAGAGTTCATCTTCTCAATAGCGCTCATCAAAGATTTGTTTTGATCAGGAGTTATATCTCCAACGCGAAGCTTTTGAAGAGGGATAGAGGTCTGAATAGAGAGAAGCCTAAGCATCAACTGCTCAGCTGGCATCTCTAGGGAGAAAAAAGCTACACCTTTTGACTTCATAATAAGTGAGTTTACGGTGTTTAGTATAAAAGAAGTTTTTCCCATTGCAGGCCTTGCTGCGATGATAACTAAGTCGCCTTTTCCAAAACCTGTAGTCATCTTGTTTAGCTCATGAAATCCAGTATCAACACCGACGAGTACAGTGTCACCGCGAGCTTTCATCTCGTTGATGTACTCCATCGTGTCATGTGTCATTTGAGGCGAGTCTTTAAAGTCACTCGTTTGGTTGTCTTGAGTTATCTCGTAAAGTTTTCTCTCTACTATGTCTATAACTTCAGCAGATGGAAGCTCCTCTTCTACTGTGACTCTTTTTATCTCAGTTGTGAGCGTTAATAGATGGCGTTTTAGAGATTTATCTTTTATCTCATCTACGTAGGCTTTTGTGTTTGAGATGGGATTTGCAGAGAGAATCTCGAGCATAACTTGCTCATCAAACTTCTTGATTTTGATGAGCTCTTTTTTTATAAACTCTTCATCTATGGGCTGGTCTTTTTGAAGCAAGTTTAACATTGAAGAGAAGATATCTTGATGAGCTGGAAGGTAGAAGTCATCTTTTTTTAGTGCTGTGCTTAGTTCATCAAATTGCTGTGGCTCAAAAACAATAGAGCTTAAGATACTTCTCTCAAAGGCTAGATTATATAGGTTGTCTTGCACTCTTTAGCCTCTCTTAGTCAATCTGAATAAATCAAGATTACTCTCATTTACTAAAGTTTCACCTATGGAAGAGATATCAATCATTCTGATTCTCCGCCATCTTCTCAACTTCACTAACAAATCTATCTACAAGCTCGCTCTCATCTAAGTTTGCAACTACTTCACCCTTTACCATAACTAGGCCTTTTCCTTTTCCATAGGCTATAGCCACATCGGCGTGTGCGGCTTCTCCTATGGCGTTTACCACACAACCCATGACCGAGACATTTAGTGCGGCTTTTATATGTGCAGTTCTCTTTTCTATCTCAGATACCGCTGAGACTAAGTCAGCTTCAATGCGCCCACAAGTAGGACATGAGATGATGTTTAGCCCATCTTTTATAGCTCCGCTATCTTTTAAGATGGCACGGGCTACATTTATCTCCTCTTCTAACTCGCCTGTGATGGAGACTCGCATAGTGTCACCGATGCCATCAAGTAGAAGTGCACCAAGACCAATGGAACTCTTTACTGTGGCGTGAAAGAGAGTTCCAGCTTCTGTGACTCCTAAATGGAAAGGGTAATCATTTTTTGGACGAAGCATTCTATAGGCTTCTACGGTTCGTTGGACATCACTCGCTTTTAGAGAGACTTTGATATCATTAAAGCCCAAATCTTCTAAGTATTTTATGTTGTACTCAGCAGATGCCACCATCCCTTTAGCAGTTTGTCCATACTTGTTTAAAAACTCTTTTTCTAGCGAGCCTGCATTTACGCCAATGCGGATTGGAATACCTCTAGCTTTACAAGCTTTTACAACCTCGGCAACTCTTGATTTTGAGCCAATATTGCCAGGATTTATACGGATGCAGTCAACAACTTCAGCGGCAATGAGTGCTAGTTTATAGTTAAAGTGTATATCTGCAACAAGAGGGAGGTCTATCTGCTCTTTGATGGACTTTAGAGCATAAGCATCTTCTATATCTGGAACTGCACAGCGAACAATGTCACAACCTGCAAAGTGCAATCTTTTTATCTGCTCAACCGTGCTTGCTACATCCGAAGTTTTAGAAAATGTCATAGATTGAGTAGATATTGGTGCATCTGCGCCCACTGCTACATTTCCTACGAAAATCTGTTTAGTTTTTACTCTATTTATCATAAAATGATTTTATCTTCTTTGGTATAAAAACAATCTAAAGGAGTATGAGAAAGCTTGCATCTCTATGAAGATGCAAGGTAGGAGGAATTAGAAAAATATTTAGAACTTAAAAGTTAGATTTGTATAAACATATCTTCCTGGTTCATTTAAAAGCATAGTATCTACGCCAGCACTAAGAAGTGTTAAGTCTGTGTAGGTATTACTTTTTGCATAATCTTTATCTAGGAGGTTATTTACACCTAAAGTAAAATCAAAATTTTTGCTAACAGCGTGTTTTACTTTTAAGTTCAAAACAGCCCAAGCACTTAGTTTTTGCTCACCATTGTCTCTATCATAATCACTCCACTTATCAGAAGCTTGTATCTCAATCTTTGCAATGCTATTGCTCATATATTCATAGTTAAGTGCAAGAGTTCCTCTAAGAGGTGCCATATCTGCTAGGTTTTTATCACTCTGCCCAACAAGAGCGTTATCTTTTTTACCTCTTTTGTATGAAGCTCCAGCATCTAGAGTAATATCATCAGTTGCATAGTAAGATGCGCTAATCTCTCCACCATAAACTGTAGCATCTATATTTTGAAAGTTGTTTGATGGCAGAGATTTTTGATAGTAAATGTAGTCTTTTAGCATTGAGTAGAAGCCTTTGATTTTAAATTTAAAGGCACTATTGTCAATCTCATATCCTAAATCAACTTCTGTATTTGTAGTTTGGTCTAAGTTAGAGGTACCACTTCCAACTAAGTAGAGCTCTCTAGCATCTGGGACACGAGAAGCTTGACCAACACCTAGGAAAATCTTATTTTCTTTGTTTAGTTTATATGTTGTGAGTAAGTTACTACTAAGTGCGTGGTAAGTATTTGATTTTAAAGTAATATCATCAGGCTTTATCTCTGTAGAGTCATATCTTGCACCAATTTCAACACTAAGGTCACCAAATTCTTTTGAGAGTTTTGCAAATATTGCACCATTTTGCGTCTGTGTGTGAGTTAGACTTGTTGAGACCATATCTATAGCACCAGTTGTTACACTCGTTCTATATTTTTGACCCTCCCATGTTCTTTTGCTCCCATCAAGACCAACCAATAGTTTAAAGGAGTCTATATCAAAGTTATTTTTAAGTTTTAATCCCTGCATTGTTGTTTTGAGGTGATTTGTCATATATCTTGTAGCACCGCTATTTCTATATCTTGTATCCATAGGGTGATCAACATCTGAGTAGTAGTACTGAAGATTTACATTTTTGTAAATATCATTAATATCTTTAATCTCATACTCAGCACTATAGATATTTGAAATATCATAATCAGCATCCATAGGTGTGCCAGGATATAAAATATCTTGAGAGTCATTTCTTGTGTAGCTTAGGCGAAGCTCTTGATCTTGCGTCACATTTACAAAAGCTTTAGTCATGATAGAGTTTTTCTTATAGCCTCTCATATCTTCATATTGGTTTGCATATCTATTTGGCAATGGAGCTTTTTTTGCAGTTTGCTGTGAGAGAGTATCACCGTTGCCATCTTTGTATTGATCACTTGATTCACTACTTCCACTTACCAAAACACGGAGAATATCATTTCCACCACTAAAATTAGCCCCGATTTTTCTGTAGTTCCATGAACCATAGCCTAAATCTACCTCACCATTGAAATCTTTTTTAGGTTTTTTTGTCTTGATTTTTATACCACCGCTTAGTGTTCCAAAGTTCTCAACATCATAAGGGCCTTCTATAACCTCTACAGAGTCTATCTGATTTGTAATTATATGTGAGATTGGTGGATCCATTCTGTTTGGACACGCTCCACAAACTTTAGTTCCATCTACTTCTACAGAGATATTGTCTCTTTTTTGCCCACGGATAAAAACATCATTTGCGATGCCACTACGGCGACTCATATCTATACTTGGTACGCTATTGCTTAGTGCCTCAGCTAAGTCGGCTGAGACTTGAGCATTTTGACTAACCTCAGTGATAAGAGTTGACTCTACACTAATTGGTGCGAGCTGAACCTCGTTTGCGACAAGAGATGCAATAGCTATCAGAGATAGAGGGATAATCTTCTTCATATAATTTTCCTTAATTATTAAAATTAGTAGATAATATAAGAAAATTGTTAAAAAAGTGTTAATTTGTTAACAATTTGTTGTTAAAATTCCG
>Ga0265293_10010397_pt1 | contig 13019 bp, 8 predicted proteins | sample Munlanlewell138R_FD_192505 | JGI IMG/M metagenome (GOLD analysis project Ga0265293, IMG submission 192505) | Leachate microbial communities from a municipal landfill in Southern Ontario, Canada - Leachate well 138R | ecosystem: Engineered > Solid waste > Landfill > Unclassified | place: Canada... | reverse complement strand
GTTATTTTTTTTACTAAAATCGAGTTGGTCGGTACATTTCCCGGGAAAACTTTATAAGGAGCAAGCAGAGCAATCTCCTCCTCCGTTTTTCCTTCTTCTTTCAATTCGGCAATCACCTGCTCTTCGCTTTTTCCTGTCATAAGCGCTTCAGTTTGTGCAAAAAAGTTGGCAAGCAATTTTTGATGATGGTCGCCAATGGGATTGTGGCTGATTGCAGGTGCAATAAAATCGCAGGGAATCAGTTTAGTCCCCTGATGAATGAGCTGATAGAAAGCGTGTTGCCCGTTGGTGCCGGGTTCGCCCCAGATAATCGGGCCGGTCTGATATTCTACCAGCTCTCCGTTTCTGTCCACATATTTTCCGTTACTCTCCATGTTGCCCTGTTGAAAATAGGCAGCAAACCGGTGCATATACTGGTCATAGGGAAGGATTGCTTCGGTTTCGGCACCATAGAAATTATTATACCAAATTCCGAGAAGCGCCAAAATGACCGGGATATTCTGGTTGAACGGAGAATTTCGAAAATGGTTGTCCATGGCATGTGCTCCTTCCAGAAGGTGGATATAATTTTCATAACCAATTCCCAATACTATGGAAAGACCGATAGCCGACCACAGTGAATAGCGTCCGCCAACCCAATCCCAAAACCTGAACATCTGTTCCGGATGGATTCCGAATGCCACCACCTCTTTTTTGTTGGTGGAAACCGCCACGAAATGGTTTTCAATTTGCTTCTCATCACCGGCAGCTTCCAAAAACCAACTCCTTGCGGTAGCTGCATTTGTCATGGTTTCCTGGGTGGTAAATGTTTTGGAAGTGATAATAAATAAAGTGGTTTCCGGATTAACTTTTTTTAGTGTTTCGGCGATGTGTGTTCCATCAACATTTGAGACAAAATGCAGGCTCAGGTGATTTTTGTAGGGTTTCAGCGCTTCGGTGACCATCAGCGGGCCTAAATCGGAGCCGCCAATACCAATGTTCACAATATCGGTGATTGGTTTGCCTGTAAATCCTTTCCACCCGCCAGAAATTACTTTTTCAGAAAAGGTTTTCATCTGCTCAAGTATGGCATTTATTTCCGGCATAACATTTTTCCCGTCAACCACTACCGCTGAGTTGCTGCGGTTTCTTAGAGCAATGTGAAGTACGGCGCGATTTTCTGTGGCATTTATTTTTTGACCGGAGAACATGCTCTCGACGGCATCTTTTAAACTACACTCATCAGCAAGCTGAATCAGTAGCTTACGCGCTTTGTCGTCAATAATATTTTTGGAAAAATCCACAAGAATATCTTCAAAACGGATGGAGTATTTCTGAAAACGATTCGGGTCATTTTCGAAAAATTCTGTCAGATGCGTGTCTTCAAATTCAAAAAGGCAATCTTCAAGCTTTTTCCAGGCATTTGTGGTTGTCGGATTTATTTTCGGTAACATGCTATATTTTTTTGATGGTTTTAAACCAGTAACAAATTCAAAAGGTGATTCATTCTGCTGCATGGCTTTGCAATGAATGTTTTGCAAAGATAATTTTTTACTGAAAAGAGTGTTTGCTGCCAGAGTAATACTTTCAAATGTTGAGTGCTTTTATTAACATTTACCAGATTAGAGACTTGTTTAGGATATGCCGGAAGGTATCCGCTGCAACCAGTCTGGTACTTTGCTATAAAACCACGGCAGCAATGACTACGCGAAGTCAGAGCTCTCTGAATATCAAAAAAAATCATTAAAGTCGGTTGGTGTTTTATTTAGTTCTTCATCATCACAGTCGAGGTTGATGTTGAAGTTTGGCGGACGGATGAAATTCATCTCTTCGGTGTATCCAAGCGTTGGGTCAGCAAGCACCTTTTTAAAGAAATATCCCCAGATGGGGAGTGCCATGTTTGCACCCTGACCGGATGATATGGTTCTGAAATGGATACTTCTCAGGTCGGCTCCTGTCCAAACGCCGGCTGAAAGCCGCGGAGTGATTCCTACAAACCATCCGTCGGAATGGTTTTGGGTAGTTCCGGTTTTTCCGGCAATCGGCATCTTAAATCTTCCGTAACCTTCCCGGTTGCGAAGTCTGACACCTGTTCCACCGTCAATAACACCCTGCAGCAGGTTCACCATCAGATAAGCAGTTTGCTCATCAAACGCCTCGTGCCGTTCCGGCTGAAAAGTAGCTATCACATTACCATACCGGTCTTCGATACGCGTAACAAAATAGGGTTTCACAAACACGCCCTGATTGGCATAAGTGTTAAAAGCACCTACCATTTCGTAAAGTGTGATGTCAGAAGTTCCTAAAAATATTGACGGCACCGGATCAATCGGACTGTAAACGCCCATGCGTTTCATCACCGTTGTTACTGCTTGCGGAGTGAACTGCTTCATCACCCATGCCGAAATTTTATTGCGCGACTGGGCGAGTCCCCATTTCAGTGTAACAAGCTTCCCTTCGTTCACGTTGTCCTGCTCCGCATCCTGGGGCTCCCAGATGGTTCCGTCGGGCATCTGAAACTGCTGGCTCACATAGGGCGCTTTAGTGCAGGGAGTCAGTCCGTTCTGCATGGCAAGTGTATAGAGAAAGGGCTTCACCGTTGAGCCAACCTGCCGCTTCCCCCCTTTAACCATGTCGTACATAAAATATTTGTAGTTTGGCCCGCCCACGTAAGCTTTCACCTTTCCCGAGTGGGTCTCCATTGCCATAAATGATGAGCGGAACAAACGCAAATACCATTTCAGGGAATCCATTGGCGACATGATGGTGTCAATTTCTCCTTTCCAGGAAAAAACAGTCATTTCAACGGGAATTTTGAAATTTTCTCTGATTTCACTGAAGCTTTTCCCCTGATTGTGCAGCACCCTGTAGCGCTCACTCCGCCGGATTTCACGGTTTATCAGGTCTTCAACCTCATCGACAGTCATATTGTTGGCAAACGGCGGATTATTTAAATACTTCATTCCCCCGTCAAATTCGGGCTGAAGATTATTTTTCAGATGAAATTCAACCGACTCCACAGCATATTGCTGCATGCGTGAATCTATTGTCGTAAAAATCCGTAACCCGTCGTTATACAAATCGTAATTCTGTCCATCGGGTTTTGTATTTTTTGTGCACCAGCCATATAACGGATCGGTTTCCCAGTCTAAGGAATCTTCCCTGAATTTCTGCATCTGCCATGAAGGATAATTCTTTTTGTTGGGTTTTTGAGCTGTTAGCGTTAATCTCAGATATTCTCTCAGATATGGGGCAGGTCCGCTTTTGTAATCCACTTTGTGAAAATCCAGATCAAGTGGCAGCTGCTTTGTTGAATCTCTGACTGCACGGGATATGTATCTGTATTTTGCCATCTGGTTCAGCACCACGTTGCGGCGCTGCATAACAAGCTCAGGCCTGCGCACCGGATTATAAAGTGAAGAGTTCTTTGCCATCCCCACCAGCATGGCTGCCTGATGCAGTTGAAGGGAATCGGGCTGAACGCCAAAATATACACCTGCAGCCGATTTTATTCCTACTGCCAGATTCAAAAAATCGTATTTATTCAGATACATCAGGACTATTTCCTCTTTGGTATAGCTGCGTTCCAGCTTCACTGCAATCACCCACTCCTTAAACTTGCGCAAGACCAGATCAGCCGGACCCGATAAATCTTCGCGCGGGAAGAGCATCTTAGCAAGTTGCTGACTGATTGTACTGCCGCCACCGGAGCTTGTTTTTCCGGTGACAACACCCTTGAAAACGCGCAGCAAGCCACGGAGGTCAATCCCCGAATGCTTGTAAAACCTCACATCTTCAGTAGCAATCAGTGCATCAATTAAATATTGCGGAAGATTTTCATAATTCACAAAAGCGCGGTTTTCGTGAATAAAATATTTATCTAACACTTTCCCGTCTTCAGAGAAAATCTCTGACGCTAAAATATTTGGCGGATTTTCCAGCTCTTCAAAAGTGGGCATAAAACCTAAATACCCTTTGGCAATCATCATAAAAAGCAAAGCAACTGAGACAATGCCTGATAAAAAGATTACCCAAAACCAAAAAATATATTTTTTCCAGCTTTTCTTTTCTTCTTTATTCATGAAAAACTTGATTAAATTCTGCAACAAAGATATATGTTTCCATGTTGGAAGCAATGAAATAAGCGTTTTAACGAAGTATGTTAATTTATTTTTCTACAAACAATCATGTCATCCTCAACAGAATAGCATAAATGCGTAAAAAATAAATTTTGAACTTAGCGTTTGATTTTCTTTAATTTGCAGAAATTTTTAAAAAAGAAAGTAAAACTATATGCAGAAAAATCTGGTAATTGTGGAATCACCGGCCAAGGCAAAAACCATTGGAAAATTTTTAGGAAGCGATTATACGGTTACTTCCTGTATGGGTCACATCCGTGATTTGGAGAAAAAGGACCTGGGAATTAATCTGGAAAAAAATTATCAACCCAACTACATTGTCACTCCCGACAAGAAAAAGATTGTTGCTGATTTAAAAAAGTTAGCTAAGGAGGCAGAAGTCGTGTGGCTGGCATCCGATGAAGACCGTGAGGGAGAAGCCATTGCATGGCACCTGAAGGAAGTACTTAAGCTCAAGCCTGAAAAAACCAGGCGAATTGCTTTTCATGAGATTACTAAAGAAGCTATTCAGCGCTCCATTAAAAATCCCCGTTCCATTGACGACAATCTCGTGAATGCGCAACAGGCACGCAGAGTGCTGGACAGGATAGTAGGCTTTATGATTTCGCCTGTTCTCTGGAAAAAAGTAAAACCGGCGCTCTCTGCCGGCAGGGTACAATCAGTTGCTGTCCGCCTGATTGTGGAACGCGAGCGTGAAATTATGAATTTTAAAACCGAAACATGGTTTCGTGTAACGGGCTCGTTTTTGGTTCAGGATGAAAATGATAACCTGGTGGAACTGAAAGCTGAGCTAAACAAACGATTTCCAAATAAAAAGGAGTCACAGGCATTTCTTGAAAAGTGTAAAAGCGCAGAATTTATGGTAGCCGATGTGGTGAAGAGACCGGCTAAGCGTTATCCCGCACAGCCTTTTACCACTTCAACACTACAGCAGGAAGCCAGCCGCAAACTGGGCTTTTCTGTTTCCCGAACCATGGCTGTGGCTCAACGCCTCTACGAAAGCGGGAAAATTACCTACATGCGAACCGATTCGGTTAATCTTTCTGACCTGGCTCTCACTACTGCAAAACAGAAAATCACTGAACTCCACGGGGAGAAATATGTAAAAATCAGAAAATATCAAACCAAATCCAAAGGAGCCCAGGAAGCACACGAAGCCATCAGGCCGACCTATATGAATCAGGAATCCGTTGATGGCAATCCGGAGGAAAAACGCCTCTACGACCTGATCTGGAAACGTACAATGGCATCGCAAATGGCTGATGCCGAGCTTGAGAGAACCACTGTAACCATTTCGGTTTCCACGGCGCCTGAAGTTTTTACTGCCACCGGAGAAGTGATTGTTTTTGACGGATTTCTTAAGGTTTACATGGAATCTTCCGATGATGAAAACGGTAGCAGCAAGGGCGGGCATGATATTATTCCTCCCTTGAAAGCAAAAGAGATATTAAGCATGGCTTCCATCGTTGCCACCAAACGTTTTTCGCAGCGGCCATACCGCTACACGGAAGCATCGCTGGTCAAAAAGCTGGAAGAGCTGGGCATTGGCAGGCCATCAACCTATGCGCCGACCATCACCACCATCCAAAACAGGAATTATGTGGTAAGGCAGGATCATCCCGGCGAAAGTCGTGAATATGAAGTAATCACCTTAAAAAATAATGAGATTTCTGAAAAGAGACTTTCAGAAATCAGCGGTTCAGAAAAATCCAAGCTCTTCCCTACCGATGTGGGAATGGTGGTCAATGATTTTCTTGTTGAAAATTTTGAACAAATCATGGATTACAACTTCACCGCCGATGTGGAGAAGACTTTTGACGATATTGCCGCCGGCAAAGAGGAGTGGAGCGAAATAATTGACAAATTCTACCAACCCTTTAATCGTCATGTGGATTTTGTTTTGGAAACTTCGGAACGTACCAAAGGCGAACGCATTCTCGGTAAAGATCCCAAAACCGGGAAACAGGTTTCTGTTAAAATCGGTCGCTACGGGCCTGTTGCACAATTGGGTGAATCCTCCAATGAAAATGAGAAGCCGCAATTTGCAAGCCTGCTCGCTGGTCAGCACCTGGAGACCATAACCCTGGAGGAAACCCTCGAATTGTTCAGGCTTCCCCGCGAACTTGGCGAATACGAAAACAAAAAAGTAATTGTCAATATTGGTCGGTTTGGCCCCTATGTCAGGCACGACAATAAGTTTACATCCCTGCAAAAACAGGACGACCCCTACACCATTAATCTCGATCGTGCGATTGTGTTGATTGAGGAAAAAAGGGAAAAAGACCGGAAAGCCGTGATAAAGGTTTTTGATGAAGAACCCGAAATAAGAGTTTTAAATGGGCGTTGGGGTCCTTATATTTCCTACAAAAAGAAAAATTATAAAATACCGAAAAAAATAAATGCTGAGGAGCTGACACTGGAAGAGTGCAGGAAAATAATTGACTCAGCGCCGGAGCCAAAAACCAAAAGCACCCGCAGAAAGAGCTGATTTAAAAAAATAAAATCCAATTTATGAACCTGTCTGATTATTTTTTCCCGGCAAGTTTTCCGGTATTTGAAAAACCGGTCAACCTCCCGGAAAAATACACGCTGGGCTACGCCATTCAAAGGCAAAATGCAGCGCTTTCCGATGCTTCAATAAAAAAAATTGACGTTGCTTTGATAGGCGTGCCCTTTGAAGATGGGGAATACAGTAATAATAAATTGTCCTCTCCTGATATTTTAAGAGGCAACCTTTATCAGCTCTCCTCATTTAACGAAAAAATTCAGATTGCCGATTTGGGCAATTTGAAACCTGCTAAAAGTAAAAAAGGAATTTATCTTGCTTTGCGCGACATTGTTGAATATCTGCTCGCATTAGATGTTATACCCGTTGTTATTGGGGGAAGTCAGGATTTAACTATCGGCATTTGTGAAGCTTTCAAAAACGAACGTTATTTTTGGTTAACTGTCATAGATTCCGTTTTCGACATAAAAAAGGGAGTGGAAAAATCAAGTTCCACAAATTTTCTCACCCACATTTTCAGGAATTTTCAAAATCTTTTTCAGTTCAGCCTCCTCGGTTATCAGAACCACCTGGTAAATCATTTATTTCTTGAAAAACCGGAAGTCGCCGGCGAACATTTGCGGCTGGGCAAATTCCGGGATAATCCTTTTCTGGCAGAACCGATCTTGCGAAATTCGCATGTGGTTTCATTCGATTTTGGAGCTGTGAAAAGCGTTGAAGCTCCGTCAGCTGCAAACAAAAACCCAAATGGCTTGCATGGGGAAGAGGCTTGTCAGTTGGCCAGATATACTGGGCTGAGCAGCAATGTTAAAGCTTTTGGCTTTTTTGAGGGACAGTTCACCAAAACAGAATCTTTGTCGCCTAAGCTTGCATCAGAAATAATCTGGTATTTCCTTCAGGGAGTTTCTCAAAGAGATTCCATAGTAAAAGAGACAGTATATAAGACAGAAGTTGAGGGGCTTGACCATCCGATTGTATTCAGGAAGAATGAAATATCCGGACAATGGTGGTTCGAGATTAGTTCACTTTCGGGTGAAACCCTAAAAATTGCCTGTTTGGAAGATGATTATCGCCTGGCAGCTTCTAACGAAATCCCTGAAAGATGGTTAAGTTATATTCAAAAATTGGATAGTTTTTAAAATAATAAAAAAATGATAGCGTTCTTTGCATACCGGATTAACATATTTTGTTGCAGACAAGATTTTTTTATTTCTTTAACATGAATTGAAAATATATTTATGCCGCATACGAACAGAGGTGTGAGAACATTTATTTCTTTCCTATCTTTGCTGACAATTATTGGAATAGAGGTTTCTGCCCAGAGTGACCCGCAGTTTACAAACAACATGTTTTATAAGTTGGGCGTTAATCCGGGATATGCTGGTGCGGAAAACGCATTAAACGGAATAATATTAAACCGTTTTCAATGGGAAGGAATGAAGGGAGCACCAAAGACGCTTGTTTTCAGCGCCGATGCTGCCGTAAACATTTTGGGTGCACCCAGCGGAGTAGGACTAAACATTATAAGTGATCAATTGGGATTTGCAAAAAACATAACAGTAAATGGCAACTATGCCTACAAGGCAGAATTAAGTTTTGGAACGCTGGGAATCGGCGCATCTCTCGGATTGTATAACCAAAGCATCAATGGCGACTGGCAGATTCCTGAAGATGACCATGGAATATATATGCAGCCCGGCTCTGACCCGGGGATTCCGCAGGCTGAAACCAGTCAGGTAGCATTTGATGTGGGAAGCGGGCTGTACCTGTCATCAAACAAATACTTTTTAGGTCTATCTGCAACGCACCTCAATCAGGCAACAATTGAATATGACGAAACCGCACGGAGCTATCTGACAAGACATTACTATTTGATGGGTGGGTACAATATTAAATTAGGTGATCCGTTATTTGAATTACGCCCATCGTTTTTGTTTAAAACCGATGTGGCGGGATGGCAGTTAGACGTGAATGCTAATCTCGTTTTTGATGACCGCTTTTGGGGAGGATTATCCTACAGAATTAATGATGCAGTTATTCTGCTCATGGGAGTTGAACTGGCTAACGGACTGAAAGTTGGCTATTCGTTTGACCTTGTAACCTCTGCAATTGGTTATTATGGTTGGGCATCACATGAATTTTTTGTAAGTTATGCAATAAACCTTGAAAGGAACCGTAACCAGAAATATAAAAGTATAAGATTTTTGTAAAGAAAGCCATATATTTGAGCTATGAAAAAACTTCTTTTAATAACAGTTGGGCTTATAACACTTTTCTCCTATACGGGTTGCAGCCCCTCCGGCAACGGAGAGCTGGTTGGAGTGCAAAACAGGAAAAAGTGGCGGGAAACACAACCTTACGGCATGGTCTATGTCAGAAGGGGTAGTTTCAACATCGGCCCGAGCGATCAGGATCCTGCCATGGCGGGAGTACCCACCAAAACTGTATCACAGGATGCTTTTTGGATGGACGATACCGAAATTACCAATAACGAATACCGGCAGTATGTTCACTGGGTAAGGGACTCAACGGCACGGCGGTTGCTCGGCGAGCAGTACCCCGAATTTCTCATTACAGAAACCCGGCAGGGCGTACCACTTGATCCGCCGCGGGTGAACTGGAGAGAAAAAATCAAATGGAACGACCCTGACCATCTAATGGCAATGGAAGACCTGTTTGTCCCTGAAAATGAGCGCTTTTTTGGTAAAAATGAGTTGGATGCAAGAAAGCTTATTTATGAATACTGGTGGATTGATCTGCAGCAGGCTGCGCGTCGGTCAAACAGCTACAATTTCAAAACACAGAGATACGAAGGAAATGTCTATGACATCAACGGAGAGCTGAGACCTATTGAGAATCGTTCTTCATTCATCATGAGTGATCAGGTATATGTCTATCCCGACACACTCGCATGGATTCGTGATTTCACCTATTCCTACAATGAGCCATGGGCTACACGCTATTTCTGGCATCCCGGATTTGACGAATATCCTGTTGTTGGGGTTACATGGAAGCAGGCGCTGGCATTTTGTAACTGGAGAACAAAAATCCAGACGGATTACCTGACAACCAAACGGCAGCCCGGCTTGCAAGCCTATAGATTGCCCACCGAAGTGGAATGGGAATATGCAGCTCGGGGAGGGAAAGATTTTTCAATGTATCCGTGGGGAGGCTATTATGCCCGCGATAAAAAGGGAGTTTTCCTTGCAAACTTTAAACCCCTCAGGGGTAATTATGCTGAAGATGGCGGAATCATCACCATGAAAGTGGGTAGCTTTGAACCCAACGAATATGGGCTTTATGACATGGCAGGGAATGTGGCTGAATGGACAGAAACAGCCTATGACGAAGCTGGCTACAGCTATTTCAGCGATTTGAATCCCACATTTACATATAACGCACGTCCGGATGATCCGCCTGTTATGAAACGAAAAGTTATCCGTGGTGGCTCATGGAAGGATGTTGCCTATTATACACAGGTCTCTACCAGGAGTTTTGAATATCAGGATTCCACAAAATCATACATCGGATTTCGCTGTGTACGGTCAACTTTTGGCGATGAGTTCAAATAAAAATATTATTATAAAATTATTACCACTGCGATATGAATTTTGGTGAAATATTTAAAACTAAACGCTGGAGAACTTTCATGGGCTATATTTATGGATGGGGTGCATCCATAGTGATGATTGGTGCTCTGTTTAAGCTTCAGCACTGGCAATATTCCGGACTATTGCTCACAATAGGGCTTTTAACGGAAGCTGTCATTTTCTTTTTGTCGGCTTTTGAGCCGTCGTTCGAAATCCCGGAATGGTCAAAAGTGTATCCGGAATTGAGAGATGATTATGAAATGATGGAGCTGGATGAAATCAGACCCGCAGGCAAAAACGGACTCACTCAATTATTTGCCTCTTCGGAACTTACTCCCGAATTGCTGGACAAAGTGGGCAAAAGCCTGAGCGATCTCTCAACCACTGCAAGAGGAATCAGCGATATATCGTCGGCAACATTAGCTACCGATCTGTATGTGAGGAACATGAGCACAGCGTCGGAATCAATGAGTTCATTATCCGAAATTAATAAACGCGCCAACGAAGTTGTCAACAATTCGGTTGAAAAGCTTGCCCGGTCTTACTCTTCTACATCAGACCATATTGTTGAAACGGGCAAACACTCTATTGAGAAACTTCACAAAAGCAGTGAGGAGTTTTCTTCACAACTTTTGGAAGTAAGTAAAAAACTGTCAGAAACGGTTAACGGTGCATCGCATACGTTCTCAGCCGAATTGAAAAATATTGGGGAAAATTCAAAGAATTACTCCTCTTACCTTGAAAAGCTGAATCAAAATATTCTGACACTGAATGAAAATCTTGAAAATCAATTGAAGCAGGCCAAAACACAATTTGATGTCAATCAGAAATTCAGCAGTGATTTAAGCCGTATCAACGAGATACTCAGTTCATCGGTTAATGAACTACAGAAATATAAAGAGAATGCAGAACAATTGAATAAGCATCTGGGAGAGTTAAATACCATTTATGGAAATATGTTAGGTGCAATGCGTTACACTAACAAGTAAACTGAAGGAACTGTAATTATGGCTTCAAAGAATTGTCCGGAAACCCCCCGGCAGAAAATGATAAACATGATGTACATTGTACTCACAGCAATGCTTGCACTCAACGTTGCAGCCGAAGTACTTGATGCGTTTAAAATTGTCAATGTCAGTCTGCTTGAGACTTTTAAAGTGGTGGACATGAAAAATGCCCAGGTGTATGCCCGTTTTGAGCAGGCAATGGCTGAGAACGAAACGAGGGTTAAGGAATGGAAAGAAAAAGCTGACTATGTAAAACTTCATACCGATAACATTATCGCTTTTATCTCCACAATAAAGGAAGAGCTGGTAACCAAATCGGGATATAAAACTGTTGGTCCCAACGTGCCATTGAATCAGAAAGATTTTTACCTGGCAACTTTGGGCGGAGATACTCTTATCCTTTCCCGCCCCGATGATTTAAATGTCCCCTCAGAGTTTTTAATTACACAAAAAAAAGCAACTGAATTAAAAGAAGAAATTAAGAAATTCCGCTCGGAGTTGATTTCACTCATTGATGAGTCGGATACCGAGCTGATTGAAACGATTAACAGCGCTCTTGACACCTCTGACCCACCGATAAATTACAGGGAAGGCGGCGAGAGTAAATCGTGGGAAACGGAACGCTTTTTAGACAATCCGCTTGCAGCCAGTTTAACAATTTTATCAAAAATGCAGATTGACGTTAAGAATTCCGAAGCAAATCTTATCAATTATCTGTTTTCACAAATTGATGCCGGTTCGTTTCTTTTTAACAAACTGGGAGCACAGGTTATTCCCAATTCAAATATCATTCTGCAGGGAGATGAATACATTGCAGATGTGTTTTTAGCTGCCGAAGATACCACCCAGCAACCCGAAATCCTGATAAACAACAAGCAAGTGCCCGTCAGGGACGGGAAAGCTACCTACAGGGTTACAACCTCTGAACCGGGTATTTTCAGCTGGAGTGGTCTGATAAAATACAAAACTCCGGGCGGTGTTATTAAAAGCTATCCGTTCCGTCAGGAATATCAGGTAACCCAGCCCAGTGTAACCATGTCTGCCACGCGGATGAATGTGTTTTACAGAGGACTGGACAATCCCTTTGATGTTGGCGCAGGTGGAATTCCTCACGAAAACCTCGAAGTGACAATGACAAACGGCAGGGTGCTGCAGCGTGGCGACGCATTCATTATTCAGCCCAATGAGCTGGATGAGCAGGGCCGCAGGACAACCGTAACGGTTCATGCAAAAATCGGCAACGAAAGAAGGGTGCTTGGCAGAACAAACTGGCGGGTAAAAAAAGTTCCCGACCCCATTGCCAAGGTTGCCGGGCAGGCTGGCGGTTCTATCAGAAAAGAGCGCCTCCTTGCTGAAGACGGTGTGTTGGCTGAACTGGAAGATTTTGACTTTGACTTTAAATACACGGTTACCCAGTTCCGTGTGGAAATTTCAGCAGCCGGCGGATATGTTAATTTCTTTGAAAGTAATTCAAATCGGTTTACCGAAGAACAAAAAAACCAGTTCAGAAGGCTAAACCCCAACAGTTTAATATATATAGCAAATATCAAAGCAGTCGGCACCGACGGCGTTTCACGCGACCTCGATCCGATTTCGTTTAAAATACAGTAATTATGAAAAAGTTAATCGCATACACAGGAATTTTGGTTTTTCTGCTTGTCTTTTCGGCTAAGAGTGTTGATGCCCAAATAGTTAATGGCGCATTTACTTCCACGGATATATCTGAAAAAAAGCCAATGCCCCTGCCAGATGTCAGGGAGGCAGATGTGCTCTGGTCAAAAAAAGTCTGGAGAATCAT
>Ga0265293_10010396_pt1 | contig 13020 bp, 8 predicted proteins | sample Munlanlewell138R_FD_192505 | JGI IMG/M metagenome (GOLD analysis project Ga0265293, IMG submission 192505) | Leachate microbial communities from a municipal landfill in Southern Ontario, Canada - Leachate well 138R | ecosystem: Engineered > Solid waste > Landfill > Unclassified | place: Canada... | reverse complement strand
CTTAATTGGCATGGGAATATACACATATAATATTTACAGAGAAAGAAACCAGTATGCTACTATGCTGCAAAACCAATATCAAAGGGCTTTTAGAGATCTATTGGCAGATGTGGAAAATGTGAAAATCCTCCTTGACAAGGCGGAAGTATGCAATTCAACAGTGCAAAGCAATTCACTTATGACCCAGCTATGGCAAAACGGCAGTGCAGCAAATCAAAGTCTGGGATTAATACCCATAACTCAAGGGGTACTCAGTAATACACAAAAATTTTTAAATCAACTTTCCGATTTCAGCTTTTCTTTGTCAAAACAAAACGCCGGAAATAAACTGATTAATGATGAGCAGAAAAAGCAATTAACTCAGTTATCAAATTTATCGGCAAATTTACTTAATGAGCTCAGAACCATGCAGCAAGACATAAATGCTGACGGAATCAAATTTGGTGAGATGGCTAAAAAGGGTTTACTTCATATGGGCAAGGCATCAGAAAATGTATCTGATACGAAATTTGGCGGCGTAGAAAAACAATTTACCGAATATCCGACTATGATATACGACGGGCCCTTCTCGGATAATGTTATAGAAGGCAAGGCAAAAGGTCTGGAAAACGAAAAGGATGTTGATTTGAAAGCTGCCGAGGATAGGGTGAAAAAGTTTATCGGCAAAGACAAAGTAGGCAAGATAACGGAAATAAGCTCGGGAAAAGGCTCTATAAATACTTTTGGACTTGAAGTGGAACCGCCGGATGGGGATAAGAGCAAGTCCGTATTTATTGATATAACAAAAAAAGGCGGTCACGTACTTTGGATGCTGGATCCTAGGGAAGTATCGGAGAAAAAATTATCAGACAAGGAAGCCACTGATAAAGCCAAGGCGTTTCTAAAGACTCAAGGCTTTGGTAATTTGGAAGAAACCTTCTACTATAAAAATGATAATACTATAACAGTCACATATGTGGGAATAATAGATGACAGCATACTTGTATATCCGGATCAGATGAAGGTAAAGGTAGCATTGGATAATGGAAGTATCGTTGGCTTTGATGCATTGCAGTATTTAAAAGCTCATAGACAAAGGCAGGCAATGGAGCCTTTAATAAATGAAGATGATGCCAGGGCAAAAGTTTCGCCTGATTTAGAAATAAATAGGGTTAAGCTTACAATAATACCTTTACCGGGAGATAGGGAACAGCTATGCTATGAGTTCAAAGGTAAATGCAAGGGTAATGATTATTTCGTCTATATAAATGCGGAAAACGGTGATGAGGAAAACATCCTGCGCATAATCAAAGAAGAGAACGGCATTTTGACACAATAAAACTTGCAACTTTATATGCCGTAGTATACTATACTGGCAATTATTGAGAGTTACATATTAGGCTTAGCACACAGGATATGATTTTGACATGTTTATCGCTCGCTTATCTATGCAACTCTCTCAGTATTCGGCATATACGATAAAGCTCGTTCTTTATGCCGGTGTATATTATACAGCAGCAGAGTTACGAAACCTAAATTTCTAAACTTACCTGTTTCTCCACAATGCTGCTCATATAATATACATCACGGCATTTACGAGAAAGCTTATATATTTGATTAAGATTGCGTTGTGGAAAGGCTTAGAATCTGTTAGCGCAGTGGAGGATTAGTTGCGTCAACTGTTTGAGCGAAGCGAGTTTTGGCGCAACCCGGAACAAGCTTACAGATTATTTGCCTTGGAACTCAGCAATCGAATCAAATATATAAGCTTGGATATCTTGATAGATGCTATGTATAACGTGTTTCGGCATAAAGTACAAACTTTAATTTTAAAAAGAAAAAATTACATGTGTAAAAATATTATATGCTGCATAGAATAATATTACAGCCTAAGAAAAATAGGAGGTGCACGCCATGGCTAGCAGGAGAGGACGACTGATGTCAGAAGACTTGAAGTTGGAAATAGCCAAGGAACTAGGCGTTGACCAAATAGTAAAATCAGAAGGCTGGGGTGCAGTTTCTTCCCGAGACTGCGGTAACATCGTTGCAAAAGCAATAGAAATTGCCAATGGGAAAATTGGCAGCAGCTAAAAAACACACTAACACCTTATCAACACGAAGAGGCGGGGTAATCCCGCCTCTAAACTTTTTTGTTGGACTAATAATAACAATCCCAAACAAATAATGATATAATCTTCTTTAACAAGTTAAAATAAGAAGAGGGTGATATCATGGCACAAAAGTTAATCAGATTAAAAGGGAACACTTATTATATAGACAGTGCTGTAAATATAGGGGTAGTATCCAATGACCGCAGTGAGGCTATTATAATAGATACAGGCATAGATAACGATATGGGCAGAAAAATATTGCGATTTTTGAGGGAAGAAGGACTTACCCCCGTTGCAATAATAAATACTCATTCCCATGCGGATCATTGCGGCGGCAATAATTTTATTACAAAAAGAGTTAATATACCAATATATGCTACGGGTTTTGAGAAAGCTGTTATAGAAAATCCTTTATTAGAACCTTTCTACCTTTATTCTGCTTATCCCTTAAAGGAAATGCAAAATAAGTTTTTGATGGCAAAAGAGAGTAAGGCAGAAGGAGTATTGGGAGAGGGAGAAACAGAGATAGAAGGAATACAGTTAAATATTATATCTCTTAAAGGTCATTCTCCCGGTATGATAGGCATAGCAACTGAAGATAATGTACTATTTACCGGAGATGCTTTTTTCCCTAAAAGAATACTGGATAAGTATCCTTTATCCTTTTATACAGATATCAAAAATACATTGGATACCCTTAAATATTTAAAAACTCTGGAATATGATTATTTTGTTCCCGGACACGGAGAAGTATTGGAGAATCAAAGTCCCACAATTGATGCAAATATATCGCAAATAAATGAAATAGTAACTATAATAACCGAATTTTGCAGTGAGCAAAAATCTAGAGAAGAGGTTGCTTCTTATATAATAAATCATTATAATATAAAGCTGAATGTCACTCAATATTATTTAACACTATCTACTATTGCCGCATATTTATCCTATTTAACGGATGACGGTACATTAAAAATAATTATTGCAGAGAATAATATTAAGTGGGTGAAGGTATAAGCGAAAGGGGATTTGATTTATTTGGCAAGGGCATTAGCGCTGACTTCAGGCGGATTGGACAGCATATTGGCTGCTAAACTTATTGCAGATCAAGGAATAGAAGTAACAGGTATATGTTTTGTATCCGCTTTTTTTGGAAGTCGAAATGCGGAAAAAATGGCGAAGCAGATTAATATGCCTTTAACAACAATTGACTTTACGGAAGAACATCTAAAGATGACAAAGAGCCCAAAACATGGCTATGGTAAAAACATGAATCCATGCATAGATTGTCATGCTATGATGCTAAATTATGCCGGTAAATATATGGAGGAACACGGTTATGACTTTATGATTACCGGTGAAGTTTTGAATCAAAGACCTATGTCTCAAAACATTAAATCTTTGGAAACGGTGAAAAAAGAATCCGGTTATGAAGATAAAATCCTTAGGCCGCTAAGCGCACAGAAATTAGCATCGACACAGATGGAGAAGGACGGTATTGTAGATAGAGCAAAGCTTCTGGGTTTTACCGGCAGGACTCGTAAACCTCAAATAGAACTGGCGAAGAAAATGGGAATAATAGATTATCCATCGCCGGCGGGAGGCTGCTTTTTGACGGAACCCAATTACGGTAGAAAATTGGGGGATTTATATAAATATAACAAGGACGAAGCGGATAAAAATGATGTTATACTCTTAAGCGTAGGCAGGCATTTCAGATTATCGGAAAATGTAAAAGCCATAAGCACACGAACTGAGGAAGAATATAAGGAATTAAAAGAACTCATGACAAAAGATATGTGGGTATTTAATACCGCAAATCACAAGGGATCGACCATTGTTTTAAAAATAACGTCCGAATATGAACCTACAGATGAAGAGATAACTCTTGCAGCTGCAATAACAGCCAGATATAGCAAAGGAAAGGATGAAAAAGAGGTTTTAGTAAAATATAAAAAACCGGGAGAAAAAGAAGAATTTTATTTGAATGTGGAACCGGCTAATGATGAGCTTCTCAAGGAATATATGTTGTAAACCTTTCCACAACGTAGTCGTAGTAAATATAATAATCTGATATCGTATGTTTGCTATACCGCCGAGTTTTTGGCAAATTTCATATACTATTATACCTTTATATTATATTTGCCCATTTTATACTGTAAAGTCTGCCGAGGTATTTCTAAGATTTTAGCTGCTTTTGTAATATTACCGCCGGTTCGCTGCAGAGCACTTGTAATCATTATTGTTTCAACTTTATTGATTGTCTCTGTAAGGGGTTTAATAGTAGGCCGTTCTTTTTTTTCTCTATTCTTTTTATAAATCTCTTGTAAATAATAGGGAAGGGAGCCATGGTTTATTTCTTTCCCTTCTGCAATGTTAATGGAACCTTCTATAGCATGCTCTAGTTCTCTAATATTTCCCGGCCATGAATAAGACATAAAAAAGTCCGATACATTGCTGGTAATTCTTTTAATATTTTTATTAAGCATTTTATTATACTTTTCTATAAAATACTTACATAAAAATGGAATGTCTCCATATCGTTCTTTTAGAGGGGGCATACGCAAGGATATTACACTGAGTCTATAAAAAAGGTCGTCTCTTATGGTTTTATTCTTTAATGCTTCTCTTGGATCGGTGCTTATTGTAGTCATAATCCTTACATCTACATAAGTTACCTTTGTACTTCCGATTCTTCTTACTATACTGTCTTGAATAACTCTGAGAAGCTTAGCTTGCAGATTTGGAGACATGGAATTCACTTCGTCTAAAAAGAGCGTACCTCCGTCGGCCAATTCAAATAAGCCCGGACGGTTTTCCGCGCCGGTAAAGCTGCCTTTCGCGGTACCGAACAATATGCTTTCCAATAAAGTTTCCGGGATGGCGGCACAATTTTGTGCAATAAACGGTTTATCCTTTCTCTGACTGGAATTATGTATTGCATGCACCAACAGCTCTTTTCCCGTACCTGTTTCTCCATATACCATGACCGGTGAAGGTGAATGTGAAACGGATAGGGCATCCTTTTTTAATTTCAACATTAAATCTGTTGTTCCGATTATATCTGCAAAATTATAAACTGCCTGACTGGCTTCTCTTCTCTTTTTCTTTAACTTTTCATCCAAAAGCAACTCTGCTTGTAAATCAACAACTTTTTGTGTTAAATTTTTTACTTCAGTTATATCTTTTGAGATTTCTATAGCACCGATGATTTTCTTATTTAGCTTTATTGGTATTGTAGTATTTATCGTGGTAATGACTTTACCTTTATAATTGCGAAAAGACTGTTCATGGTTAAGAATTGGTATTCCATCTCTTATAACGCTTAGAATTGTGCTTGTTTGAGGTGTCAAAGACGGATATATCTCGAGAATATGTCTGCCTATGGCTTCTTCAGGATTGACGTTGTCCAGCTGAGCGGCAAATTTATTATAGTAGATTATTTTACCGTTGCTATCTACAATATGGATTCCGTCTTCTATATGCTCTAAAATATCTGCAATATTTTCCTTAAACAAGGAATCAATCATATACTTTCATCTCCTGATTCACTTTAATAAGCTTCAGCTTCGCCAATTATTCGGCATATCACTATTATTATAGCATGATAAATATCATGCGTAAAGAAAATTAGAAAATTCATTCGTCGGGAAAAACAGCTTATCGTTGTACCTGTCGAGAGTTACATAGTAGCCTTCGCAGACGGATTATTATTTTGACGGGTCTGCTCTCATACAGATCAGTAGTAGTAGGCGAATGAATACGCCCTACAGCTTATATGTTTCGGTATATATATTTTATCGTAAATGCCGTGAAGTATATTATGTGATATTAACAGAAAAGCTTATATATTTGCTAAAGATTACGTTGTGGAGAGGCTTAAAATCTGTTAGCGAAGTGGAGGATTAGTTGCGTCAACTGTTTGAGCGAAGCGAGTTTTGGCGCAACCCGGAACAAGCTTACAGACTGTTAGCCTTGGAACTCAGTAATCGTAGCAAATGATATATGTTAAATTGTGACGATATCGCCGGCGAATGAATTTGCTTAAAATGGCATGAATATTGCTAGTATATATTAGGATAATGGTAAATTTAATAAAAGTAAGACGCTTGGTAATATGTCAAGCTAAAAAGTTAAAACAATTGGGAAAAACTTTTTAACTAAAGATAAAAAAGAGTACACTAACGAAGGCCTAAGAAAATCCACTAATAAATGGAACATCTAGGCATTACAAAAATGGAAATTAGTTATGAAATTTTATACTTATCATCTCCTTTGTTTGGGATATAAAGTTGATGATTGTTTAGCAGAGCAAAGATCAACCTGACTAATTTACGAGCAGTAAGTGCGAGCGCTCTTTTATGTTGATGCTTTAAAGCTTCATTATACTTTTTAAAATAGAAATCCTTGTATTCCTGATTATACTTAATGATACTTGATACAGCTTCAACAAGGTAATACCTAAGATACTTATTACCGGTTTTAGTAAGATGAGTATCTTCACCGGTAAAATCACCTGATTGGTTTTTACGCCAAGTTAAACCGGCATACTTAGCAAGACTGGCTTGATTATTGAACTTTGAAATATTGCCGATTTCGGAAATAATACCGGCAGCAAACACAGGGCCAACACCTTTGATAGAAGTAAGACACTCAAACTCATGATTATCCAAAGCCTTAACGGCTTGCAAAATGGCTTTATCAATGGTTTTAATCTCTTTATCAAAAGTCTTGATGCAATTAAAGGAGGTAGCAATAGAAGCATTCAAAGGGTCATATAAAGCTTTATCAAGCCTATAAGAATCCCTTGCAGCCTTTTGTAAAAGCTTTACGGTAGCCTTAGGATTAGAAAAACGGTTTTTACCTTTAAGCACAATAAAGTCGATTAAACCTTCCAAAGATGTATTTGCAATATCCTCCGGAGAAAAAAACTCCGTTAAAATTGCAGTGGAAGTAGCTCCAAAGGTATTAGAAAAAGGATGATTATCTTTATCTAAAACAGCTAACTCACTAAACTTTAAAAAGATATTAGAAAGCATATAAAGCTTTTCCCTATTGACGCTTTCTACTAAATGCAACCTAAGACGAGTAAGCCTTTGGAGGGCAATATACTTAGCACCGGACCAAGGGGAGGATTTGATTTTACCTACACGAGCAAAATCAGCAATAGCCAAAGCATCAAGGGGATCAGTTTTATCAAAGTCAACAAAAGTTTTTTTGTAAGCCTTGATAATTTTAGGATTTAGGCAATAAACTTTTGGCTTGAACCACATTAAACCTTCATCACAAGAAAGATGATTGGCAATATGGAAACTATAGAATGAAGTAGATTCCATAGCGATAACAACAAAAGAAAAGTTGTTATCAAGAAGGCACTGAATAAGATTTGAAGATAATCGCTCAGCGCCGGGTTGATTATTGGAAGTGGAGAAAGAAAGGAGTTTATTGCCCCAAAAATCCATAGCATAAACATAATTAGAGCGGGATGCAACATCAATACCGACAAACAAAGTAGATGAAAAAGAATTTTTCATAATAAAACACCACCTTTCCAAAGAAAATAAGAATAGGAATTAGCAAAGGAATCCCCTTAGCTTTTAACGCATCAACACCCTCGCACTAAATAAGAACTAAATTGCTAAACCGTAAAATGCTGTCTGCTATAACAGCGGCAAAACAATCTGAACAACGCTTGGGTAAGAAGTTAACATTAAAAGTAAGGAAACAGTCTTATTAAGAAGTACCCAAAAAGGGCCAACAAGGAGGACCTGAATTTACCTTATGCTAATCCCTAAGAATATGATAGCACTAAAGGTAAACCAATGCTAAAAATAAATTTTAATTGTCAATGTGCACGAATCCACTGACTACGTAGTAAGCGATGATATAGGTATAAACCATGTATAATTTTATGAATGATTTCCAGTTGTTTTGTGGATAGTTTTGCAACTGGGAATTAAGCAAATAAACTATCAAAACATATTATACGAGGAGGAAAAAAATGAGAAACAAAATATTTATTAGCACACTGTTAATTATAACCATAGTGGTGACTATTTCAATAGCTGGATGCACTCAAAATTTGCCTAATGAAATGGATAAGAAGAAGGCTGAAAATGCTGGCGAGAACGAACTTAAAAAAGAAAGACCTAATGCATTGGTAATAGCATCAGGAAATACTGCAGGGACATATTATTATATAGCTTCTGGACAAGCCAAAATATTATCTGAAAAAATTGAAGGTTTGACCGTTAATAATGAAGCAACAAACGGAACCGTAAATTATGATTATGCCTCTCAAAGTATAGATACTATAGGAATGGGTGGATTGGAACAATTTGTATCCGCAATAGGAGGCGTGGAAGAAAGAGGTTATCCAGTTGCACTAGATAATATAAAATTGATTCAATCTGGCCATAAATTTATTTTGTATGGAGTAGCTCTAGCAGATAGTGGAATTGAAACTTTTTTTGACTTAAATGGTAAGAAAATTGGGAGACCTTCTCTTACTGGGAGTTCAACACCTTTAATAGATGCAATATATGAAGCTTATGGAATAGATACAAAAACTTTAAAAGAAACACCTGGTACGCATACTGAAAATCTAGATGCACTTAGGGATGGAGTAATTGATTTTGCTTTTGTAGCAGGGGGTGTACCAATGGCTGGTATAACTGACTTAGTGACTTCAAAAAATATTAACCTTTTAAGCATAGATAAAGAAATAGTAGAACCTATTATAGAAAAAGCGGGATATTTTGATATAAAAACAATAGAGCCCGGTACGTATAATAAACAAACTGAACCTGTAAACTTATTAACGGTAGATGTTGTAATTGCAGCTAATGAGAACTTAGATGATGAATTAGTATATGAAATTACTAAGGCGTTAAATGAGAATACTGATGAATTAGCATTAGTGCATAAAGATGGGGCTGAATGGAATTTAGAAAATTCTTTGAAACTTTATAAAAAAAATATAGTGCCTTTTCATACAGGTGCAGCAAGATATTATGATGAATTTAAATAAAAAGGAGTAGGAACTAATGTCAATGAATGCAACAGAAGATAGCTTTGTGAATCTCTACACCAGAAAAATCATGAAGATTATAGCCATAAGTATGTCGATTTTTCACGTTATAACAGCTGCTAGGGGGGCTCTTCCTACAATGCAGCAAAGAAGTATTCATCTTGGATTTGCTATTGCACTAATATACGCACAATCTTTTCTAAAAGAGGAAAAAAGCAAATTTAAAAAGCTAGTATGCATACTAATATTGCTACTATCTACTATAAGTAGTCTATATATGTTTATTGTATGGGAAGAATTGGCTCAAAGAGCTGCTTACCCAAACATAATTGATATTTTAATGGGAATAGTGCTGCTAGTAGCTGTTATTGATGGAACTAGAAGAAAACTAGGTATAGCTCTCCCCATTATGGCTAGTATTTTTATTCTATATGCATATTTCGGAAATCTATTACCTAAAATAATACGTCATAAAGGTTATGGAATTGATCGCATTGTAGGAATGTTATATATGGAAACTGAAGGTATATATAGCTCAATAGTGGGGATATCAGGAACATATATTTTTATATTTATTTTATTTGGCGCTTTTTTAGAGAGTTCTGGTGTGGGGAAATTTTTCATTGATTTAGTAACTGGTTTAATGGGGAAAAAAAGAGGCGGAAGTGCTAAAATTTCTGCCATATCTAGTGGTTTGTTTGGTATGGTATCGGGTAGTGTAGTAGCAAATGTAATGGCTGTTGGCCCCCTAACAGTGCCAATGATGACAGCATCTGGTTATAATAAACGTTTTGCGGGTGCAATTACATCGGTTGCGGGCACAGGTGGGCAATTGATGCCTCCTATTATGGGGGCTGCTGCTTTTATAATGGCAGAGTCACTAGGGATACCTTATATTGATGTTGCAAAAGCTGCTTTTATACCTGCAGTAATATATTATCTTGCAATAAATTTTGTGATAAATCAAAGGGCGGAACGTGATAACATTGCAGCACTCAAGGAAGTTCCTGATTGGAAAAGGATATTAAGAAAAGATTTTTATCTGGCTATGCCACTTTTTGCATTAGTATACTTTTTGGCAGTAATAAGGTGGTCACCATTAAAATCAGGTTTTTGGTCTATAGTATCTTTAATAGCTGTAGCATCAATAAAGAAAGCAACAAGGATGGGATTTAAAAAAATAATTGATAGTTTAGAAAAAGGGGCATATGCTTCTTTACAGGTTGCAATAGTTTGCGCTTTAGCAGGAGTGATTATAGCTATGCTATCTTTAACAGGACTCGGTCTCAGGATTTCTAGTATATTGATAAAATTGTCAGGTGGCAATATGGCATTGTTGCTATTTATTTCAATGATAACAGGTCTTATACTTGGGATGGGACTAACCACAACGTCTGTGTATATAATTTTAGGTGTTTTGGTTGCACCGACACTTGTTCAAATGGGAATAGCACCTATAGCCGCACATTTATTTATGTTTTATTTTGGTTTGTTATCGGCTATAACACCACCTGTTGCAGTAGCATCTTATGCAGCTGCTAGTGTAGTAGACGATAATCCAATGAAAGTAGGATTTGAAGCATGGAAAGTAGGATTATCGGGCTATATTATTCCCTATATTTTCGTATATAATAATGAACTGTTGCTTTTGGGTAAACTTCAAGATATTATTTTTGTTACACTTACTAGTTTGATTGCAATCTATTTTTTGTCTATAGCTACAGAAGCTTATTTTTTAAGTGAGATTAATTTAATTTTTAGAGCTGTGTTATTTATAAGCGTGGTATTGTTAATACCAAAAGGATTGCTATTTAATTTATTGGGTCTAATTATAGGCGGGGGGATACTAACAATTCAATATATTAAAAATAAAAAAAAATATAAGGAGATATAATATCATATATGGTTTAAAAAAAGAACATATTTAATTATAAATTAAGTTTGACATGACTAATATTTTGGTTATAATTGCACAACTTAAAATTTTAGCGGATACGATTTCTGTTACAGTTGGTTAGCACAAGGATATAAAAGAATGGTAGTAGATAATTTTTAAATATAATAAGAAAGGGGAAGCCTTATGAAGTTAGAAATACAAAACGTAGCTATTGATTATTTAATTTCTGCAGAAAATGATTATGCAGAAAAAGACAATCTGTTTATTAGTATAAATGCTTTAAAAAATAATTTAATGGATGATAGAAGGATTGTATCTTTAGATGTAAGAGTGATTGATAAGGATAATGATGATACAAGATTTGTAAACGTTATTGATATAATACAGCCAAGATGCAAATTAAAGGGTGGACAGAATTTTCCTGGGTTTGTAGGAGATATTGAGACTGCAGGAAAGGGGATAACACGTTCTTTAGATAATGTAATTGTTGTGGTGTGCAGTGCATCTATTGGGAAAGGCAGAACAGTGCAAAAATTTTTTGACACTGGCGGCAGTGGGGCTAGATTAACAGAATTCTCAAACAAAAATATTTTATACTTATGTGGTGAAACTGCAGAAGATATTTCTGAAAATGAACATGAAGATGTATTAAGAACGGCAGGTATGAAAGCAGCGGTATATTTAGCTGAACTAGCGAAAAGCCTAAAGGTCAGTAGTACTGATATATACGATTTAGATTTAAATATTAAGTGTAACTCTGACGAAGGATTGCCAAGAATATGTTATTATTATCAAGTATATGCACCACATTATGATTATGGCAATATTCCTTCTAAACCGTTATATGGACAAACAGTTACCGAAATGCCTCCAACGATACTGCACCCAAATGAAATACTAGACGGTGCTATGTCAGGTGTTCATATTCAAGCATATTACACATATGATAATCAAAACCATGGGCTTATAAAAGAGTTGTATAAAAGGCATATAAATAAAGAAATTGTTTTCTGTGGTGTGGTTGTAGGCGTCTTATCTATGAATGAAATGCGAAGGGGTTTTTTTGTTAAACATGCTGGTAAGCTAATTAAAGATGTACTAAATGCTGATGGTGCAGTGTTAACTAAATTTCACGGTGGTGCGGCGCATTTGGATTCTGCTTTAATAGCTATAGAATGTGAAAAATTAGGAGTAGGAACTTCTTTACATATTACACCTTTTACAGATGTAGGAAAATTAGCTGATAACCTTGTATATATAGATGATGAATTGGATTTGATTATTGCAGGCTTTACTTATTTTGAACCAGTAGATATACGTTTTAAGTACAAAAATATTTTAGGTGGTCCGCCTGAGTCTTTTGCTAGTTCACCAAGAGCAAAGCATTGTAATACACCACTTGGGTCAGAACATTTAAAAATAGAAGCACTTTTTATCGCAGGTTATACAGACTTCCTAGGTAGAACTAATTTAAGAGCCATGGAGTATTAAATTTATAATTAAGTAAAGGAGGTATAATAATGATTGATAGAAAAATAAGAGTAGTACATTATATTAATCAGTTTTTTGCAGGAATAGGTGGCGAAGAAAAAGCTGATACTGGATTTTCCTTAAAAACAAGTCCTACAGGCCCAGGAATAATATTACAAAACGAATTAGAAAACAAAGGTGAAGTTGTATCTACTCTTATTTGCGGCGATAATTACTTTTCAACGGATCTCGAAAAAAATGCAGAAAAAGGCTTTAGACTAATTGAGAAATATAAACCAGATCTTTTTATAGCAGGTCCTGCATTTGCAGCAGGCAGATATGGACCCTCTTGCGGTGCTATGTGTAGAATTGTTTCAGAAAGGCTGAAAATACCTGCAGTTACTGCTATGAATGTGGAAAACCCTGGTGTAGAAATGTATTCACAACATACTTATATTGTAAGAACTGGGGTCAATTCCAAAGACATTCCTGATATTGTACGAAAAATGGTTAAATTATCATTGGCTTTAATAGAA
>Ga0265293_10010394_pt1 | contig 13021 bp, 11 predicted proteins | sample Munlanlewell138R_FD_192505 | JGI IMG/M metagenome (GOLD analysis project Ga0265293, IMG submission 192505) | Leachate microbial communities from a municipal landfill in Southern Ontario, Canada - Leachate well 138R | ecosystem: Engineered > Solid waste > Landfill > Unclassified | place: Canada... | reverse complement strand
GCAAGACCATGCAAGTTAGATGTCTTGTATAAAAGACAAAACTTCCAAACCCGTAGTTTTTGTCTTTTCTAACCCTAACTTTTTGGGAGTGTACCCTTTTGGGTGTAAAAGTCTAAAACTTTTTAAGTTTATACCTTTACGGTGGCAAAATTAAAGAAAATCTAACCGAAATTAAACAAACCGATTTGCCTAATCGGTCATATTTGATAAAACCATTCGGTGGTTTTTCAAGTGCCAATTGAATAAGAGGGGCATAATGGCACTAAACTGTAAACAAAATCTGTGACAATTCACCGGAATTGCACCGCATTATCGACTTATGCTCGATTACGAAGTGAAATTGATTGTTTTGCAACCATTTTGTTGAAAGAAAAGCAAGTTGTTTCCAAAAAGGAAACTACTGGGTGCAAATAAAGTATATTACGATACACACGTACTTACTTCGCACATGAAAAGAGTACGAAAGTAAAATGGGAGTGTCGGGCAAGTGGCATGAAACTGGTGAGTAGTCGCGGGGAAACCCTTGTCTATCCATCTTCGGAGTTTAGGCAGATAGTGTAGATGTATAAGTCGATACTATCCATCCACCAATCATTCCAGACGTGGGTTCGACTCCCACCACTTCCACCAAACGGAGTAGATAGGGACGCTTATCGAGGGGGCCATACGGGGGTATAGGCCAAGGGTGTACCGATGCTTTTCAGCACGGAGAGGGCAGCACCATAAGAAATTTAATAACGGAACCCACCGAGCCTCTGAATATGCGTAACATGGTGGGCATTTTGATTAGTAAACTTGAAGTCGCAAATTGCGACCACAGGAGTTGCCATGAGAGTGCAAACAAGGAAGGAAACATACGAAGACCGTTTTGCCAGGAAGTACTACTGTAACGCAGATAGGTTCACAAGCAAGATGAAACGAGAAAACAGGCGGCAGTTACGAAGGACGCTAAAAGCTTTGCAAGAACAAGAGGTACAAGAATACGATCTTGTAACAGAAAAACAGATCTACTAACACACGGTTTGTTAGAAAGCAATTTTCTTTACTCCTTTCTTTATAGTATACCGGGCATTGGTAGTGTGGCTATACAGGGAACCAGTAGTGTAGCCACACGCCATCCGCCCAAACACGGAGGATCTTATGATAGGTAATGCTATAACAATATACGTTATTGGTTTGTTAACGGGGGCGGCGTTATTGGAATGGTTCAAGCCCAGGCTGTAATACGGCGCGGGGTATTGTAAAGGCAGCATGTGAGGTTCATATCCTTTCGGTACGGGTTCGAGTCCCGTCCCCGCAACCATGTAGTTTTAATGAATAAGGAGGAATTAAGATGGCAGTTAAATTGATAGGAGGCACACTCGCAAGTATAAATGCGTATATGTGCTTTACGACAGACCCCGTAGCTACATGGCCAATAGACTGCGGTGCGGGGAGTAAAATGACGGTGATAGACGCGGATAATAAGTTGGTATCCAGTTTTGCACTGTTCGATGGGGAGAACTGGAGTACCTTTGCCACTTCTGATTTGGCGGATGTCTAAGCAGAGATTGACTCCATCAAGGCTGAACTCACAGGGTTAGAAGGTGGCCCGGAAGGGTTTGCCTCCAGGATTGACGATTTGGAAGCCGAGAAGCTGGATATAGCGGGCGGTACCATGACGGGCGACATTATATTCGGTGAAGATGAAGAGGGTATTGACGCGCGTATGGACGCGGTAAAAACGAAACTCGATGATACGATCATAGCGGGAGAAGCGGATCCTACTAGTGAGACAGTAGGCGCTTTGGGTCAGCTATATAAAAACAGTATTACTGGTGAGCTGTTTAAATGTAATGTGGTAGCAGAAGGCGTTTATACTTGGGGTTCTTTAGTACCTGATGCCACGGTAGATATCACGATGTACCGAACGCCTTATAACGCAGTAGTAAATAACCCAGACCAAGAAGTGTTCCTATCTATTGGCGACAGCTTAACAGCTACAGGTGATGGGTACACTTACTTTTTAAACAATATCTTACATAGAAGCGGGCATCCGGAAGTGGAAGCGAATAGACTTGCTGTTAGTGGATATCGAGTTGGGGATATGTATGGTTATGCAATTGCGCATTTAGATGAGTTCCCAGAAGCGCAGATGTTTACTATCTTACTCGGAACAAACGATACGAAAACAACAAGTGACAATACTTGGTTCGATCGAATGAATGCTATGTATTTCTATTTCCAATTTATAAGATATTTGAAAAAACAACGGCCCGGATGTGAAATACGTGTAATGCAAATTCCGTGGATTAGTCCATCTACTACAGACTCAACTTTTTTACCTGCCGACCAGTGGGAAGCTAATAAAGATGAGATGAATCGAATGATTCGCAGCTTGGCCAGAAACCAAGGTATGCCTGAAGCACCGGATTTATACGCTTTAACGGAAGGTAAAACCGATTATTATTTAGCAGACGGGCTGCATTTTAATACTTATGGTTATAAGCATTTGGCCCCTATTGTATTGGACTTGTTAAAACAGGTTCCTTCGTATACTGCCGATAGAGACTACTTGACAGGCAAAGACTACGTCATTACAGGTGGTGTACAAAATGCCTCATACCTTGATTGGGCGGGAACGGGGTCAGACACCAACTTCATGAAGAAGCTAACAAAAGGTGATTTTTATACTTTGGATGGCGGCACAGAGGATATGGATAACCAAATCATATTAAATGACCAAATTGGATTTGGTATGGCGGATAATGGTGGGGATGGTGCGACAATAACAGTAGATGTAGAAATACCGTTTGATGAAGAAGTAGTATTGAACGATGTGTTGATTTATGCGAGCAAGGCAGATTCCGCAGGGTATACTCCAAGCCTAATTAAGATATATTCTTATGACGGTGCAGCATATCATTTAGAGGGAACTCTTGACCCCGCAGAAATTAGACCCGCATTTCCAGCTCAACTTCTATTCTTTAATGCCTATTTGCCTGATAAACCTTTTAAAACAAAAGGACTAAAAATAACATTCGAGAAAACATTTGCTGCAGTTGGTGGTGATTGGTTCTTTATCGGTGAAATTGCGGCAACCAAGCTTAATGGTTATACAGATGTCATGAATGCAGGGCATGATTTGGTAGGTGTAACAGCTGATGATACAGCGAATACTTTAACAGGTATGGCGGCTACCATGGAGTTCTCAACGGATGATGGTAGTACATGGACAACTTACAATGAAGACACCCCCAATTTACCAGACTTGACGGGAGAACTTGATATTTTAGTGAGATTTAAAGAGACGGCAACCCACTACGCGGGAGCAGCAACCGAGTTTAACTTTACCAAAGTAGAAGGCCCAGCATTAAGCGGTGTAACAGCTGATGATACAGCGAATACTTTAACAGGTATGGCGGCTACCATGGAGTTCTCAACGGATGAGGGTAGTACATGGACAACGTATGACGAGGGTACACCCAATTTGCCAGACTTATCAGGCACGGTTGATATTTTAGTAAGATTTAAAGAGACGGCAACCCTCTACGCGGGAGCAGCAACCGAGTTTAACTTTACAGCATAGTAAGGAGTTGATTTAGTATGGATATTGAAGTAACAGTAAAACAGCGGCAATTCATGTTAGCTACTGCGGATGAGGTTTTATTCGGCGGGGCTGCCGGGGGAGGCAAGTCTTATGTACAGTTAATTGATGCCCTTGTTTACGCCTCCAAATATCCAGGTTCAAAGCAGTTAATCTTAAGACGTTCATTTCCAGAGCTGGAAAGATCCTTAATCCGTACAGCTCTGGAAATGTATCCGAAAGAGATTTATACTTACAACAGTTCTAAACACACAATGACGTTTCGTACCAAGTCACTTATTGACTTCGGTTACTGTGACACGGATAAAGATGTTATCAAATACCAATCATTGGAGTATGATACTATCCGTTTTGACGAAGCAACGCATTTTACGCAGTATCAATACGAGTATCTAGGTACTCGTTTGAGAGGTGCTAACGATTTCCCGAAACAACGGAAATTATCCACCAACCCGGGGGGAGAGGGTCATCAGTATTTTAAAAGTAGATTTATTGATCCTGCTCCCCCAAACACAGAGTTTACAGGCCCGAATGGAAAGTCTCGGCTTTTTATCCCAGCCCGGGTTCAAGATAACAGGTTCCTAATGTTGAAAGACCCGGACTATGTAAAGAGGTTGGAAGATTTACCAGATGAGCAACGGAAAGCATTGTTGGACGGTTCTTGGGATCTGTTTGAAGGTCAGTTTTTTCCCGAGTTTAACAGAGAGATACATGTCTGTGATCCGTTTGGCCCGATACCCGAACATTGGCGACTGTATTTTACAATGGACTATGGGCTTGACATGTTGGCAGCATATTGGATCGCACTTGACGAACACGACCGGGGATATGTAATTCGCGAGGTATACGAACCGAATCTTATCATCTCTAATGCTGCAGAAATAATAAAAAAAGCAACTAAAGAGATTGGGCATGAGATCTACGCATACCTCGCGCCCCCGGATTTGTGGAACAGAAGACAAGAGACAGGAAAGAGCGTAGCAGACATATTCAGAGAAAACGGCATTAACCTTACAAGAACGAACAATGATCGGATAGATGGGTGGATGTCCATGAAGGAGTGGTTAAACCCATTTAAAGATGAGCAAGGTATTACGATAGCGAAGTTGCGGTTTTTCCCGAGTTGTGTAAACGCTATAAGGTGTATACCCGCGGTGCAGCATAGCGAGACGAAAATAAATGATATAGCAGATAAACCCCATGAGCTGACGCACAGTTTAGACAGTTTACGGGGTTTTTGCATATATCGGTCGCGTGGTAGCCGAAAGATAGAACCGCAAGACGATGATGCTTGGTATTTGGAGCAAGAGGCCAAGAAGTTTGCCAACAACAATATGTTTGATGTGTATGACAAAAAGGAGGGGGATATCTTTGATGTATATGATAGCGGTACTGGTTGGTATTAATCTCGTATTGATCGGACTGGTTATCGTAGGAGCGGTGTATTACTGGAGGCACAATAAACTACCTAAAACGGTGGCGCAGAAGCCACCGGATGCGGAGCCAGAGTTTAAAGATATGAGAGAGTTGGAGGATCTAAAAAAGAAACTAGTTGCTGAAGCGGCGGCGTTCCAAGCGTTAATGAGTTACAGTGTAACGGACGCCTACGCACCGCCTTTGGAAGGGGGTGAGAAGAAATGAGTGGTGGAAACACGATAAGCCTGGGAGCGAAGACGAAAAGAGAGAGGATTACGAAAGCCTGGGAGCTATATGAGAGGGGTGTTGAATACAACAATCGGTTAGAACCTAACCAATATACGCTAGTAAATACCAATATCGAGTTCTTCACAGGTAATCAATGGCTAAATTTACCCATGAACAGCGCAATGAGTCAATTGCCCCGGCCAGTGTTTAACATCATCAAGCGTATTGTAAGTTTGTTTGTAGCCTCTCTTACTTCTTCTGCCACAAAGGTAAACTATGAGCCTCTTCAGAATAAAGACGGAACAAATCTGGGGGATGAAAGCAGTAATGCTGCGGCCATGGCTACGGCAGAAGTGGAGAACTTGTTTGATAAATTTAAAATGGACTTTCGTATCCGGGAGGCTCTGTTTGACGGAGCGCAAACCGGTGACTATTGTGCGCATTTTTACTGGGATCCCACCAAGATTCCTTACGGAGGTGCGTATGGTACTTATCGGGGCGAGATCTGTATGGAGCTAGTGGACGGTTTAAATGTTATGTTTGGCAATCCAAACACACCGATAGTTGAGGATCAACCATACATCCTTATAGTCGGCAGAGATACTGTTGAATCTTTACGGTCTGAGTACGTCAAATACCATAAGGGCGCATCTTTAGATTTGAGTAGCAGTATTCAAAGTGATTCGGAATACCAAAGACAAGCAGCGCAAGGTGGAAAAATTGAACTGATTGAAGGGGACGAATACGGTAAAGCGCTGTACATTTATATGTACACTAAACGAGAGAAAGAAATAACTTTAAAGAATCCCGACGGAAGCGACAAAATGGAAGTTGTTACAGACAAGGCGGGCAATCCAGTAGTAGATACAGTAGACGGTTTCCCAGTTTACGATATAGCAGGGGAGCCTGTTTATAAGTTGCAACCTGTCAAGGACACAGTAACAACGGTATGTGTAAGTAAGCATACGAGGAACGTAACGATATTTGAAGAGGTAGATACTGATTTAACATATTATCCCATAGCTTGGGGCAATTGGGAGAGACAGAAGAATCAGTATCATGGCAGATCCATAGTAACGGGTATTATTCCTAACCAGATTTACATTAATAGTATGTTTGCCTTAGTTATGCGTCACCAACAAATGCTAGGGTTTCCAAAGATACTGTATAATGGCAACTATTTACCACACTGGGATAATACCGTAGGACAAGCCATTAAACTTAGTAATCTTCCTGACGGTACAGCACTACACGATGTTTATTCGGTAATTCAACCGGCAGATATGTCCACACAGATTATGCAGTGCATAGATATGGCGCTGCAGTACACTAAAGAGACACTGGGGGCTACTGACGCGCAGCTAGGTAATGCAAGGCCAGAAAACACATCCGCCTTGATCGCCTTACAGTCGGCGTCACAAGTGCCCTTAGAAAACCCAGGTTCAAACAGATATGAGTGGGTAGAGGACATTGGCCGTATATTATTGGATATGATGGGCACCTATTATGGTGAAAGGCCTGTTGTCAGAACCAGAGACATACAAATACCATCACAAAAGCCAATGATTAATCCGAATAACGGTCAGCCGGTTTCAGATCCAGTTACAGGTGAACCGATGATGGAGAACATTCTGACTGTCCAAAAGCAGAAAGTTATTGAGATGTTTGATTTCAATCAGCTTAAACACCTATGGTTAAATGTGCGTGCAGACGTGGGCGCATCTACTTATTGGTCCAGGGTGGCGATTGTACAGACATTAGACAATCTTTTAAGAGACGGGTTGTTAGACTTTATCGATTACTTAGAGCGTATGCCGGAAGAATACATTCCTTTAAAGGAGGAGTTGATTGACAAGCACAAACAAATGCAGCAACAAGGTATGGCTCCACAACCTGCGAATACGGGTTTTGAAAGCGGCGCAGGGAGGGGGGCGTTTGCAGGGAATCTACCTAGTGGATCTCAAGCAGATTTTAACGCAATCCCGCCCTACGCCCAAAAGCAAATACTTGCAGCTACGGGGGTGAGTGCTGAGTGAGAGTGATTAAAATAGATCTACCCGAGACAATTACGAATGTTGAAGTACATTTTTTTGCAGATAACCACGTGGGGGATATATTTTCAGACGAGAAGTTGCTGAAAGAACGGATTGAGTATGTAAAGAACACACCAAATGCTTTTGCAATGTTGAACGGCGACCTAATTAATAACGCTACGATAACTTCTGTATCAGATTCTTATTCCGAGAAGTATACTCCCGATGAAGAAATTGATAAAGCAGTCGAGTTGTTTGACCCGATAAAAGATAAGATTTGGAGCGCGGTTCCAGGAAATCACGAGATTAGAACCTGGAAGACGGGCGGGGTAGACATTACAAGAAGGGTAGCGCGAGAGTTAGGAATTGTAGACAAGTATTCAGATACCGGTAATCTTCTGTTTGTAAGATTTGGAAACAACATTAAACAGAGGAAAGTAGCATATACGATTTATACCATACACGGCTCTGGTGGTGGAAAGAAAGTAGGTGGTAAATTTAATCGATTAAGTGATTTAGCAGGCATAGTGGATGCGGACATTTATGTTCATTCACACACACATCTGCCAGGCGCGTTTCGAGAAGCATTCTACAGAGTTAACATGCAAAACAGTTCTATAGCTATGGTAGATAAACTTTTTATCAATACTGCAGCGACTTTGGATTATGGGGGGTATGGGGAAACCAATAGTTTTAAACCCTCCAGTAAAGAGTGTCCTGTTCTTACCTTAAGCGGGACGGAGAAACACATGAAATCTAATGTTTAATTAATTTTTAAAAACTGAGCCAAAAGGCTCTTTTTTAATTATCTTTCTCACCATGAAAGGAGAGTACTATGAGTAATGATACAGACGATATGATCATGCCGGAAGGTTTTGAAGAAGGCAAAGACATATTCGAAATGGGTGACGAAGAAGAGGCTCCCACCACGGAGACCGAAACTGATGTTATCGAAAATGTGGACGAGGTTGATGAAGCGTTTGCAGCGGAAGAGGAAGCTCCCACCGAAGAGCCCGAACCGGAAGAAACTGTTCAGAAAGCTAAGATCAAAGTCAAGTACAACCACGAAGAACGTGAGTTGGACGAAGACGAAGCAGCACCACTCATTCAGAAGGGGATGAACTATGACAAGGTGCTTTTAAAAACTCAAGAACTTGAAGACAAGCTCGGTAAGTCAGAACGTCTTGCAAAGTTAATGGGTTTTAAGAGTGCGGATGAAATGGTAGATGCTGCTGAAAAGAACTACATAGAAAAGCAGGTGGAAGAACTTGTGAACGATGGTCTACATGAGGCGGTAGCAAGGGATCTTGTAGAACGGGAGATCGAGAAAAAACGATCAGCCATTACCCCACAAGTTCAAGTCGATCCGGCCAAAGACAAGTTGGACAAGGAATTAGATGAGTTTGTACGACTGAATCCGAATGTAACGAAGTTACCGGAAGAAGTTATTGCAGCAGTAAAAACCGGAACATCACTACCTGTAGCCTACGAACGATTTAAAAATAAGCAGGCTCAAGACGAGCTGAAAATCTTAAAACAAAACCAGTCGGCGGCTGCGAAAGCCCCGGTTGCGGCGGTGACTAAACACGGTTCCACTAAGCAGAAAGCGAAAGATGCTTTCGAGATAGGGTTTGACAGCGACGATTGGTAATCCAATGTAGAAAGGTTGTGATTACAAATGGCAGTTAATTTGGCGACAAAATATTCGAATAAAGTTGATGAGAGGTTTACCCGCGATTCACAAGCGCTTATGGGTACTTCTAACGACTACGAATTTACCGGAGTAGCTACAGTTAATGTATACTCCATTCCTACGGCCACAATGAACGACTATGGCCGTACCGGTTCTAGCCGTTATGGTTCTCCTTCTGAACTCCAGAACAATGTTCAGTCGATGACTTTGACGAAGGACAGGTCTTTTACTTTCACCATTGACCGAGGCAACAAGCTTCAGACTCAAATGGTTATGGATGCGGGCAAAGCTTTGTCTCGTCAGATGAAAGAGGTAGTAACTCCTGAGTTTGATACATATGTATTTTTCAAGCAGGCGGACAAGGCCTGTTCGGAAGGAAACTTTGGAGAAACCGCAGTAACTAATCAAAATGCCTATGAAGTATTCTTGGCAGCGCAAGAGTCATTAGGTGATGCGAATGTTCCTGACGGTGGACGTGTTGCGTTCTGTTCTTACAAGTTTGCTAACTTGTTGAAGCAGGATTCGGCGTTCATGAAGTACAGTGATTTATCGCAAGAGATGATCATCAAGGGTGTTCTTGGCGAGGTGGACGGAACCAAGATTGTTAAGGTTCCGAAATCCAGACTTCCCAGGGATGCTTCCTTTATCTTGGTGCATCCGGTTGCGACAGTCGCTCCGAAGCAGTTAGAGGATTACAAGATCCACGATAATCCTCCGGGCATTAGCGGTTGGCTCGTTGAAGGGCGTATCATCTATGATGCGTTTGTACTTGATGAGAAGGTTGATGCTTTGTATTTCCATAAAGGGTCAGGTGTTCTCGGTGCTTTAACCGTTACTTCTGTGGCGGGTGCTGAAGCCGGAGAGTCTGTTATTGCAGCTACTCCAAGCACCGTTCTGAGCGGGCACAGTTTGGTTTACAAAGCAGGCACCAGTGAAACAGCTGTTGTATATGGCACCGATGTTAGTGCCTGGACCGCAGTTCCTGCAGACGGCGTAATTGATATTACGACTGAAACAGTTGTACAAATCGCCGAAGCCAATTCAGCGGATAAAGCCGTTGCGGTTGGTAAAGCAACCGTAGTTGCGAACGAAGGGTAGTAGTTTTATAAAGGGGGTGGAGTAATCCGCCCTTTTTTAGTATCATCCAAATACTGAAAGGGTGTTGGGCTTATGAATATTAAAGAGGTAAAAGACGAGACCTTGAAACTGATAGAGAGATATTCGGTTTCCGGTAATACTGTCGCTTTGACTTATAACGGGCAGTCCGACTATCTTTTGAGGATGATAGGTCTTATTAATGATGCGCAAATGGTAATAGCAACAGCCGCTAAAAAAATTGCAGCAGAATACAAAGTGACAAAAACAGAAGGGGACGAAGATACTTGGGTTGAGTATAGTATGCCGGTTGATTTTTACCAACGCGGGAATGGTGGGAGTATATTTTTAGACAATAAACTCTTACGAAATGGTGAAGAAGTTAAGTGGATGAGTGCTAGTAAATTCGTTGTCCGAGGCGATTTAGCAGGGAGTATATATGCGCCATATTATAGATTTCCAGTAAAAATAACAACGGCCACGCCAGAAAGCACAGAATTGGATAACAGTAAAGATACGCATATTTTAATTGCGTATTATGTAGCAGCAATGTTAGTACAGCAGGATAATCCTTATTTGGCGGCAACACTTTACAATAATTACGAGACCAAATTGTCCAGGTTGGAAGAAGGCTTGGAAGTTTCTATAGACTCGATAGGGGATGTATACGAGATATGGGGGTGAAATAAATGGGGGTTAGACCCGTATTCAATTATAAATTCGGCATACCATCACCTCCCAAAGAAAAATCATTGGATATATCCCGTTTAGATGGAGGCTTAAATACGTGGGAGTTGGATTATAGAATTGGCGCGAACCAGAGTCCGGACATGGAAAACATGTACTGGGTTGATGGCGCGTTGGGATCTCGAAAAGGGCAAGATTTTTTAATGGAAGAGCCGTTTCCGATGATAGCTGGCCAAATCAGTTATACGGTGGTGGTGAATTTCGTAGCCGCGGATACAGTAACAATTTGCGGAGAAACATTTATTGCGGGAACAGATTTTGAAATCGGGGAAGATATAGATGCTTCAGTTGCGAATTTGGCCGCAGTTTTGTCTGAGACTTTTGCAATCTCTGAAATTTATGATGTTGTATCGGTTTTGGATTCGATTACATTGATTGAGAGTGAACCCGGTGGAGGCAATAATCCTACGCCCGCTTCTTTCACTGGTACGGTGGAGGTAGAAAGCAGCGGGGTTATTGAAAGCAGTTTTTATAATGGGGTTTATGCGTGTTATGGTAGAGAATTCCAGAGAAAGGGGATAGTACATGCGGGTACCAGAATTTATAGTGTAGATTTGGATACCGGCGAAAAGGCTAATTTGTATTCTGGAGTTACTCCGCAAGGCGGAACCTTTTTCGCTTTTGCAGAGAAGCTTTATTATTTGAACGGGGCGGAATATCTGGTAATTGAACCAGATTTATCCGTTTTACCAGTAGAACCGTATATCCCGGTTGTTGCGATGAACCGCAATCCAGATGGTTCGGGTGGTGATTTATACCAGCCGGAAAACCGATTATCGGCAGGTAAAACCATATGGTTTACGGCGGACGGAACCAGTGACGAATATTATCTACCGTATAAAAGTTTAGATGCAACAACAGTAGTTGTAACGGTGGATGGGGTGGAACTGACGGAAGGTGAAGATTTTGAAGTAGATAGGACGCTCGGTGTTGTAACGTTTGATGTTGTGCCCACTAAAGCGGACCCGCCGATTCTTAATGGGGTTAAGATTACATGTTTTAAAGCAGATGAGGATACACAAAACAGTATTTTAAGTTGCAGAGTAGCTACGGTGTTTGGGGGGGACACGGATCTTGCGGTAGTTGTTGGCGGCCCGACCAAACAGCCGAACGCTTATTTCTGGAGTGGGTCGCACACCGTTCTTGATCCAACATATTTTCCTTTTGATTATTACAATTTTGCCGGTAGTGATGCTACTGAATACATAACTGGTTTTGGTAGGCAGCAGGGCATGTTGATTATATTCAAAGAACGATCCATTGGGAAGGCGTATTCTTTAATTGAAACAATTGATGAAAAAGATTATATGTCTTTACCTTACACTTTAATCAATGACAGAATTGGATGTAATTTACCTGGCACTATTAAACTTATTATGAACAATCTGATATTTTGTAATACCGAAGTCGGGCCCTGTGTGTTAATGGATACTACGAGTGCGGGTGAGAATACGGTATCAAAAATCGGCAGGAACATAAATGGGACAGATGAGAGGCCGGGATTATTGGAAGACGTAAGAGCCGTATCCGCAGCCGCAGTTAGTAGTTTTGATGATGGGCAGAGATATTGGATCATAGCAAACGAACACGCCTATTTGTGGGATTATGGAATTTCGGGATATCGAAGCGATGAAGAGAACATTGTGTGGTTTTATTTTACTAACATAAAAGCAAGATGCTGGATTAAACGAGATGACGATTGGTTTTACGGAACTATGACAGGCGATTTAGTCAAACCCAGTGACCAATATGCGGATTTTGGCGAGGCGATTACTCGGCGTTTTAAATTTGCCACACAGTTTTTTAATACTTATGAGGTCTTTAAAGATATTATAAAAGTAATTTTCTCTGTGCGGTCTGATACAAATACAGTTATACAGATCACCTATGATACCGACTACGGTGTAACGGAAGATCTAACACCTATTCAAGCATATAGTAATAAACTGGTCCCCAGAAGCCTTGTTTTCCGCATATTGTCAGTAACCAGGTATGCTTCGGTACACATTAGAACTCCACAGTGTTTTCATGTTCGACATTTTTCAATGACTTTGACAAACAACGTGGTAAACACGGACATGTCTTTAGTTGGCGCACAGATATTCTATCGATTTAGCGGAGGTGATAGATAATGGAGAAATTAGTATTCACGAAAGATTGGACGAATCCGTTGGATTTTCCAACATATGAGCCAAACGAAGAACAAGTTCGTGAAGATATGCA
>Ga0265293_10010393_pt1 | contig 13024 bp, 13 predicted proteins | sample Munlanlewell138R_FD_192505 | JGI IMG/M metagenome (GOLD analysis project Ga0265293, IMG submission 192505) | Leachate microbial communities from a municipal landfill in Southern Ontario, Canada - Leachate well 138R | ecosystem: Engineered > Solid waste > Landfill > Unclassified | place: Canada... | reverse complement strand
CCTTAAGGCTCGATTTATTAATGTCGTAAATATCTTTGGCAGATAGCTTAAAACCCATTTTCTTCATGGTCTTAATGTTTAGCTTTTCGATAAAAGGAAGAAGCCACATACCCTCGTCGGCCCTTACCGGCGCTAAAAGGAGCATAGAAGCCAATAAAAATAAAAGATGTTTTTTTCTCATTTTTGTGATTGATTTAATCTTATTAATTGATATTTGAGTTGTAAAAATATTTTAAACTTTAGAATAATTCGAAAAGATTTGACAAATATAACTATTTATCACAATCCTTATGGAATTCTAATCATGGAGTTGCAATAATTAAAAAAGCTTAAAACTTTTTCGATGATGGATAGTAACTCCATGCTTTTCAATAGCTTCCCTGTGCTCCTTTGTTGGATATGCCATATTTCTGTCCCAGCCGTATTCCGGATACTCCTTTGAAAGTTTTATCATGTATTCATCCCTGTAGGTTTTGGCCAGGACAGATGCAGCTGCAATTGCTGTATATTTACCGTCTCCGCCTACTATGCAGCTGTGCAGGGTATCTCTGTAGCTTATAAAATGATTACCATCCACAAGAATATGCTCCGGGGCTTTGCTAAGGCCATCTAGCGCCCGATGCATTGCAAAGATTGATGCTTTTAAGATATTCAGAATGTCAATCTCATCGGGTTGAATAAAGGCTACCGAGAAGTCAACAGCCTCTCTTTCTATAATACTTCTAAGAGCTTCTCTGGATGTAGAGGTCATTTTTTTTGAATCATTCAGGAGTGGGTGGTAAAAATCTTTTGGAAGAATCACTGCAGCGGCGCATACCGGTCCGGCAAGAGATCCTCTGCCGGCTTCATCACAGCCTGCCTCAATTTTATCGGGACTGGAATAATTAATAAGTAAAGAGTTCATTTTCTATTTTTGGCAATTTACCAAGAAAAAGCAAAAGTAGAAAAACTTAATAGTCCGGGTTTCTCTCTTTAAGAACTCCTATTATACTCTCTTTGGTCTTGAGTTTTGCTTCAAGTATGTCTATCTCCTCCTCTTTTTCTGCGAGCTGTATTTTAAAAGATGCTTTTAGGGAGAGTTCTTTCTTTTGATAATTTCTTTCAATCTCTTCAATCTTTTTTTGATTATCATCTGCCGTGGGAGTGCCAAATATTAGATAATCCAAAGGGATATTCAGGATTTTTGCTATTTCGTACAGCCGTGGATTTATAAGAGTAGTGGGGCCATTTTCAATCTCTCTGTAAGAATTTGCAGATATTTCAAGTATAGCAGCCATATACTCCTGAGTAAGACCCAAGGTTCTTCTTTGTCTCTTAATTCTATCTCTTATGGGATCATAATTCATACATAACAAATATAATTTGTAATCGCCATAATTCAGTAACAGTTATAAATAGTAAAAAGCACAAGTGAATAATGTGTTTTAAGCCAATAATTTTTAGAAAAAGAAAATATTCATATTAAATCAGAAATATTACAAGGTAACACTTGTTATTAAGATAATAGTAGATTTAGATTTGTAAAAAAAACTATGGATAAATTTTTAAATAATGAGGAGACTCTCAATGCGCTCTATGAAATTTTAGAGAGTAAAAAAGGACATTTGGATGCAAAATTTACATCGGCGCGCATTTCATTGGAAATTGGTGTAAAATCTGATATTTTGAATAGATCTTTACAGGAGCATTTTGGTATTACGGTTAAAGGTCTGATTGCAATGTACAGAATTCAACATGCCTCAATGTTACTAAGGAGAGGAGCCCCCTTTAAGGAGCTTCACCGAATGTCGGGATTCAGCTCTGCAAGTAAAATGTTGCAAACTTTTGATGATATTGTTAAGTGATTTTTTTTTCCTATTTTTGAGCCCTCTGTTTTTACAGCTGGAAATTAATATGTAAATCTTAACTATATGAAAGTTTATCCCACCCAAAACATTCGCAACATAGTATTGCTGGGGAATACTAAATCAGGTAAAACCACTCTTGCAGAAACTATGTTGTTTGAAGGTAAAGTTATTGATCGCAGAGGTACGGTTGAAGCAAAAACTACAGTAAGCGATAACACAGAAGTTGAACAGATTTATCAAAGATCTATCTACCCGTCACTTCTATATACAGAGTTTATGGATCATAAGCTTAATATTATTGATACTCCGGGCTCGGATGATTTTATCGGAGGTGTAATCTCTGCCTTTAAAGTTGCCGATATGGGGCTTATGATAGTCAATGCTCAGCAGGGAGTAGAGGTAGGAACAGAGATTCTTGCAAGGTATGCCGGGCAGTATTCCAAACCGCTTGTAATTGGAGTTAACCAGCTGGATCATGAGAAATCAAACTGGGAAAATACCTTGGATAGCATAAGACAAACTTTTGGTAAAAAAGTAGCTCCGGTACAGTTTCCTGTAGAGGTAGGAATGGGGTTCAACTCATTTGTTGATGTCCTTAAAATGAAAATGTACCTGTTCAAAGATGATAATGGAACGAGGGAAGAGCACGAAATTCCGGCAGATCTTAAAGACCAGGCAGATGAACTGCATCAGCAGCTTGCAGAACTTGCTGCCGAAAATGACGAAGCTTTAATGGAGCTCTTCTTTGATAAAGGAGCCCTTACCGAGGATGAGATCAGAAAAGGACTTTCAATAGGTTTGACAAACAATGATGTTATTCCTCTTTTCTGTTTATCCGGGAAGAGAGACATTGGTGTTAAGAGACTTATGGAATTTATCATTAATGTTGGGCCAAGTCCGGATAAATCTGTTCAGAAACTAAAAGATGGAGAAGAGGTCCCTTGTGATGTAAATGGTCAAACCTCTATTTTTATTTATAAAACAGCTATAGAACAGCACCTTGGCGAAGTTTCGTTTTTTAGAGTAATGTCAGGAAAACTTACCGAATCAATGGATATGGTCAATCCTGAAAATAGCGCCAGAGAGAGAATTTCAACCATCTATGCAGTTGCAGGAAAGAAAAAGGAGAAGCTGGCAGAGATAGTTGCCGGAGATATAGGATGTATAGTAAAAGTGAAGTCTGCAAGGACTAACCAAACATTTAATGCGGGTCAACAGGAGTGGGTATTTGATCCGATAGTATTTCCTCCTTCCAAGTTCAGAACGGCAATAAAGGCTAAGTCCGAGAAAGATGATGAAAAGCTGGGCGAAATTCTTAACAGGGCCCATGCCGAGGATCCCACAATCAAAGTTGAATACTCTAAAGAGCTTAAACAAATTATTCTCAGCGGACAGGGTGAGCATCATATAAATATTCTCAAATGGCACTTAAACAACACTCATAAGATTGAGGTTGACCTTATTACTCCAAAGATTCCCTATAGAGAAACAATTACTAAGGTTGCTGCAGCCGACTATCGCCATAAAAAGCAGTCGGGAGGTGCAGGCCAATTTGGTGAGGTTCACCTCCTTATAGAGCCTATTGTGGAAGGAGTGCCTGCAGGGAATAAATTTAAAGTTGATGGCAGAGAACTCGTTCTTAATATAAGAGGTCAGGAGGAGTACCCAATGGAGTGGGGTGGAAAGCTTGAGTACTACAACTGTATTGTTGGAGGTTCAATTGATGCAAGGTTTATGCCTGCTATTCTGAAAGGTATAATGGAGAAGATGGAGGAGGGGCCTTTGACAGGTTCGTATGCAAGGGATATCAGGGTATTTGTTTACGATGGCAAGATGCATCCGGTTGATTCAAATGAGATATCATTTAAACTGGCAGGCAGAAACGCTTTTAGAGAGGCGTTTAAAAAGGCCGGTCCTAAGATTATGGAGCCTATCTATAGTGTAGAGGTACTTGTACCGAGTGATTGTATGGGTGATGTCATGAGTGATCTGCAAAACCGCAGGGCAATGATTGAGGGAATGAGTAGTGTGAAAGGTTTCGAAGTTATTAAGGCCAGGGTACCTCTTGCGGAGATGCATAAATACTCCACAACTCTCAGTTCATTAACTTCGGGTAGAGCAACCTTTACTATGAATTTTGCAGATTATCAGCAAGTTCCCGGTGATATTCAAGATAAATTGCTCAAAGAATACGAAGAGAGCGAGAAGGATGAATAATTCTGAATGATTAAGGCTCAAAATATAACAAAATCCTTTGGGAATCTCCTTGTTCTCAAGGGGCTGGATTTAGAGGCTAAGAATTCAGAAGTGCTAAGCATTGTTGGAGCAAGCGGGGCCGGAAAATCCAGCTTGCTCCAGATTCTTGGTACTTTATCATTACCTGATACCGGAAAGGTCTATATTGATGGAGTAGATGTGTTTTCGCTTAAATCAAATGCTTTGGCCGATTTTAGAAATAGAAAGATTGGCTTCGTATTTCAATTCCATCATTTACTTCCGGAATTTACAGCTCTTGAAAATGTAGCAATTCCTGCACTCATTGCTGGCCTTGGAATGAGAAAAGCAAAGGAAGAGGCCTCTAAACTCCTCTCTTTTTTAGGATTAAATGAGCGCCTTACACATAAACCCTCTGAGCTGAGCGGGGGCGAACAACAAAGAGTGGCTATTGCCAGAGCCCTTATCAATAAACCATCTGTACTTTTTGCAGATGAACCTTCGGGAAATCTGGATACAAATACAAAGAGAGAGATTCATCAACTCTTTTTCGATCTAAGAGACAAGTTTAAGCAGACAATTATTATTGTCACACACGATAAAGATCTCTCAAGGATGAGTGACCGTACTTTGGAGATGAAAGATGGAGAGTTTCTCATTTAAAAAATTCAAGGTAAAGCAGGAGTATTCTGCGATGAAAGTTAATACAGACGGAGTCTTGCTGTCTGCCTGGGTTGATTTGCCAAAGAGTGAATTATTGAGAAGCAATGATGTTTATCGCATTTTAGATATCGGCACCGGAACAGGAGTAATTGCACTTATTATAGCTCAGCGGTTGGAAGAACAATTTGTAAATAATGAGCAAAACAGAGGGGAAAGAGCTTTTCAAATAACGGGAATAGATTTGGACGAGGCTTCGGCAAGTGAAGCAGCGTATAATTTTGAAGAATCTCCCTGGAGTTCTTATCTGATGTCCATTCATACCCCCCTTAAGGATTATATAAAAGATTTTGGTGAGGAGTACAGAGAGAGCTTTTCGTTGATTCTCTCAAATCCTCCATTTTTCTCCTCCTCTTTAAAGGCATCATCGCATAGGAGAAGTGTCTCGAGACATAATGATATGCTGCCGTTTGATGAAATATTGAAAGCAGCGGAAAGCCTGTTGAAAAGAGGAGGCATTTTGGCTGTAGTGTTACCTGTAAATGAGGGAGATATTTTTATAAGAATTGCACGTTTCTTCTCTTTCTCTTTATTGAGATTATGCAGAGTTAAACCCCTTGCACACAAAAAAGCGAAGAGAGTCTTGCTGGAGTTTGTTAAAGGAGAAGCTGAAACAATACAGGAAGAAGAGTTAGTTATACAGGAGAAGGGTAAAGATTGCTATACCCCGCAATATAACTCTCTTGTCGGTGATTTCTATCTATCTGACAGGTGAAGTTATGACAGGATTGGCAGCCGGGCCCCCTCGCAACTGGCGTATCATCCTCATCCGGAACTCCTCCTCAGCAATGTACAGCTTAGCAACTTTGTCAATTGGCAGAATCTTGTAGAATTTTTCAAAATAGATTTTATGTAAGGCGCCTTCTTCAGAAGTGGTAGCTGTATAGGAGAATAGGATTTTTACCAATTCAGACGGATTTGCTGTTTTCTCATCTTTGATAAAGATGATGATTTGTGAGAGCAAATCCCTGTTTTTTTGCACTAACTTTTCACGGTCATTCCAATATTCGTTGTAGATGGGCCAGAACTTTTCCGCTTCTTGCGGAGTAAGTCCCATTTCGGTAGTAAAAAAGGCAATCTTGGCATTCTGGATTTGATGCACTTTTTGTTGCCTCTGTTGTCTCATCATTGGATTGTTTTGTGAGAAGAGACTGGTGGTAAAGAGCGATAATGTCAATATTATTATATATTTTTTCATGGCGATTATTAATTATTTGTAAATAATCCTCTATTCAAGAGAGGCTAATGTTATGATGTCAATATTTTCACTAATATATTTTACCAGATCGTCACTATCAATAGTATCGCTGGAGGAGTTTAAAGCGTCCTCCTCAAAATCTATAAAGTCTATAAAAGATGTCTTCAAAAATCCTGATTCAAACAGGGATGCTTCTCCATTAGCACTTACAGATGACATCTTAGATTTGATTATCTCAGGAGAGAAGAGTGTAAGGGCTCCATATGCAATGAGGAATATTGCGGCAAATGTAGATACGAGAGCAAGTTGGGGCTTTACAAGCCTCCAGAATCCGATTTTACTCTCTTCAACCCTCTCGGAGGAGATCATCTCAGAGATATTTTCCCTTAGATTAAGAAAATACCCTTCCGGGACGGTAAACGGATTCTCTTTAAGATGTGGGTTATTAATATCAAATTTTGTCTTCATACCTCTTTGACTATATAAATGTGAAAAGGATTAAACGGAGCTTTTTAAAAAATCTTTTACTTTTTGAAAAGCATGGTGATATGAGGCTTTTAAGGCACCTACCGATATGCCCAATATCTCCGAAATCTCTTCATATTTTAATTCATCATAGTAACGCATATTAAAAACTGCCCTCTGCTTTTCGGGGAGTCTCATTACAGCTTTTCTAAAAAGACGTTGAGCCTCGTCTCCATTGAAAAATGGGTCTGATTCAACTAAACTATCTACCTGCTTAGTGTAATCACTAAGTGAAAACACTGCCTTGGCCTTAGCCTTTTTTAAAAAAGTGAGCGTTTCATTTGTAGCTATTCTGTATAGCCATGTAAATAATAATGACTCTTCTCTGAATTGTGGAAGGGCTTTCCAGGCTTTAATTAACGTATTTTGCAATAAATCGTTAGCGTCATCATGTGAGGCAACCATTTTCCTGATATGCCAATATAGCCGCTCACTGTATTTGTCAACAATAAAGTTGAAGGCGTAGTTTTGCTTGCCCTCCTCTCTGAATAGTTCGAGAAGATCTTTATCGTCCATACCCTTAGTTATCGCAATTTGCCGTACTACGCTGTTATTTTCTTAATATCGCTTTTTGTGCAGCAACAACAATATTTTCTGCAGTTAGCCCATACTCTTTCATAAGCTCAGCCGGCTTCCCACTTTGACCAAACAGGTTGTCAACTGCCACAAATTCAACAGGCACAGGCATCTGACTTGCAAATAATCCTGCTATTAACTCTCCGAGTCCTCCGGCAACGAGATGCTCCTCTGCAGTAACAACAGCTTTAGTTTTTGCGGCCGATTCTAAGACTGCTTTTTTGTCTAAAGGTTTAATTGTATGGATATTTATAACCTCGGCAGATATTCCCTTCTCCTTAAGGATGTCGGCTGCCAGAATTGCCTCCCACACAAGATGTCCGGTAGCAAATATCGAGACATCTTCTCCTTCGCTAATCATCTGGGCTTTACCTATCTCAAATCCGGGATCTGCCGGAGTAAAATTAGGTACCGCAGGACGGCCAAATCTCAAATAGACAGGTCCGTTATAATCTGCAATGGCTATTGTAGCGGCCTTTGTCTGGTTGTAGTCACAGGGGCTTATCACAGTTAAGTTGGGCAACATCCTCATTAAACCGATATCTTCCATTATCTGGTGAGTAGCTCCATCTTCTCCAAGGGTAATTCCGGCATGTGAAGCGCATATCTTAACATTAGTATTGGAATATGCTATGCTTTGCCTTACCTGGTCATATACACGCCCGGTTGCGAATCCTGCAAATGTTCCCGCAAACGGAATTTTTCCGGTAACAGCCAATCCGGCTGCCGTACCAATCATATTGGCCTCTGCTATTCCGCATTGAAGAAACCTTTCCGGAAACTCTTTAACAAAAGCATCCATTTTGAGTGAACCGGTAAGGTCGGCACATAAAGCAACTACTTTACTGTTTCTTTTACCGGCTTCGAGCAGGCCGGCTCCAAAACCCGAACGGGTATCTTTGTTCCCGCTGTTAATATATTTTTCGATTAATTTCATTATGATTAGAGGTTTGTGAAATTGAATAAATAATATTCCTAGAAGTCGCCGAGAGACTCTTTAAGCTGGCCTAAAGCTATCTCTGTCTCTTGTGAGTTTGGAGCCTTGCCGTGCCAGTGGTGTGTGCCCTGCATGAAATCTACACCTTTACCCATATCTGTACGCATTAATAACATCTTTGGCTTTCCATTTCCCTCTTTGCTCTTAGCCCATTTGATTGAACTGAGAATCTCCTTAATTGAGTTTCCGTCCGCGACTTTACAGTCCCAGCCGAATGATCTCCATTTTGCCTCTAAATCACCAAGATCCAGGATGGTATGAACCGGTCCGTCAATCTGCTGTCCGTTCCAATCGGTAATCGCTATCAATCTGTCAAGTTTATGTTGTGCAGCAAAAAGTGCCGCTTCCCAAATCTGCCCCTCTTCACTCTCTCCGTCACCTATAAGAACATAAACAAAGTTCTTATCTCCCGACATCCTTTTAGAAACAGTTGCTCCACAAGCAATTGAAAGACCTTGTCCGAGAGAACCGGAGGCTACATGAACGCCGGGAAGTCCCATATCTGTTGAAGGGTGGCCTTGTAGCCGTGACCCCAGTTTCCTGAATGTACCTAACTCCTCAACCGGGAAGTATCCGGAGCGTGCCAAAACGCTGTAAAAAAGCGGTGAGAGATGTCCTGCCGAGAGAAAGAAAATATCCTTATTAACACCATCTCTGTTCCAATTTTTGGGATCATGATTCATCTCACTAAAAAAGAGTGAAGTAAGAATATCCGCACTACCTAAAGAGCCGCCGGGGTGTCCTGAACCGGCCATATTAACCATACGGATAATATCTCTTCTTACCTGAGATGCAATCTCCTGTAATTCTTCAATTTGCTTCATTATAGTTCTTTATGATTAACAACAATTGCAGCAAAGATAGCATCAAACTTATAATTTTAGAATTATTTTTATATTTGCAGCCGTTATTAATCTCCGAATTGAAGAATGAACCATATTAGAAACTTTTGTATAATAGCCCACATAGATCATGGGAAGAGCACTCTGGCAGACAGGTTACTTGAAGTAACAAAGACTGTACATGAGAGAGAGATGGACAGCCAGGTGCTAGACTCTATGGATTTGGAGAGAGAGAAAGGGATTACCATCAAAAGTCATGCAATTCAGATGGATTATGAGTACAAAGGAGAGAAGTATGTCTTTAATCTGATTGATACGCCCGGTCACGTAGATTTCTCTTATGAAGTATCGCGGGCAATCGCTTCATGTGAAGGAGCCCTCCTGGTTGTAGATGCCACACAAGGCATTCAGGCACAAACCATATCTAATCTTTATCTGGCAATAAATCATGATCTGGAGATAATACCCATTGTCAATAAGATAGATATGGACGCAGCAATGATAGATTCTGTTAAGGATCAAATTATTGAACTGTTAGGCTGTAAGGATGAAGAAATTTTATTGGCAAGCGGTAAAACAGGTGTAGGTGTTCCGGGAATTCTTGAAGCAATTGTTGAACGTGTCCCGGGTCCAAGGGGAGATATAAATGAGCCGTTGCAAGCTCTTATTTTTGACTCTGTTTTCAATCCTTTCAGAGGGATAATAGCTTATTTCAAGGTGTTCAACGGTGTAATAAAAAAAGGAGATAAAGTTAAATTTTTTCATACCGGAAAAGAGTATGAGGCCGATGAGGTAGGCAAACTCAAGTTAAAGATGGTATCTACCGGTGAGGTAGGAGCAGGAGATGTGGGTTATATTATTTCTGGCATTAAGACTGCCAGCGAGGTTAAAGTGGGAGATACTATTACTCACAGAGAAAGGCCTTGCAGCAGTTCAATTGCAGGTTTTGAAGAGGTTAAACCGATGGTCTTTGCAGGAGTCTATCCTGTTGAGGCAGATGACTATGAGGACTTGAGGAGTTCTCTGGAAAAACTTCAGTTAAATGACGCCTCTCTGGTATTTGAGCCTGAGTCCTCTTTGGCATTAGGCTTTGGCTTTAGATGCGGATTTCTTGGATTACTTCATATGGAGATTGTTCAGGAGCGCCTCTACAGAGAGTTTGATATGGATGTTATAACTACTGTTCCAAACGTCTCATATAAAGTACATACCACTCAGAAAGAGACATTGGATGTGCATAATCCTTCCGGTTTGCCGGCCCCGACACTCATTGATTATATAGAGGAACCATATATAAGGGCACAGGTTATTTCCAGGTCGGAATACTTTGGGGTAATAATGAAACTTTGTCTGGATAAGAGGGCCATTTTGACAAGCCAAAACTTCTTGACAAGCGACAGAGTAGAGCTCAATTTTGACATGCCTCTTGCCGAGATTGTCTTCGACTTTTACGATAAGTTAAAATCAATCTCGAGAGGATATGCCTCATTTGACTATCATTTGACAGGCTATAAAGAGGCAAATCTTGTGAAATTGGATATTCTACTTAATTCAGAACAGGTTGATGCCCTTTCTTGTCTTATTCATAGAGACCATGCCTACGATTTCGGGCGAAAGATGTGCGAAAAACTTAAAGAGCTTATACCTCGACAGCAATTTGATATAGCAATTCAAGCAGCGATAGGTTCAAAAATCATCGCCCGTGAGACGGTAAAGGCGGTACGTAAAGATGTAACGGCAAAATGTTATGGCGGAGACATCTCCCGGAAGCGCAAACTTCTGGAGAAACAGAAAAAGGGGAAGAAGCGAATGCGCCAAGTGGGGAATGTAGAGGTACCTCAGAGTGCATTTTTAGCCGTCTTGAAATTGGATTAGCCTATAAATAAAAAAGCCGGGAGATAATACCCGGCTCTTTTATCATAAAATTACTGCAGATTACTCTCTGAATTTTGCAAATTCGATATCAGTTTGTGAACGGGCTTTAAGAGCATCATCTTTATAAACCTCCTCAAGATATTTTACAACATCTGTAAATTTACCTTGACGGGCAGCAATAATAGCCCTTAGATAATAAGCGTGCGGGCACTTACAGGTGATAGCGGTCTCAGCCTTATCTAATTGGTTAGTAAGAATATAAGCTAAACCTTCATTCTCATCTTTGGTTCCTGCAAGCTTATTTGCCGCTTCACTATACCTTCCATTGAGGATATCCACAATTGCGATATTCCTTTTAGCTTCCGGAGAAGATGATTGTGAAAGCATTTGAGCTGCAGCAGTATAGTCACCTTCGCGCAGAGCTAAAAGACCGGCATTGTTTAAATATTCCGGAGTACTCTTATTTGAAACTTTTGCCAGGGCAGCCTTAGCTTCGGGCTCTCTGTTGTTTTTAAGAGCAGCAGCAGCCAGGTTTATATACCCTCTGTCATTTTTAAATTTATCACCCGCTTTTCTGTAAAGCGCAGCTTGTGTGTCATAATCTTTGAAAAGGGTGCCGGTATATAACAGAGCCTCAAGATCCATAATCTCAATATTTGTTTTAGCCAGCTCTTTAAGCTCTTCATCTGTATAATTGGTGTAATCAATATTTGCTATTACTCTTGCTCTTCTGAGTTCAGGAAGGATCTTATCTGCAAGGGTTTTAAAAACCATTGACATGTTCCTTATCTCTCTTTCGCGAATCATCGGATCGCTATACATTGAGAGGACTCTAAGGATAAGCTCCTTATCCTGGATAGTTGATGCAGCCACCAACTCCTGGAAGCCTTCCCAGTCTTCTGCTATAGTTTCAATATTTACCGGGGTGCCGGCAGGAAGTTTCTTTGTTATCTTATCAAAAGCGGTTTTAGCTGTCTCTCCGCGTTTTCCGGAAAGTTTGGTATTTAGAGATAACGGACCGTCGGGTGAAGCATAAGCAACAATATTTGTACTTGTAACGTTTCTCCTCTCATCTTTTTCGATGTTTGCAATAAAGCGCTCAAATTCCTTTATCTCCTCTTTTGTAAGTTCTTTAGGACGAACCACATGGCTGTTTATTGTGTAGAGTATCTGAGCCTCCTTCTTCTCATTCAATATTTTTTTGTAATCATTTGATGCAATGGTAGGTACACCTTCGGTTTCTACCAGTTTGTAAGTTGTGTTTGCCCCGTCAGCCAGCTTATAAGGTGAAGGAAAGTCAAATCTTTTTGCACCGCTCCATACTGCGACCCATAACTCCAGATGTGATTTTTCCATTCCCGGTTTATAATTGAATTTTACTGTATTTGGAACTTTCCCACCCATTTTAAAAATTGAACGGTAGTTATCTGTGACCTTCTCTCCCTGCAGTTTTTGAATTGGAGCAGCTACCTCTCCGCCTTGATAGACAAGAACGGGAACTACTTCAAGAATAGCTCTTGAATGAAAATAGTTATTAGGAAAATTCATAGTGTAGGTTGCTGTGATTTGGTCAGCCACAACTTCCAGAACTTGAGGTGTGCATTCAACCGACACCAAATCTGCATTTTTGGCCATTTTTGAAGGATTGCTACAGGAGACAATTGAGACTCCCAGAATCACAACGGATAGAGATTTTAATAGATTCTTTTTCATTCTACGACGTATTTGATTGTTATATTTTCAGTTGTCACATAAGGTAGGGTATTGCTTTCTTACCTGCTTATAAAAGGAGCAATTACAAAATTAAATAAAATATTCAATATATCTACCATTAAATAATCCCTTTTAACCTAAGATTTTCAATATCTGCGGGAGTATCTATAGAATAACTGCCATACGTAGTCTCTGTCACCTTTATTTTAAAACCAAATTCCAACCATCTTAATTGTTCAAGGCTCTCCGCCTCTTCAAAAGTACCTTTGTTCAGGTTAACTATTCTTTCAAGAATATCTCTCCTGTACCCATATAAACCCACATGCTTGTAAAAAACACTCTTATTGATCCAGCTCTCTTTATCGCTATCTCTTACGTATGGAATTGGAGAACGGCTGAAATAAAGCGCATTACCTGTTTTATCAAACACCACTTTCGGAATATTCGGATTAAAAATCTCTTCTGATAGTTCAATTTTTTTTACCAGTGTAGCAATCTCAGTATCGGAGCCATCAAA
>Ga0265293_10010392_pt1 | contig 13024 bp, 5 predicted proteins | sample Munlanlewell138R_FD_192505 | JGI IMG/M metagenome (GOLD analysis project Ga0265293, IMG submission 192505) | Leachate microbial communities from a municipal landfill in Southern Ontario, Canada - Leachate well 138R | ecosystem: Engineered > Solid waste > Landfill > Unclassified | place: Canada... | reverse complement strand
TCATCGAAGTTTATGCTGCTTCCCTCTTCTACGATTATGCTCACACTGTCTGCGATGGTAACCGTTCCAGCCAGATTCAGGATTGAGTTTCCCTTTACCAGAATCGTAGAATGAGGCAAGATAGTGGTTTGGGTTCCAGCATGAATCGTAACCTCGGCACCATCATCTATAGTGATGGGCCCGGAAAGATAGGCGATATTTTTGATCTCAGCATCACTGGTTACGCTTGCTGGCAAGCTGGAGCACATTTGCAGAAGGACTCCATCACCGGGTCCGACTTCAACCCTGATCTCTTCTGATATGCTCTGATGCACAGTGTTATCATATGGGTCATATAGCGCAACGTGTGTCCCAAATATGTTGTGACTATTATTATCAGGTTCAAAACAAACTTCTTGTGGCTCTGCGTCATTGAAGAATAGGTCAACAGATTTTAACGGCGTGCCTGGAGGAATTTCACTTCCTGCTCTTTTATATACTGATCTTCTGTTGACTAACATGTAGTAAGGCATTCCCATAGAATCAAGGTAATATCCACATTGCACGTATCCAGTGTAACCAGTTGCATCCACCTCCGCTTCAACATGCAAATCATTTAATAGCAAACTATTAAGACTAATCTGATCATCATGGTCTAATGCTGCTGTAGATTTCATACCGCTTGTCATCAATTTATTAGCATTAAGCCAGTTTAAGTTTCTGATGATCGGGCCGTATTTTGCAATCTTTTCGTTGGCGTCAGTTATCATATTATACGCTGATACATGATCAGTAATTCTTAGATTATTATACATGCTACCTCCAGCCAGATCATGAGACAACGGCGTCACCCAATTACCTTTTTCTGTTTCTATATTCGGATTAATAGCTACGCAAAAATCTACAGTGCCGTCTGCAGCGTAACATAGGGGCAAAAACTTAAGGGCTTTTATCATGCTGTGGGGTGGCATATTGTACGACCACATATCTGTAGCAGAGAGCACATTTCCAAAGGTCTGAGGTACGTAGAAGACCTCAGTGTCGGGATTGGTTGAATCTCGGATATTTGTAACGAGCTTATGATAAAAGTAGTGTACCATGTTATCAATTCTGGATTGAACTGATTGGCCAGGACTCATGTCATTATTCCATGTAATATTTCCTTGCAAAGGGAAAATATCCACCATAATTCTATCTGGATTAACTTCACTTAAGAATCGTTTTTGATAATTATAGCGGATGTTATCATGTTTTATCAAATCGTAGTCCTTCAACCACACGGCTGTAATTGATTTACGGGGAGGGGTTAAAGTCTTCAGATAATTTTGCGTATGCTTATATATTTGCAGTTGGCCTGCACGTGGCTCATCCTTGCCATAAAGATAGAGCAAATTGTTATGGGTGTCAACTGACTCCATACTATTAATGTGAGATTCTAAATAATTGAGATACGGTGAAGCTGGGTTTTGCCTTACAGATCTATTGACTCCATCTTCGATTACTATATAATCAATGACCAATTTGCCGTTACCGTGCCAATAGACTTCTGGATTGATGTGATAGAACTGACGGGTTGAGGAATTTATATTACCGGTCATACTTGAGGTGACTGCTGATAAATCAACGTAATATTCAAACAGGTAATTACCATAATCATCCTGTATTGAAGAAGGAGTTTGTTCGGTGATGTTTGTTCCATAAGAGCTGCCGTCGATAGGAGTAAGGGGCACATTTACATAAGTGCTTGTGTCATAAATCGCATATTCATCATAATCATCGGGAGCAGGTGGATTGTGAAGTTTTAGGCTTATACTCGCTACAGGGTCTCCAGGAGCGAGATCTGCAAACCTCATTGCTACAGATATGTACAGTTTGCTATTTGGGTCTTGTAATGCTTCGCGGATAAATAGAATATCTTTGCTCAGCATACTTGGCCAATCTTTATTCCCTGGTTTCCACCTCCTCCTGGGGTGGGACAAGGCCATACCCGCTAAATGACCTTCTGCAGAGTCACATAACCAAGCATGATCGTTTGAGTATTGAAAATCTTCAAGAAAGGTTCCGCATTCATGCATTGTTACATAGTCATACGATTCCATGCAAACTAACTCATTAGCAGTAGTGAGATTGTCCACGACAAAACTTCCTTCAGATGTCTTGAACTGATATTCTGCTTCAATTTGTAATTTATTGGCAAATGACAAACTACTCAGTCCGATTTCGCCGCTCGGTGAAAGCCACGTATTGTCAATTAACATGCTCTTTACACTGTTGCTGTCCATAGTTGCAAATATATTTTGTAACTTATCTGAGTGATCATTTGTTAGGCTGTAAGTCGTTGCGTTGTATCCAGCACTATGAAGGAATCCTCCCAGATCATCAAATTTATCCGCATAATTGGAACCTGTATATCTGATCTGGTACTGAGAATATGCGCCTATTAAAAATTCATCGGCAGTGACTGCTAATAATTGCATTCCCAAAGCGACGAGAAATGCGATGATAAAATACTTTTTCATGGTATTCTCCTTATTTTATGATGGTGAACCGTTTAGTGGTCTGCAATTTGCCGATTTTTACCCGGCAAAGATACACACCGTTTGTGAGCTTGTTTAGATTGAGTGACCAAGTAGCATTATCTGCAGAAATAGCTTTATCTTCTTCTTGATAGACCAACTGGCCTTTTATATTAAAGACCTGAACCTCGGCAGTTTTACCTTTTACATCCGCAGGTTTCCTAATCTCGATATTGATTGTATTGCCGCTTCGCACCGGATTAGGGCTGAGCTTTAGCTGTATTTGCTCTACAAGTAGCGGCGTATGCAGATCTTCATTGGCCACCATTCCAGGATTCCCGGCATAGATGAACACATAGCCCCGATAATCGTGATATGGCCAGAGTCCGCCATTCTCCTTAGGAGCAGAAACGGCTATATCACAATAGCCATCTCCGTCGAAATCACCCATGGCCAGATCATAGCCAAAATTATCATGAGTGCTGCCTTTTTGCCAGTCTGCGTGTCCGTCCATGTTGCTGCTACCCAGCCAAACTGCAAAGCGGCGAGAGTTATAGCTGGCACCAACTACATCACTGAAGCCATCGCCATTGATATCACCAAAGTTTATTCCTCTTACTTGAGAATTTCCAAAATAAACAGGATTTAAAATAACGCTGGGAGATAGAGGAAGATTGGCACCTGTCCCGAACCAAACATTCATTCCTAAATTGTCAATATAACCCAAAAAATCGTCGAATCCATCATTGTTTAAATCACCAAGAGGGATGCATCTTCTCGTGATAGGATTTGGCGTGTGAATCATAAGTGTATAATCAGAGAACACCCTATTACTGTTCCCATAATACATTTTGACGGTGGAATATTGCTCTGCTCCCTGCTGCTCCTCAACGTATCCTATGGAAAAGTCATGATATCCATCGTTATTAATATCGCCAATTCCTATGATTGATCCATTAGCAGCCGAACTTGTAAAATCAAGAGATAGTATGTTTTGCCGTGTAAAAGACCCTCCCCACATGATATCGAAACAGGGATGATAGTTTAAGTAATAGAAAATACCAACATCGTCAAACCCATCCCCATCTACATCACCAAGCATGTTTATTGAGGCAAAATTTTCATCTGGTAGTGGGCACTCTATCCTATCCGGGGTTGACAGATCATTCGTTCCACCAAAGTAATACATGCATCTTCGACTGTCAGAAACATTGTAAATCACATCAGTTATAGTTATCATCAAGTCATCAAAACCATCTCCATTAATATCTCCGACATTTCTTATCAAATTGAGCTTTCTCAGTATTCCCTCCAGATAGTCTCCCTCCAAAGTCATGGCAGGCTGTGTTGCCGAGCTGAAATCTGGACCCCCATAATAGATATAGACTTTGCCCCGGGAGGGAGTCTGTTGTACGTAGTCATAGCCATAAAATGCTGATGACACAACCAAATCGTCATAACCGTCATGGTTGAAGTCAAGAGACAATATTGAGTATCCAAAACCCGAACCATTGTGCTCACCCTGCAATTCTGCCATTAAAGGCATATCATTCATGGCTGATAGAGTCATAGATATCGTTAATGAGATCAGCAAGCAGATAAAATACTTTTTCATGGTATTCTCCTTATTTAATGATGGTGAATCGTTTAGTGGTCTGCAATTTGCCGAATTTTACCCGGCAAAGATACACACCGTTTGTGAGCTTCGTTGATTGCATATGAAATCCTGTTATAGGGATTTCTAATAGTCCCAGTACCGTTTTGAGCTTTGTCTCCATCTACATATATGTTTGTGGCAGACAGGCTACTTGCCAAAAAGAAACAAATCGCCAGCATAAAACAAATCTTGGGCTTAAAAGCGTTTACTATGCTGCGGGGGGGGGGGGGGGGGGGAAGCGAATACACCTTGCTTGATTTTGATCATGGTTCTGATCTCCTTTTATTTTTATAGACTGAAGTCTTGTCGTAAGATGTTTTGCTCACATCAGGTTTGTCGTTCTAAAATACACAAGACACCATTTTACGTCTTCAGTTTTCAATTCCATAAGGCCTGAAGCCAGAGTTTATATTATCTCGTTTACTGTCAAGCACTTTGTTCAGTTCACATCCCCCCGTTTTTTAAACAGGGTATGATAAGTTAGTTTCCTATGCTCCATTTTCCTTTCAGTTTCGTTAGATTACAAAAAGAGAATCCAGCAGGGGGGTACCGGATTCTCAGATCAAATAGCGGTAGCTGCATACGCTAAGGCAGAGCAAGCCGCTGTTTTTGTGTTTATTGCAGAACTGAGGATTTAATCTAAAGCTTTAAGGAAACTGGGTACATCCGTGCGCATTGGTTTGATGCGGGTGGGATCATCGGCGTTTGCATTATTTGGCTTTTCCTCGCTGGATTGGGAATTGATCCCCAGAGTTTTGAGAATGTTGCTGATCTCGTCGTTGGGATTTTTGGTCTGGGTCTCATTTTCTATAGTTGTAGCAGGGCTGAATTTTGGGAAATCCATTAACTTATCCGGTTGTTCGTTTTTATCCAAACCGGTAGCGATAAGCGTGACAGAGATCTTGCCGGCCATGCTTTCTTCCATGATCACCCCCATGATGATATTGGCGCCACGTCCGGTTTCATTTACGATCACATTGGATACTTCCTCTATTTCGCTCATCAGGATATCCTCTCCGGCGGTGATATTGAGCAGCAGAGACTGGCAGCCGGTGAGGCTGATATCGGTGAGCAGAGGATTGTCGATGGCGGCTCTGGCGGCATTGATCGCACGGCTATCACCTTCAGCCACGCCTGTACCCATCAGGGCATAGCCCATGTTTTGCATCACGGCTTTCACATCCGCAAAATCCACATTGATCAGACCGGTAATGGTAATGATGTCGCTCACCGCCTTGGCGGCTTCATAGAGCACGTCATCGGCGTTGTTAAAGGCGGTCATGAGCGTGGCATTGCCATAGATCTCGCAGAGCTTTTCATTGGGGATCACGATCAAGGTATCCACATATTCGCTTAAGTGCCGGATGCCGTGATCTGCATTCTCAGCTCGTTTTTGGCCTTCGAATGGGAAGGGAGTGGTTACGATTCCCAGGGTCAAAATACCCATTTCCCGCGCGATTTTGGCGATAATGGGAGTGGCTCCGGTGCCAGTGCCTCCACCCATTCCGGCAGCGAGAAATATCATATCTGCGCCCTCGAGGTGAGATTTGATCTCGTCTTTGGATTCTTCTGCACTACGCGAGCCCGTTTCCGGATTTGCTCCCGTGCCCAGGCCTCTGGTGAGCTTTTTCCCCAATTGGAGTTTCATCTTGGCGTGGGATTTTGTGAGATCATCCGCGTCTGTATTGGCGGCGATAAATTCTACCCCGGCCAGTTCATTTCTGATCATGGTATTGATGGCATTGCCTCCGGCTCCGCCTACTCCGATCACTTTGATGTTTGTGCCGACCTGTGCCGGTCTTTCGTCAAATTCAATCATGTTATCCCCCTTAGGTAAAGTCCTTTATTATCTTCTTTAGTTTATCTACAAATTTGTTATTGCCCAGATTGCCCAGGTTAAAGCTACGGGGCTCCGGTTCATGCTCAAAGCCCATCGCGTAATACAAAATGCCCACCGTGGTGGCAAAAGCGGGATCATCGAGCCGGTTTATAATGCCTTGAAGCTTGGAAAGATCGGGTTTGGCGATCTTAACCTGGAGATTGAAGGCGGTATTGATGGCATGGTCTATATTGACCAAATTGGCCGTTCCACCGGTGAGAATAATCCCCGCGGTGACCAATTCCGGGGTATAATAATCTTTGCTGCGGTCGTAGCACAGAGCCAGAATCTCTTCCACCCGATGTTGGATCACATGGCTTACCAGGTATTGAGGGCGGCGCGTGCTGGCTCTTCCGCTAATGCCTTCTACATCGATTTCCAGAGTTTGATCCACCTGTGCGGCATTGGCATTGCCGAATTGGGTCTTGATGTATTCTGCACTGGCCAAAGTGGTCTTGAGCCCGATGGCGATGTCTTCGGTAATTGCTTTCCCAGCCATAGTAGCTTTCCTTGTTGCCCAGTTGCAGGCCGAGTACGTCACGGTGTCCATCTTCTCTAAGCCCAATGGCTATCAATACTGCAGTTGACCGGACTCCATGCTCAGTTCGGATCTTGGTGTAGATCGCATCAAGCCAGATATAGGCATAGCGTCTGTCCAGTTCTCTATTCTTCCAAACTTCTACCTCAGCATCTATCTGAGCCGAACAACGGCTCACAAGGCCGCGGTCGATGTTTTCCAGCCCCAAATCAACAAATAGATTGTTCATCTTCCGGCTCGAAACACCATTGATATAGGCCTCGCTTACGACACTGATCAAAGCCCTGTCCACTCTTTGATAGTGCTCTAAAATGGAGGGATAATACCCACCCTTGCGGAGCTTGGGTATCTTTATGGATACCGGGCCCATCGCCGTGGCTAAATCTTGACGTTCTCTATAGCCATTGCGATAGTTAGTTCTATCCTCACTGCGTTCATAGTGACCGGCTCCAAGTATAGTGCTCAATTCTGCTTCGATGATCCTATGTATGCTGTTCTCAAGTACTTTCACGAAATCTCCTGGCACCGTCTCTTGAATTAACTTGACGATTTCTGCCATCTCGTTTTTGCTCCTCTTTAGTTGAGTCATGATCTTCTCCTTGTCTGTTAGTTTTGTCAAAACCATTAAAACAATGAGTTCGATTGGGCTCAACGTTTTTCTTTAGTTCACTCAATTTCTCCACCTGAATTTACACCAAGCTTTGAGACACTACCCTGTCGCTGCAATGAGACATACAAAGATCAGGCAGTTTATCATCTTGTGAACAGGGCTGCCCTTCCCCTATAGCTTGTGATAGAAATGACGTGTAAATAAGAGTATTTATTCCTGCCATTTACACGAGATCTCCATGACGGCTAAAGGGGAGAGGCTGATTCGGACAGAGTTAGATCACAGCTTCAACCTTTTTCATCCTGGGCGATCTATTGTCCCAGCTTTCAATATGAAATACATAAGCATAAATGAGAGCTAATGTACTATATTCGAAACTATTATAACAATGATATCTTGATGTTTTGGGGAATGCTTGTTGAATTTGCAAGTGGCATTCTCCCCATTTTTCACGAGAGCTTGATTATGGGCTGGTCAGTGTTTGCTATTTGAAATACCGTCCCTACAGGACCCAACCCATTGCGTAGCTGTCGGGTGCTATCTAAAAATCCGTCCCTAAAGGGCTCGTTTTGAAGCATATTCGGCTGTTTCCACTACAACGCTGCTTTTCAATAAGTTTCCCCAAATTACAAAAAGAGAATCCAGTAAGGGAGTACCGGATTCTCTGATCATAAAGAATTATGCTACATGCGCTTAGGCATAGCGAGCGAGGTTATCATAAATATCTACCGAAGACATTAAAACTGTGTTGGAGCCAAGAATTGCGATCCCGCCGCCACTGGCAGCACGGCTCCCAAATATCCGCAGCTTACTTAGTACGACAGAGTTATTCCTATTGATAAATATACCGATTCCAGAGATCTGATAACGACTATACGCATTGGGGTAATAATCATAACCCTTACCTCCGGTTATGGAAAATCCCCTTATCGTGCATTCGGTGGTGTATTCAAAACTGAGGATAGTAGATGTATTGCCATTGCTACCATCGATGATTACACTACTTCAGCAGCAGCATTTTGTTGGTAATGGATTTTCCGCCAGATTTTAGACGGGTGAAGTATAGGCCGGAAGCGACATTATTACCACTTTTGTCTTTCCCCTGCCAGACTACCTGATAGTTAGCTTTGTTTTTGTGCTCACTCACCAGCGTGTTTACCAATTGGCCTTTGGCGTTGTAGATAGCAAGGCTTACATCACCATCGGTGGGAACACTGTAACTGATCGTGGTGCTGGGATTGAAGGGATTGGGATAGTTTGCTAATTGCAAATTGCTCACAGTTGGATTAAGCTCTTCCTCATTGCCTGTATATCCCTGTGATTCATAACAACCGATATCAATCTGCGACCCATAGACCCGGTTAAAACCAAAGGCATCATATTCAGGAACAACATAACCTGAAGGCAAGATCGCAGAATTCATGGTTCCGGCATCTATGGCTGGTGAGTAACCATTTTCCTCATCCGAAAACAGACAATAATAGCTGGGCAGGGTAGGATCATCACCGCTGAACAAGGGATCGGTGCCAGTGATGTTATGCGCACCCCAATTCAAGGATTGATCTTCGTACACCCTGTAGATATTGTTAGTTTTGCTGAATAGGCTGTTTTCGATATGCGTATCTATTGTGGTTCTGATATCAAAGGCATTGCTGTTGTTCGAAAAGATGCAATTCACTATGCGGTTTACATAAGATCCAATACGCAAGTAATCTGGATAGGTACCGGTATTATTGGCGAAGGTGCAATTGATAAAATCAACACTCTGCCCACCAAAGATATCAATATTTCTGACTCCGCCGCTGGCGGTATTGCCCGCAAAGAGACAATTATCAAATATAACCACTTGGCTGGATTGTGGCCCGAAATAAGTCCTGAACTGGGCAAATCCATCCTCTGAATAGTGGGTATTATTGACGAACCTGCTGTTGCTGACGATCAAGGTATCCCGCACCGCAATGTCAAAAGCTCCACAACCTCGATCCCAAGGGCCCGGCATCCAAGGCACGCCACTGTCCCTGATCACGATCTTATCAAGCTTGATTACTGCTCCTTTTAGATATAAGCCAAAGTCGTGATATTGGGCTGTGTTGTTGCTCAAGGTGATGTTCTTCATAGTATAATCGCTATTGATATAGCCCAAGGCTACCATCCATTGACTAACTGATGAGTTTTCAACCGTGATGTTTTCATAATGGCAATCAAAGATTTCCCAACTGAAGAGAGCAGATGCCATGCTTGTGGTGATGGATACATTCTTCATCTGCATGCCAAACCTCCTGATGCCCATGGTTACCACTCCCGTGCCATCAATCAGGTTTTCGGCATAGAGTCTCGTTTGAGCTTCCGATACACCCTGCAATGTGGTATAATCCTTCATGGCGATGGGGATGTATTCATCCATCATAAGGTTATGATGTTCTCCTGCCATCAGGTGGACTGTCCGGGGTTGAGCAGGATTACTGGCAATTCTCTGCATGCCCAGCGAGGGAGTTTTGAGGGCTGTGGCAGGGCTAAGCCCATCATTGTCGTCATCACCCAAGGGACTTACGTAGATATCTGCATCAATCGGTTGCAGATAGGCTTCCTGGATATCAAACACTACATAAGGAGAGCTGTCATACCCTGCGTCATAATGATCAGCATAATAGCGTTCATAAGTGGGCACGGTGAATTTCTTCAGATAGATGGAAACCGTACCGTAGTGAATATAATGCCAATGTAGGTCCATGCCCCATTGGGCAAAATTGTTGTAGATGCTGCACCTATCAGTCTGTGAGAAGACTATCGTTGGTGCTCCTTCCTGGGGCGAACTGCCAATCGACAAGCCACCTCCGGTATATCTGGCAATATTGTTATAGATATTCACCTTTGATAAAGTCACAGAACAATTCTCTGCAATAATCATACCCCCCCCTATGGATGCTATGTTATCATAGATATTGAGATTGATCAGGCTTGCACTGCAGTTTTTGTGGAAGAATATTCCGCCTCCAAATATTTGTCGCGGCGATGCACCATTGAAGTAGTCATATCCCCTACCCCCGGTGATTGAAAACCCTCTTAGGGTGATATTCACGGCGTTTTCATAAAAGATTACAGTGGAATTCGCATTGGCAGAGCCATCGATGATCGTAGTACTTATGTAGGTAGTATCTTCGGTCGTATATTCCAGGGAGACAAGGATGAGGTTCTGTTTGTTAGAAAGATCTATATTCTCGATATAGTGTCCCGGATACACCAATACCACATCTCCACTTTGGGCATCGTTGATAGCCACCTGTATGGAAGTATAGGCTTGAGTTCCATCCAGGGACACGTGTCTGGTAATAGCGAATACCGCCAATGGTAGCAGTAGCATAGCTATTAGTAAATATTGTTTCATGTCAGCTCCCGTTATATCAGGTATGGAGCGGTGATAGACACCGCTCCATATACCCTATATTTATCTACTTCAGCAGTAGCATTTTGTTGTTTATAGATTTTCCGCCAGATACCAAGCGGGTGAAATACAAGCCGGAAGCGACAGAATTGCCACTCATATCTCTTCCTTGCCAGACTACCTGATAGTTACCTTTGTTTTTGTGCTCACTCACCAGCGTGTTTACCAATTGGCCTTTCGCGTTGTAGATATTGAGCATTACATCACCATTTGCAGGCACACTGTAGCTGATGGTGGTGCTGGGATTGAAGGGATTGGGATAGTTCTTAATACCTAAGCTTAGCGTACTCGGTGCGTCAGTATCGGGGAGCGTAGAACCCATTTTAATCAGATAATGATCAGATGTGTCTTTTACAAAAGAGCTGCACTGTACGTATGCATTATTGGTCTGATCAAAAAGGTTGATGGAGATAGATTTAGCACTGGACTTGGCTCCGTCCCAAGCGACAAGCTCCAATTCCGAGCCTTCTGGCAGAGACGATATAAAGGCTGGAATCATCACTGTTTCACCATTCACCACCGCGGCACCATAACACAGATCATCGCTCATAATGGCTATCTCTTTTGTCGTGGCAAGAGAATCCATTTGAACAAATACTGCTGTATAATCGGGCTCGATATTGAACTCAAAGTATTCAGGTGTTTCACGAACATACTTTGTAGCATGTAAACCCCTTGCCCATTGAAACTGTCCAACACTGGGCGAACCGAACCTCTTTACTATGACCATGTCTCCGTATGAAAGAGATGGGCTTGGTGCTCCTACTTCTCCAAATACAATCCATGGAGCTCCTCTTTTCGCCATTATTCTTACCATCGTCCAGTCCTTATGCTGGATATAATATAACTCATCCAGGTAGGAACCGAAAGCACTAACAGTTTGCGTCTCAGGCAGGAAATAACCTATCCAATTCTCTACCCCGGGCTCTGGGACTTGGACATATTGATCTAAAGGCACATGGTAGCCATGTAGCCTCTCCATTTCTAAGGGGCTATTGAAAAGAGCTTTATAGCCAAGGAATCCTTCGTCGCTGTTCAATCCACGCATGTAGTGCCAAGTGATTACAGCATTCGGCCTATGAGTATATTCGCCAAACACATTGCCGGGATCATACCACTTGAATGAGACCCTATCCATCTCTGAAAAAGGTCCTTCATAATCGTAGAAGAAAGCTCGCATATTGTCGGCACGGTAATCAACCCCATCAATGTTTACATAGGAATGGTCATCAAGAACCGGAAAGCACATCCAGTTTCCTTGAGGGTCATCATCGAAGCTATATCTAATGAATCGATCGCCATTATAGGGTATTCCGCCAATGTCTTGGGTTTCATCGTGAGGAGTAATCAAGTCTTGATTTCCCGGAGCCCCTTGATGATCCCAGAAATCCGCAGAATATCCAGTACCTATACAGGGGGAACCTTTCTCAAGAGAAAAATCACCATTGAACATTGGGTCAGCAATTATGTTGCCCAAACCCCCAAACGCGGAGTACTGGGTATTATAGGCACAACAAAACTCGTAAGAGGCATTTACATTCATGTAGGGCTGGAATATTATGCAGTTTTGGAACACTGAATCCCCTTCGTATGTCCACACCTGTACGGCTGTAGGCGAATCATGATAAAGGGTTGTAGCTTCGCAAGACAATAATCCTCCATACAGATAAATAGTTTCTTCACAGGCAGTTTGTGAACCTCCATGATTAAAATAGAGCAGTGATTCGCTGACTGTAATCTCGGAATCTTCTGCATAAATTGCTCCACCGAAAGAGATTAATACTAAGCCAGTGTAGCGAACTCCGGTGTTATTGTGCATTTTCGTGTTGATTAGCTCTAGATCTGATTGATATGCATAGATCCCACCGCCTTTCCATGCTCGACAATGATTAATTATGCAATCTTCAATTACTACGGATTCGCTATAATAAATAAAAAGGCCTCCTCCCAGCAGAGTAGAGTTAATTTGGGGCTCCGATGCTCTGGATATTGTGGCACCCATTATCTTAATCGTAGCAGCATTGTTGCCCAACGTGATTGTGGACATTGAGTTTCCCGTTCCTTTGATAATCAATTCATTGCTACTTATATCCCACTGCTTGAGAGTTAGAGGATATTGAAATCCGCTAATACTCAGGTTTTGATCGTAATAATTAGCACTATCTCTACCTTTAATATGGATTGTATTGGGTTCAGCATGGTTGCGGGCTTCGCTGATTGCGGATACAATTGATTTGTATGGAGTACTGATTGTCCCATTACCGTATGCAGCTTGGTCGCCATCTACATAAATGTTTCTGGCAAAGAGGTTGCATGACATAAAAAAACAAATCGTCAGCATTAAATAGAGCTTGGGCCTAATAGCGTCTATAGTGCTGCGGGGGGGGGGGGGGGGTAAAATCC
>Ga0265293_10010391_pt1 | contig 13026 bp, 21 predicted proteins | sample Munlanlewell138R_FD_192505 | JGI IMG/M metagenome (GOLD analysis project Ga0265293, IMG submission 192505) | Leachate microbial communities from a municipal landfill in Southern Ontario, Canada - Leachate well 138R | ecosystem: Engineered > Solid waste > Landfill > Unclassified | place: Canada... | reverse complement strand
TACTAGTACCACCAATCCCTGAGAGCACTACCAGATTTTGGGTATCAAATCCTATCTGGAACAGAGTGGGTAGCAAAGCCACTACAGCTAAAAATATAGATCCTACAAAAGTCAATTTAATCAAAATTTGCGAGATAAATTTTGCAGTGGATTCTCCAGGTCTCATACCAGGAATAAATCCTCCACTTTTCTTAAGATTATCTGCAACTTCATCTGGTTTCATCACAACAAAAGTATAGAAGTAAGAAAAGCCCACGATCAAAATAAAATACGTGATCAAATACCCTGTAGAGTTAAAATCTGCTAAAAATGATCCGTTTATTTTTAAAGCAATATCGTATATTATACCCGAATCCAATTGATTAACTGCAAATTGTGTAATTATCTGGGGAAAGGATAGAAGCGAAGAAGCAAATATTACTGGAATTACACCTGCTTGATTGAGCTTTAACGGCAAAAAGCTGCTTCTTACCCCTCCTGCTGCCCGCACTCTACTAGCATACTGAATGGTTAGCCTCCGCGTGGCTTCTGTAACAAATACTATCCCTGCTACCATTGCTATCAAGCCAAGAACTAATACTATAACCGTAAGGAACATTTCAGATCGAAGTATATCGGTGGCTGTATTAATTTGAGACATATCCAAAGACAACAGACTAAAATCCTGTCTAATTAAAGAAGGAAGGACTCCGAGTATTCCAACTGTAATCACAATTGATGATCCATTACCAATTCCCCTATCAGTTATGAGTTCACCCAACCACATCAGGATCATGCTACCTGCTGTCAAAGCTAATATCATAGTTACCCTATCCACCAAAGTTATACTCTCAATAAACTCAACTACAACTGTGTCAGCTTGAGCTGAAAGCTGTGACAACAGCAGTACTGTAATAACTATAGACTGTACTATAGCTAAAGGTAGTGTAAGATACCTTGTATATTGCCCTATTATCTTCTTACCCCTTTGGCCTTCTTTAGAGAGTTCTTCTAAATGCGGTATTACAGCTGTCAGAAGCTGCATAATAATAGACGCATTAATATACGGACCGATACCGATAGCTACAATAGAAAAACTGTCAATCCTACCTCCAGTAATTAAAGTATAGAATGTTGAAAACGGACTGTTACCTGAAGTCTGCTCTATAACATCTTTGGTAAAAGTAGGAATAGGTACTGCAGTAAGCAACCTAATAATCATTACTACCAGCAGAGTAAATAGAATCCTATTACGTAAATCTTTATTTGAAAGAAGGGAAGTAAACTTATTTTCCTGACCAAAAACTCTTGTAAGCAGTCTAAGTAAATTTCTAACTAACCATCCAATAGGGCTGGCTATAGTTTTAAGTGCTTGCTTTATCTTTTTCACTGAAGCTAAATAATTTTAAATAGAATAAAGGCTGTTTTACTTTAAAGTACCATCAGCAGCTTCAATTGCCTTTTTCGCATTGGCCGATACTGTTATTCCGGAATCTATTATTAAATGCTTTTTTAATTTACCTTTAGCGAGAATTTTGATAGATGTAGCTTTGGATTTGGATGAGAGTAAGCCAGCTTCTCTTAATGATTCTTCACTTATAACGTCGCCATTTTTAAAGATATTTAGATCTTGTAAATGAATTTCAACTTTAGTCTTACCAGCATTAATAAAGCCTCGAGAAAACCCTCTGTATTTTGGAATTCTCCTTGATAGTGGCATAGCTCCTCCTTCAAATCCTGGTCTTGGACTTGTATATCCAGCTCTGGACTTTTGTCCTTTTTGTCCCCTGCCTACAGTATGCCCTCCTTTACCGCTTCCATATCCTCTTCCAACTCTTTTTTTAGCTAATTTGGTTTTTGGTGATTTTAGTTGGTTTAACATAATTTATTGTGTCTATAATCTAGTATTTCTTAGTGTTGTAAGAGCTTCCAAGGTAGCATACGCATTATTGATACTATTCTTTGAGCCAATGATTTTGGTCAAAATATCTTTGATACCAGCAAGCTCCACTATTGCCCTTACTGATGCTCCCGCAATAATACCTGTACCTGGTGCTGCTGGTTTTAAGAATACTTTTGCAGCTCCGCTCTTATACTGAATTTCATGAGGGATGGTATCACCCTTTTTATCTATATAGACTAGATGCTTTTTTGCATAGCTGACTGCTTTATCTTCAGCAGTTTTGACATCTGATCCTTTTCCGATTCCAATACCAACTTTCCCCTTTCTATCTCCAACAACTGCTACGACACTCAATCTCATCCTTTTTCCTCCCTTATGAACACGTGTAACTCTCCTAATTGATATTAAACGAATATCAAATCCATCGTCTCTACCTTTTCTAGATCTGCCTTTTTTCTTTTTATCTATTGCTTTTCTTTGCCTGACTTTAACTTTAGCTAAAGCCTGCTTCGGAGTATCTGTATTAGATTCCTTTATTACTTTACTTTCTGGTTGTACTTGGTTTTGCTCTTGTTGTGCCATTAAAATGTTAACTAAAATTTAAGTCCAGCCTCTCTTGCTTTTTCAGCGAGGGCTCTCACTCTGCCGTGATATTTATAAGGACCACGATCAAATACTACTTGTTTTTTTCCTTTTTTGATCGCTAATTTTGCGACTTCTTGCCCAACTATTTCTGCAATCTCTGTTTTACTCCCTTTAAAATTTTTTACTTTTAAATCACTGAAGCTTGCTATTGTCTGTCCCTTGTTATCATCTATAACTTGAGCATATATATGTTGATTTGACCTATAGACACTTAATCTAGGATGCTTCTGTTTAACTATCCTCTTTCTATTTCTTAATTTTCTTCTTTGTACTGTATTTTTCATTTGAAAAAAATTTTAGCTATTTAATTTAACTTGTCGATGTGATAGCTGCCTTTCCAGCTTTACGTCTTACTTGTTCTCCTTTGTATCTAACTCCCTTCCCTTTATACGGCTCAGGCTTTCTCAATGCTCTGATCTGAGCAGCCGTCTCACCAACCAATTGTTTATCTACTCCAGAAACCTTGATATCAACATTTTCTGAAACTTCAAAGGTTATGCCTTCTGGAGCCTTGTATATAACAGGATGAGTATATTCCAACGATAGTTCAAGATCTCTACCAAGTAACTTCGCTCTATAGCCAACTCCGACTAATTCTAACTCTTTGGTATAGCCATTTGTAACACCGTGAACCATATTAGCTATTATAGATCTGTATAATCCATGTTGACTTCTGTGTCGTTTAGAATCGCTGGCTCTTGTCAAAACAAGCTCCCCATCTTTAACTTCTGGGTCAATACCCTTTCTAAGTGACTGCCTTAATTCTCCTTTTGGTCCTTTAACCACAATTTCTTTGTGATTAAATGTGCCACCTTCACGTATCTCAACTTGGACATTTGATTCGATTTTTATAGGTTCTTTTCCAACTCTGGACATGTGTCTATTTATTAAAAACTTTATATTACTATTTACCAAATTCTACACAAATATTCACCCCCGACATGGTTTTCCCTTGCGGTCTCTCCTGTCATAACCCCACTGGGAGTAGAAAATATAGAGATGCCTAAGCCTTGCTTTACTCGTGGAATATCTCTATACCCCATATAGCTTCTAACCCCTGGCTTTGAAACTCTTTCAAGCTTCCTAATTGCAGGAACTCCATTTATATATTTCAATTTGATTGTAATAGTGTCTTGAATCTTCTCTTTCTCAACTTCATAGTCTTCAATAAATCCTTCCTCCTTTAAAATCCGTGCCATAGCCTCAAGCATCTTCGTCGAAGGCAACGTCAATTCTTGTTTTTTCCTTGTTATTGCATTTCTTATTCTTGTTAGAAAATCTGCAATTGAGTCATTTACCATAGTTAATACTTAACTTTAAGATATATATTACATTACCAGCTTGACTTCGTTATACCTGGCAGCAGTCCTTTATGAGCCTTCTCTCTCAAACAAATCCTGCACAGCCCAAAATATCGAATATACCCTCTGGTTCTTCCGCACTCCAAGCAACGATTGAATTTACGTGTTGGCCTTCTAAGGACATCCTTTTTTTCTAATTCTTTATACCTTTTTGCTTTATATTCTTGTGCTGCTGTGCTCATAAAAAATTTTTAAATTAACTTGATTAAATTACTTCTTCACAAATGGCATTCCTAACTTAGTATGCATTAACTTTGCCTGGTCGTCGTCCGCATTCTTTGAAACTAAAATAATTTGAATACTCCTAGGCCTAGTCACTTTATTTGTATCTATCTCTGGAAATATTGTATGTTCCTTCAATCCAAGTGAATAGTTTCCCTTCCCGTCAAAAGCTTTGGCCGATACTCCACGAAAGTCTTTTACTCTGGGAAGTACAATATTTACTAGCTTATCATAAAATTCCCACATCCTGTTCCCTCTTAAAGTTACTTTCAGACCTATTTCTTGACCAGCTCTAATTTTAAAGTTGGAAATAGCCTTTTTTGCTTGAGTTCTCACTGGCTTTTGACCGGTTACAAGAGCGATATCTTGTTCCATACTATCTAATATACTTGTGTCATTTTTTGCCTCTCCCAAACCAACATTTACAATAATTTTAGTCAACAAAGGAGCTGCCATAGGGTTCCTCATCTCCAGCTCTTTAACTAATTCTGGTCTAACTGTTTCTTCGTATATTTTTTTTAGCCTTGGTTGATAATCCATTACAGTTCGCTATCTAATAAAATTAAATTCTCTTACCTGACCTTTTGCTTGTTCTATATTTTTTACCTGTCTCATTTTCAACTTCAAACCCCACGCGTGTCGGTTTTCCTGTCTGAGGATCAACTAACATAGCGTTAGAGATATGAATTGGCATTTCAACTTTGATTCTGCCCCCAGGTTTATTTTTATCTCCTGTATTTTTCTTGTGCTTGACAACTCGATTCACTCCCTTGACTATAATTTTGTTTTCTTTAGGCAAACTCATCAACACCTGTCCCTGCTTACCGGTATCCTTACCGTTAATTATTTGTACAATGTCGCTTTTTTTTATCTTCATAGTACTTCCGATGCTAAACTAACAATCTTATTAAAACCCTTGTCCTTTAACTCTCTTGCTATTGGACCGAAAATTCTGGTTGCTTTTGGTTCTTTATTCTCTTTGTTGACTGTAACGGCTGCATTATCATCAAATCTGACATAACTTCCATCTTTTCTTCTCACTTCTTTTTTTGTCCTTACTATTACAGCATGAACCAGATCCCCTTGCTTAAAGCTTGAGTTAGGTTGTACCTTTTTTGCACTTGCACTAACCATTTCCCCTACTGAACCTGTCTTCTGAAATTTTCCTCCTTTTTTCCGACCCAAAACCTGAATAACCATAATTTCCTTCACACCGCTATTATCTGCAATTTTTAGCCTTGATAATCTTTGTATCATTTAACTAACTAACTAATTTAAATGCTTTTTTCTTCGAAACCGGATTGCATTCTTCTGCCGTCACTTTGTCTCCTACTTTAACCTCTTTCCCTTCTGTGTTTACTAAATATTTCCTATTACTTTTTATAATCTTTCCATATTTTGGATGAGGCGCCTTGCGCTCAACCTCTATTTTTACAGTTTGTTGATCAATTATCTTGATTACTTCACCGTTTATTATTTTTTTGTATACTTGTTTTTTGTCTTTATTCATCATCTGTAATTAACTTATTTAGATTGTGTTTCTTCTTTTTTCGCGCTTGTTATTTTCTCTACTTTGATTCTTTTCTTAGGCTTTAAATCTGTATTAACGCCCTGTTTTATTTCATTCAAAACTGTCAATGCTACAGCCAAGCTTCTTTTTGTTTGCCTGTACTCCCTTAAATCCGTCAGTGTTCCTGTCTTTAACTCAAATCGCAAGCTCTTTAAATTTAATTCCAATTCTTCGATTTTTTCTTCTAATTTTGCTTTAGATAATCCCCTAAATTCCATAGCATTTAATCCTTAGATATTACTCTTGTTTTAATAGGTAATTTGTCAGCAGCTCTTTTAAACGCCTCTTTAGCTATCTGTTCATCCACACCACCAAGTTCAAATATTATTCTCCCTGGCTTTAAAACAAATACATAGCCTTGGACGTCGCCTTTTCCTGATCCCATTCGTACTTCAGCAGGTTTTTGAGAATATGGTTTATCTGGAAATACTCTCAGCCATAATTTCCCTTTTCTCTTTGTCTCTCTGACTATCGCTTTACGCGCAGATTCTATTTGCTGCTGTGTAAGCCAGACTCTTTCAACAGACTGAAGCCCAAAACTTCCCATCGAAAGCTTCGTGCCTCTTGCCGAAACACCTTTCATTCTGCCTCTAAATTGTTTTCTGTACTTTGTTTTCTTAGGTTGTAACATGATTTGTTAACTTTGAATCGTTTTACCGTTAATTACTTTTTTCTCCTCTATAAACCCATACCTTAATACCATGTTTCCCTGCATTCGGAACCAATGCAGACTGATAAAAGTAGTCTATATCCGCTCTTAAAGTCTGCAGAGGAACTGTGCCCCATTGAAACTTCTCTGTTCGTGCAATTTCAACTCCTTTAATACGTCCAGATACCCATATTCTGACACCTTTTACTTCGCCAGTATTTCTTGCATTGTCAATCTCTCTCTGAGCCGCATATTTAGGAACAATTCTTCGCTCAAGTTGCTCCTTAATATTTTGTGAAATCAGTCTAGCTGATGTTTCAGGTCTTTTGATTTCAAGTATTTTTAGATCTACTGCTGTTTTTAATAACCTATTTAAATCTTTTTTCAGCTCTTCAATTCCAGATCCACCACGCCCAATAACAACTCCGGGTCTTGCAACTGTAATCTCAACTGCAATTTTATTCATAGACCGTTTAATTACTATATCATGAACCCCAGCTGACCTAAGCTTTGCCGTAATATACTTCCTTACCATCAAATCGTTGTGCAAAAATTCAGCATAACTGTCCTTCTCTGCATACCAGTTTGATTTCCATCCTTTGTTTATTCCCAGTCTAAGTCCAACTGGATGAATTTTCTGACCCATATGTGCTTTTTTAAATATAAATAACTAATTTTAATTACCTTTAGCCTGAACTCTCCTTGGAGTTCCGGATTGTTTAACCTGGTTGGATTTTACCATCTTTTTCAAACTTTTTAACTGATCCATCTTCACAGATTTTGTTTTTTCTATTGTTGTATCTTTTACAGGCTCGCTCTCTATAACTTTTGTTTTGGTTGCTTTCCTCTTTTTCTTGATATCTTCAACTTTAGTACCATCAGAAACTGCAATTATTACATGTGAGTTTCTTTTTAAAATTTGATGATATCTCCCTTTACTCACGGCTCTTCCCCGCTTAAAGGTAGGAGCCTCATCTACTCTAGCTTCTACAATTTTCAATTCCTTTTTGTTTAAATCAAAATTGTTTATTGCATTCGCTATTGCTGTGTCTATTGTTTTTCGAACAGGTAGTGCCGCTGCTTTATTTACAAACTGTAATAATTCAGATGCATATTGAGCATTCTCACCTCTAACCATATCAATTACCAACCTAATTTTTTGCGGAGAAACTTTTATATATTTACTTTTTGCATATACCTTTATCTCATTCATGATTCAGCCTATTAATTTAATCAGTTAGAGTTCGACCTGCTGTACCAGTTGCCTTAGCAATTTTACCTTTCTTACTATGCCCAGTGAATTTCCTAGTAGTAGTAAACTCACCAACTTTATGCCCTACCATAGACTCCGTTAAAAATACATCCACAAATGACCTACCATTGTGAATAGCCAGTGTTATACCCACCATTTCAGGTGTAATCGTAGAAGCTCTTGCCCAAGTTTTAATTGGTTTTTTATCACCGGCTTCTTGTGCCTTTTTTATTTTCTTTGTTAATTTTTCGTCAATGTAAGGACCTTTTTTAGATGATCGACTCATGTCTTTTTAATGACTTATAAATTAAATTATTGTCTTCCCTGTCTTCTTTACTTGTGGTCTTCTTCTTGTAGTTCTTCTCTTTATTATATATTTCGTTGTTTGTTTGTTTTTTCTAGTTTTAGCCCCCTGCTTTTTACCCCAAGGTGTTTTAGCTGGTCTACCAGGTCCATGTCTTCCGCCTTTACCCTGTCCTCCAGAGTGTGGATGTGACTCAGACTGAGCGACACCTCTCACTGTAGGTCTAATTCCCATCCTTCTCGTCCTGCCCGCTTTGCCTAATTTAACGTTCTGGTGTTCCTCATTACTTACTTCGCCAATAGTTGCAAAATTTTCTTCTCTTACTAATCTTATTTCTCCACTGGGCATCTTGAGTTGTACATATTTCTTATCACCGCCTTGAATTTGAATAGATATCCCCGCACTTCTTCCTAGTACCCCGCCTTTTCCAGGAGTCAATTCTATATTATGCACAAATGTCCCAATCGGAATACTCTTTAACGGCATTGCATTTCCGACCTTAATTGGAATATCTTTTTCTCCTGATAGAACTTTCTGACCTACTTTCATCCCTTTAGAAGCTAAAATATACCTTCTTTCCCCATCAGCGTATTTTAACAGTGCTATGTTTGAAGTTCTATTTGGGTCATATTCAATACTTTCCACTACAGCTAGTACATTAAATTTATCTCTTTTAAAATCAATAAGTCTGTATTGTCTTTTTTGCCTGCCTCCCTTATGACGGACAGTAATCACACCTCTAGAGTTCCTACCTGTGGCACCTTTTAAAGATTTAGTTAATTTCTTAGGTTTGCGTGACGTGTCAAGATGACTCGTGTTTACTAGTACTGTATGCCTTCTTGTTTGTGTTGTCGGTTTAAATACTTTTAACATAATTTTACTTTATTTCAAACAAATCTATACTCTGTTTTGGTTTTAAAGTGATAATTGCTTTTTTGCTATCACTGCGTTTACCGAGCCTTCTACCAATTCCAAATCTTTTATTTTTACCCAGGATATTAACTATTTTAACTCCCGTCACATCGACACTAAACTTATCCTGAATAGCTTTTGCTATTTGCTTTTTGTTCGCTTCTAAAGAAACCTCAAACGTATACTGATTATTATCTTGTGCTAATTTATACGTTTTTTCAGTTAATATTGGCCTTTTTAAAATTATTCTCATTTTCTCTTATTAATTATTTAGTAATCTTTTTATTTTTCGCCTCACCCCATCTTTTTGATATCTCGTTTAGAGCACTTTCAAGTATTACAAGATTTTTTGAGTTTACTATATTATAAATGTTAAGTTCTCCAACTCGTATTACTTTAACGTCTTGTATATTTGTAGCAGCTTTGTGTAGACCTTCTTCCTCTACTTGAACAAAACTGGTTTTCCCCTCAAGTTTCAAATTTTCAAGTATTTTTTCAACACCTTTGGTTTTCTCAGGCTTAAAATCCTCCATTACTATAATTTCACCTGCTTGATTTTTCTTGCTTAGTACACTTCTTATTGACTCTTTTACAGCTTTCTTATTTAACTTTTTTTTGTAATTTCTTTCATTAGTTGGCCCGAAAGTTACTCCACCTCCAGTCCAAATAGGACTCCTGCTAGAACCATGCCTTGCTCTACCAGTGCCTTTCTGTCTCCAAGGTTTCTTGCCACCGCCTCTAACATCTGACCTATCCTTAGTATGTGCATTTGCCTGTCTTTGATTCTGCAAATAGACATGCACTGCCAGAGAAATTAAATCTTCATTGACAGTGGTTTTAAATACCTTAGCATCTAGTTTCACCTTTTTTTCAGTTTTTTTCCCCTTTTTATCAAATAAGTTCATTTTTAATTTGTAACCCGATATGTAATTATTTTATTCTTATACATAGCTTCCTGTTGGTCTATTTTCCTATTCCAGCTTTCAAGCAAAACATTATAAGCTGCGGTATCAATATCTTTCCCAGACTCTAACTGCCTCATCACTTTCCACCCCTCATTTATCTGCCTTGTATAATCAGCCTGCAGTAAATAGCCAGGATCTTGAACTCTTATAGCTTCCATTCTCGCTAAGAGCTGATATAGACTGATCAGTTTTTGCTCATCAACTTCAGATTCTAAAGTTTCTGTAAATTGATTGAACAAGGCAACTCTTTCGTTGCTGTCTCGAGTGAACTCATCCCTCTGATTCATGTGCTTAGCATCACGAATTAATACAGCCAAACTTATATTTAAAAGAACTAATATAATTAACAACAATAGATAAACTTTTGGTCTAAGTGTCATTAATTAGATTTGATTAAAACATATTTAGACTTTGCTCCAGGAACTGCTCCTTTCACAAAGATAAGACCAGCCTCATTATCTGTTTTTACTAGCTTCAAATTTTTAACTACTTGTCTTTTGTTACCCATTCTCCCAGCCATCTTTTTACCCTTATAAACTCTTCCTGGTGTGGTGCCTGACCCAATTGACCCAGCTGATCTATGCCTATCTGACTGTCCATGTGTTTTCGGGCCTCCGCTAAATCCCCATCTCTTAATAACACCAGCAAACCCTTTTCCTTTCGTCCACCCAGTAATGTCTAATTTACTCTCTTCTTCTACTTCTATCACGCAATCATCTCCAATCTTAATAGCAGGGTCTAGCTCTTTTACTCTAAATTCAAATGCTACTTTAGGTACATACCCGAGCTCTTTGTACTTATTTGTTTCTGCTTTATTAGATTTCTTTTTCTTTCCCTTTCCAAGGACAATCGCATTGTATCCATCTCTTTCCATAGTCTTCATTCCAACAACTTTTACATCGCTGGTATCTACAACGGTAACAGGGTGTACGATTCCCTCAGAATCATAGACCTGTGTCATTTCCTTTTTAGTTCCTATTGTAAATTTCATTATACAACTATATAAAAAAAGCTCTTTGCCACTATCAGAGCAAAGAGCTCTTAGTGGCAACTTACCCTGTGATAAACCTACAGAGCAGTATTAACCCCATAAAATTTCATTTAAGTTTTCAGTAGACAGACAGCTAAATTATGCTAACTATCTAGCTACTAATACTCATTATTTAATTTCAACGCTCACTCCAGCTGCAAGCTGCAAATGTGTTAAAGAATCAATAGTCTTAGAATTAGGATCTATGATCTCCACAAGCCTAGAGTGAACTCGCATTTCAAAGTGCTCTTTGCTTTTACTATCTACATGAGGTGATCTCAGAACAGCCCATTTTTTTATTCTATTTGGTAAAGGAATTGGTCCGGCTGTCTTCGCCCCAGTTCTTAGTGCGGTATCAATAACCTGCTGAGCTGACTTATCAACAACTTTGGCATCATAACCTTTTATTTTTATTCGGATCTTTTGCATAACTCAATTTCAGTTAAACTCCCCCTAAATTAGGGGGAGTTTGTTCACTATAATCTTATTTAATAACCTTAGTTACAACTCCTTCTCCTACTGTGCTACCACCTTCTCGGATGGCAAATCTCATCTTTTCCTCAATCGCAATTGGAGTAACGAGTTTAATCTGAACTTCAACATTATCTCCTGGCATAACCATTTCAGTTCCCTCTTTCAGGGTAACTTCTCCGGTAACATCAGTTGTTCTGATGTAAAATTGTGGTCTGTACCCTGAGAAAAATGCTGTATGTCTTCCACCCTCCTCCTTGCTTAGGACATAGATCTCCGCTTCAAACTCTGTTTTTGGCTGAATACTTCCTTTCACAGCAAGGACCTGACCTCTTTCAATCTCCTCTCTCTTGATACCTCTAAGAAGAAGCCCAACATTATCTCCTGCTTGACCCTCATTTAGCGTCTTATTAAACATCTCTATTCCTGTAACTATCACCTGTTTAACCTTATTCATTAGACCGACTTGATCTAATACTTCTCCGACCTTTACTTTTCCTCGCTCGATTCTACCAGTTGCAACTGTGCCTCGTCCTTCAATTGAAAATACATCTTCAACCGGAAGTAAAAATGGTTGATCTAATGGTCGTTCTGGTAAAGGAATATCTTCATCTACTGCAGCCATTAATTTCTTGATAGCTTCTACTCCATCAGCCTCTTTATTTTGCGCTTTTAATGCAGATCCTCTAATAACAGTAACTTTATCTCCATCAAATCCATATTTTGTTAATAATTCTCTAACCTCTTCCTCGACCAAGTCTACTAAATCATCATCCATATCCTCAAACATGTTAATAAAGACAACAAAGTGCTTGATACCTACCTGCTTAGCTAACAGAACGTGCTCTGTTGTTTGAGGCATAGGACCATCAGAAGCAGATACAACTAGAATGGCTCCATCCATTTGTGCTGCACCGGTAATCATATTTTTAATATAGTCTTTGTGCCCTGGACAATCAACTATAGCATAGTGTCTATTTTCCGTTTCTGCCTCTACGTGAGCTACAGAAATTGTAATAGCTCTTGCTCTCGATTCTGGTGACTTATCCAGTTTATCTATCCACTTAGCAGTATCATCTCCACCAAACACAGTCAATATACCCCGTAAAAGAGTAGTTTTACCATGGTCAACGTGACCAAGTGTACCAATATTTACATGAGGTTTTTTTCTGTCAAAATCTGCCATTTCCCAATATTTAAAAAATACAATTTATAAATAAAATGCCTAAATAATAGATTGATATATTTTTTATATAATCAATTTAATCAGCCAATTATTAAGCTAAACAAGCATAAGGCGTCCAGATTATACGAGAAAGACGCTATTTGTGCAATACATTTTAGCTAGAAAATCAACTTTTCTCAATACTATTTTTATTTAATTATACAGAACTTAAGCCTTATTACCAAGGACCTCACTAACTAAGCTCTCAGGGACTTTCTCATAATGACTGAACTCCATAACACTACTTGCTTTCCCCTTAGTCATAGATCTCAAGTCATTTGTCCAACCGAACATCTTCTGTAATGGAACATTTGCCCAAATTTCCTGCATCTTTCCTCTTGGCTCCATTTTCTTAATCTGACCTCTCTTAGAACTCAAAGCTCCAGTTACATCACCTGCAAACTCATCAGGAGTAGTAACTACAACCTTCATAATGGGCTCAAGAAGAATCGGACTTGCTAATCTCATAGCTTCTTTGAACGCCTTTGAACCAACAATCCTAAAAGTGTCAGTATTTGAGTCTACTTCATGGAATGAT
>Ga0265293_10010390_pt1 | contig 13027 bp, 11 predicted proteins | sample Munlanlewell138R_FD_192505 | JGI IMG/M metagenome (GOLD analysis project Ga0265293, IMG submission 192505) | Leachate microbial communities from a municipal landfill in Southern Ontario, Canada - Leachate well 138R | ecosystem: Engineered > Solid waste > Landfill > Unclassified | place: Canada... | reverse complement strand
AATCAAAAACAAATCCACCTCCATTGCCACTTAAATCTTCGGGCAATCCTTTTTTAAAGCTAAAACTAAAAATTTGAACCGTAAATTCGTCAAAAATCTTATTGTCAAACTTTTTAGATAAAACTAATTCATTTAATACTCGTTTCAATTCAGCAAATTCATCAGATAAAGGGTGGAAAATCATTAAATTTTTCAAATTTTTAATTGCAAAAGGAATGCTGTCCACAAAATGCTGTTTTTTTTCAATTAAGCCTCTTAGCCCATAAGCACCAAAAGTTTGTAAAACACGTAAATAAGCATATTTATAAAATCTTTCATCAAAATCTTGTTTGTTTAAATCAAAATATTTTTTTATCTCTGAAAAATAAAAATCTTTTAATTCCAATTTTATATTTTCAGGCAAATCAGCTTTTGCTTGATAAAGCAAAGAAACCAAATCATATTCAGGAGCTCCTAATCTTCCGCCTTGGTAATCAATAAAATACACTTCTTCATTTTGAACTAAAATATTTCTTGCCTGAAAATCTCTAAACATAAAAAGTTTAGCTCCCTGATTTTCTAAATCAAAAGCTAATTTTTCAAAATCATCTTGCAATAATTTCTCATCGAAACTAACCCCGCTCCTATTTAAAAAATAATATTTAAAATAATTTAAGTCAAAAAGAATTGCTTGGGAATCAAATTTTTGAATAGAAAAAGCTTTTGAAAAGTCTATATTATTTTTTGCTAAAATTTGTAATTTAAGCAAAGCAGTTAAAGATTTTTTATAATAAGATATAACATTTTCAAAATCTAACTCTCCTTTTTTAGCCTTCAACAATAAATTTAAAAGTAAATCGTCTCCAAAATCTTTGATAAAATAACAAGTTTTGTCAAGAGAAACAGCATAAATTTCAGGAGTATTAAGATTTAGCTCATTAAAAACTTTTGAAAAATAAATAAATGTTTCTGTTTCACTAATATTTTCGGAATAAACACCTAAAACACTTGTGTTTCCATTATAAAACCGGCAATAAAATCTTGGAGAGCCTGCTTGGGTAATTTTTTCAGTTTTATCAGGAATTGAATTATAAACTTCTTTATAAAATTCCGATAATTTTTTATATTTATTATTTTGCATATCAAATATTTTTGCCAAAACTATTAAAATTACTTGAAATTTCAACAATTTCTTCTAATTAAGCAAAAGAAATTTTTCCACAACACGAGTCTCTTTCTGCTCCGGTAACAGAAGCCAAACAATTAATTTCTCCTTGCATTCTTAATAATCCTAAAAAAGCAAAAATTAAAGCTTCTTTATAATCTATAATTTCATTTTTTGGTAAAATAATATCTACAGATGAAAATTCTTTTACTTTTTTAATTAAAAAACTATTATACGCCCCTCCGCCTGTAAACAAAACTTTAGAAAAATATTTTATATTTTTCGAAATTTGAAATGCAACATGATTTGTAAAACTTGCAATTAAATTTTCTACAGTTTCGGTTTGTAAATATTTTTCTAAAATCGGAAAAATTTCAGCTTCTACCCATTCTCTGCCAAGCGATTTTGGATATTTAGCAGAATAATAATCTAAATTATTCAATTCAGCTAAAAAAGATTGATTTAACACATTTTTTGATGCTATTTCACCATTTTTATCAAATTCTTTATCTATTTTTTTGCACAAATAATTTAGCACAATATTTACAGGACAAATATCAAAAGCTAGTCGTTTATTTTCTTTATTTTTAAAAGAAATATTTGAAAATCCACCTAAATTTACACAAGCGTCAAATTCAGAAAACAATAATTCATCGCCAATAGGAACTAAAGGAGCTCCTTGTCCGCCTAAAGCAATATCTCCAGTTCTAAAATCACTTACAACAATAATTCCGCAAGATTTTGCAATTAATTCGCCATCACCAATTTGCCAACTTATTCCTTTTTCAGGCTGATGAAAAACTGTATGCCCATGAGAAGAAATAAAATCAACTTTTATTGAAATATTATTTTTAAATTCATTAATAGCTTTAACACAAAATTCAGCAAATTCTTTTTCTAAATACTTTAATTCTATTGCCGGCAACAAATGAGCAGATAAAAGTTTCTGACTTAAAGCTAAATTATATTCTACTGTTTTTGCTTTTTGTATTTCAAATTTCCATTTAGTGTTTTTTTTCTCAAACCTAACCAAAGCAATGTCTAAACCGTCAACAGAACTGCCTGACATTAAACCAATAATATTAAAATTTTTGTGCATTGAAATAAATAAATAAAAAATTCTTAAAAAAAAATTAATAAAAGTAAAAATATAAAAAAAATTTAATATCTTAGCAACAAAATTAAACTTAAAAAACTATGCAAAGAATAATTGTGCCAATAGACTTCTCGGAAGAGTCGATAAAAGGTTTAGAACTAGGAATTATTTATGCCAACAAATTTAATGCAGACCTGCAAATGGTGTTTGTGCAGAAAAAAAAATCCGGTAGATTTCATATTGAATTAAGAAAACAATATGATGCTGCAATGGAAGAATTTGAAGATTTGCTAAGAAAATATAAAGCAAAATTACATCAAAATTGCGATTTTTCATATATTATTAAAAGTGGAAAAGTGCATGAAGAAGTTGCCAGACAAGCAGAAGCTTTTGATGATTCTTTAATTATTTGCTCTACAAATGGAGAATCAGGCTTTTCTGATTTTATAATTGGCAGTAATGCTTATAAAATTGTGCAAGCAACAGAAAGACCGGTAATAACTGTTACAACTGAAAAATATATTGGTGAAGTGAAACGAATAGTTTTACCAATAGATATTAGCAAAGAAACAAGAGAAAAAGTTCCTGTTGTTGCAAAAATTGCTAAAGCATTTAATTCAGAAGTACATATTGTTAAAGTTACAAGTTCAACAAGCGAAGGAATTCATAATAAATTAAGACTTTATGCTACACAAATAAAAAAGTTTTTAACAGAACAAGGAATAAGTTATCAAACAACTCTTTTAGTTGGCGACAATATTACAGATACCATAATTGAATATGCAACAGCAATTGATGCAGACCTAACAGCAATTATGACTGAACAAACTTTTTCGCTTTCAAACTTTTTATTAGGCTCATATGCTTATCAAATGCTAAATACATCTCCAGTGCCTGTGCTAAGCATTACGCCTAAAGGACTTTATCACACTCAAGGTGTAAGAACAACAGGTGGGTAAAATATTATATTAAAATTTTATCATAAATAATTAAGTTTATGAAATTCTTCAAATTTAAGGTTTTATTAATTTTAATAGTTTTTATAGCTTTTTCGTGCAAAAATAAATCAAAAAACAATATTGTTTTAGATGAGAAAGAATTAAATTTAGAACAATTAATCGAAAAATATACAGAGTATAATTTTAGCAATTGTGATGAGTTTATTGAAGTTGGCAATAAAATTATAGATTCTTATATTAAAACCGTTGATTTAGCTTTTGATGGAAATATGAATGCACTAGCAGAATTAGATAAATACCCAGAATTTATGCAAAATTTTGACATAATAGCAGATAGTTTTTATATTGATTGCCCAGATAAATTAGAAGCTTGGACAAAATCTATTAAGGAAAAAACAAGTTTAAGCAATAAAAAAATAATGGCTATTACTAGTGGCGAAAACGAAAGTATTCAATGGGACGAAAGTATTGAAGATGAGCTAAATAGACAAATGGAAGAATTAGAAGAAGATTTAAAACGTATAGCCGAAGAAGAAGAAAGTGAACTAAAACTAAATTAAATGAAATTTCTGAATATTTGTATCCCTTGTTTTAATCATGATATTTCAAAATTAGTTGAAGATATTTATAATCAATGCAGTAATGAAAATATTGAATTCCAAATTATAGTTTTTGAAGATGGTTCAAGTAATGAAAATGTAAAGAAAAATTCTGTTTTGACAGAAAAGTTTAAGATTAAGCACATAATATCAGAAATAAATATTGGAAGAAGTGCAGCTAGAAATAGATTAGCAAATGAATCAAAAACTGGTAAAATTATTTTTTTAGATGCTGATTCTTCCTTAGCCAATTCAGATTTTATCAATAAATATCTACAAAATTTCAATAATGAAATAGTTTGTGGTGGTACTCTTTATCATAAAAAACAAAATATAAAATCACAATCTCTAAGATATAAATTTGGAATTAATCGTGAAATGAAAACTGCAAAACATAGAGCAAAAAAACCTAATGCCTCTTTTGCAACAAATAATTTCATGATTTCTACTAATATTTTTGAATTAATTCAATTTAGAGAGTTCCTAAAAGACTATGGACATGAAGATAGCTTGTTTGGTTATGAATTAAAAAAAAATAAATTAATAATAAGTCATATTGACAATCCGGTTGTACACGAAGGACTAGAAAGTAATGAGATTTTTTTAAACAAAACTAATTTAGCACTTAAAAACCTTATACTAATTGAAGCTTCGGGTTTTAAAGATAAGGATTTTATTTACGACATTAAACTTGCTAAAATCGCTAAAAACTTAAAAACATTCAAATTAATTTTTATAATACGGTTTTTTAATTCTATTTTTAAAAACAAAATCAAAAATCATTTGTTAAATTCAGGAAACCCAAATTTGTTTATATTTGATTTTTATAAATTAGCATATTATTGTGAATTAAAAAGAAAAAACTATGTTTAAAAAAAACTTATTATTTTCGGTAATCTTACTATCATTATTTGTTAGTGTATTATTTTTAAGCAATTGCTCTACTGTTCCATTAATTGGAAGAAAACAAGTAACTTTAATACCTGAATCTCAACTTGTTAGCATGGGAGTTGATAATTATAGAGGTTTTTTAGACAGTATGCCACTTTCAAAGGACACTAGAAATGCGGCTTTATTAAATGATGTTGGCTATAATATTTCAAAGGCTGTTGAGCAATACTTAAAAGACAATAAATTAGAAAAAAGATTAAAAGATTTTAAATGGGAGTTTGCCTTAGTAGAATCAAATGTTCCTAACGCATGGTGTATGCCAGGCGGAAAAATCTGTTTTTATACAGGAATTTTGCCTTATACTCAAAATGCTGACGGAATGGCAGTAGTGATGGGACATGAAATTGCGCATGCTGTTGCTCGTCATGGAAACGAAAGAATGACTCAACAAATAATGGCACAAGCCGGACAAATGGCTTTAGCAGAATTTATTAAAACCAAACCAGCTGAAACTCAAGCAATATTTTTAAACGTATTTAGTGTTGGCGCAACAGTGGGAGTTATTTTACCATATTCTCGCAAACACGAATACGAAGCTGATAGAATGGGTCTGATTTTTATGGCAATGGCAGGATACAACCCAAATGAAGCTGTTGAATTTTGGACAAGAATGTCGAAAATGGGAGGACAAAAACCATTAGAATTGTTAAGTACTCACCCCTCAGATACCAAAAGAATTGAAAATATGAAAAAATATTTGCCTGAAGCAATGACTTATTATAATAAAACTAAGAAATAAAAAACAAAACTATGAAAAACCTTAAAACAAATTACATGGGCTTAGAGTTAAAAAGCCCACTTATCTTGAGTAGTTCAGGACTAAGTAAAAAAACAAATAATATTATTACAGCAGAAGAAAACGGTGCAGGAGCTATAGTTTTAAAATCTTTGTTTGAAGAGCAAATAAATTATATGAGTGAAGCTGCACTGTTCAACAGTATTGATTATCCCGAAGCTGCTGATTATATTAAAAATTATTCAAGGCATAATTCATTAAATGAATATTTGGATTTAATTAAAACTTCTGTAAAAGCAGTTAAAATTCCTGTAATTGCAAGCATTAATTGTATTTCTGATACAGAATGGGAAGGATTTGCCGCAGAAATTGAAAAAGCAGGTGCTCATGGCTTAGAATTAAATATGAATGTTTTTCATTATGATTATGAATTAAGTTCAGCTCAAATTGAACAAAAATATTTCGATATAATTGAAAAAGTTCAAGCCAGCACAAAATTGCCTATAGCAATTAAAATGGGTAAAACTTTCACAAACCTTCCAAATTTTATTAAACAAATTAAATTTAGAGGTATTAAAAACTTTGTCTTATTTAATAGATTTTACGAACCTATTATTAATATTGACAAAATGGAAATGACAAATTCTTCAGCTCTAAGTTATGAAATAGATATTAAACAATCTTTACGCTCAATAGCAATTGTAAAAGGGATGATGCCGGATCTTGAAATTGCCGCTTCTACAGGAATTCATAATGCTGATGGCGCTATTCAACTTTTACTTGCAGGTGCTACAGGTCTGCAACTTTGCTCAGTTCTGTACAAAAAAGGTCTAAAAGAATTTAAAACTATTAATGAAGATATTTCTAAATGGATGGAAAAAAATGACTATACTTCAATTGATGAGTTTAGAGCAAAACTTTCGTATGCAAATATCAAAGACCCAAGCATTTATGAAAGATTTCAGTTTATAAAACAAGTTACTGCAATAGAGTAAAAAAAAAGGCTATCCTTTCCGGACAGCCTTTTTTTTATTTATTAGGTATATTTTTCAAAACTTCTAATAAATGCTCATACCACATTTTAACAGTTTTAATTTCCAATCTTTCGTCAGGCGAATGAACTGCTCTAAGTGTTGGACCAAAAGAAATCATATCTAAGTCAGGATATTTTTCTAAAAACAAACCACATTCTAAACCTGCATGAATAGCTCTTACTATTGGTTTTTTACCAAATAGTTTTTCGTAAGTATCTTCTGCAATAGTTAAAATCTCAGATTTTGGATTTGGAGCCCAACCCGGATAACCATCTCCAATTTCAATATCTGCACCTGCAAGTACAAAAACAGATTTAACCATATTATTTATATCTTTTTTTCCTGACTCTACAGAACTACGCTGACTTGTAACAACTTGTATTTTGTTGTCAATAAATTTTACCGAAGCCAAATTATTAGAAGTTTCAACAAAATCTGGAATTGCTGGACTCCAAGCATGAACACCATGAGGGCAAGCATAAATAGCATTGATTAAGTTATTTTGAGTTTTTAAATCAATCACAAATTCAGGCATAGTTTCTGAACTAAGACTTAAATTTATATTTTTCTCTGTTATTATAATTTCGTTAATAATATTTTTTCTAAAAACTTCAAATTCCTTTTGTAAATCCTGCTCGAATTCTTTATTTATTGTAAAAATAAATTCAGCTTCGCGAGGAATTGCATTTCTTTTGTTTCCTCCATCAAAAACCGAAAGACGAGCATTAAATTTTTCGTTAATTATATTTAAAAATCTGTTTGCAATTTTATTTGAATTACCAAAACCTTTATGGATTTCATCTCCACTATGTCCACCCTGCAAACCATTTACGGTAAATTTATATGCAATACTATCTTTTAAAATATTTTCTTTTGTAAACGCAAAATTCGCTACTAAATCAATACCGCCGGCACAACCAATAAATATCTCTCCTTCATCTTCTGAATCAAGATTAAGTAATATTTTTGACTCAAAAAAACCCTCTTCAATTTCAAAAGCACCTGTTAATCCAGTTTCTTCATCAACTGTAAACAAGCATTCAATTGGACCGTGACTTAAATTATTATCAGTAAGAATTGCCAAAGAAGCAGCCATTCCAATACCATCATCAGCTCCAAGACTTGTTCCTTTAGCCTTAACCCATTCACCATCAATATAAGGAGTAATTGGGTCATTATCAAAATCAATTACTGTATCTCTATTTGCCTCACAAACCATGTCAACATGACTTTGCAAAACTACAGATTTACGATTTTCAAATCCTTTTGAAGCAGGTTTTTTAATTAATACATTTCCAATTTTGTCTCTTTTTGCCTCTAAATTGTTTTTCTTTGCAAAATCCAATAAAAAAGCAATTATTTTTTCTTCTTTTTTTGAGGGACGTGGAACTTTTGTAATATCTTCGAAATATTTCCACACATTTTTTGGTTCTAAATTTCCTAAAACACTCATAATATTAATATTTTTTATAATTTTGGCTAAAATTACAATTTATTTTCGAAATTTTAAATAAATGACAAGTCTATTTAAAACAAAATACAAATTTTTTGCAATTCTAATTATAGTATTTTTAAGTCTATGCTATTTTTCATCATGCAAAAAAAAGAAATATAACTATTTTTCTGGAATAGTTTATAATTTATCTTCAAATGAAAATATTCAAAATGCAAATGTAATTATAGAAGCTTCAAGAATAGTTTCTGGAAGTATGAATAATACCTTTTATAAAATTGCAGAAACTAAGACAGACACTGATGGAAAATATTTTATTGAAATAGAACCCAAGCTATATATTATGTTTAGAATCAGAATTGAAAAAGAAGGCTATCACAGTTATTTTGCAGAGTTTGAACCAAGTGGACAAATTGCAGAATACAATAAAAACTTTCCACTTGCCAAAGAATCTTTTTTGAAAATTAAAGTAAAAAACAACCCGCCGGCATATTCAGATGATTTAATAAAAATAAAAGTTGAAGGCATTAACAAACTTTGTATTGAATGTTGTGATGATAATTTTGTTTTATATGAAGGAAAAAATATAGATACTGAATTTTATTGCAAAACCGTTGGCGGAGATACAGTCAAAGTTACTTATATTACAACAATTTTGGGGAATACAAATTTTTCAATTAAAGAATATTACTGTACACCTGGCGAAACAGTTGAAGACAATTTTTATTATTAAAAATTTATGCAAAAGTAAATTTTGGAAAAGTAAAATAAAAAGTACTTCCTTTATTTTGTTCAGATTTTACTGTAATTTTACCACCTAAAAGTTCGCTATAAGCTTTACAAATTGACAGACCTATTCCCGAACCTCTGGTTTTATTAGTTAATTTATTATCAATCTGGGTAAATCTATCAAATATTTTTTTTATATTTTCTTGGCTAATACCTAATCCTGTGTCGGAAACATAAAATTCAATTTCACCTGCACTTATTTCCTTAAAACCAAACTCAACTTGGCCTTTTTCTGTATATTTTAACGCATTACTAATTAAATTAGTGAAAATTTGTTTTATTTTAATTTTATCTGATACACATAATAAATTTGAGCTAGTAGTTTTATTAAATATCAGTTTTACATTTGGGTTTTTAAGCATATTATTATGCCAAGATAAATAAATTTCATCTAATAGTTCATTCAAATTAAAAGAAGTAACATTTTTAAGCACAGCTCCACTCTCAATTTTTGAAAGTTCAATAATATCGTCTAAAACATTTAATAACTGATAACAACTATTTTGAATAATATTGATATAATCTAGTTTTTCATTTTCTTCAATATCACATTTCAGCAAATCGGCAAAACCAATAATTGCATTCATAGGAGTTCTAACTTCATGGCTCATATTTGCCAAAAAAGCAGTTTTCAAACGTTCGCTTTCTTCTGCTCTTTGCTTAGCAACTTCTAAATCATAAATTAATTTCATTCTTTCTGTAATATCTCTAATAACTAGTAAAGCAGTATTTTCATTTAAATAAACTAATCTAGTGTCTAAATATACTTTTCTTTGTTCAGGCAAATAGTCATAAGAATATGTGAAAGTTTCAATTTTCTTATTTTTTATAACTTTATTAACATTGGACTTAAAAAAAAACGCTAAATCTTCTGTAAAAACTTCCTCAACATCTCTATCGATAAAATCTTCAGTCTTAACCACATAAGGCTTTTTATAATTAGAATAAAACTCAACAATATTTCCATTTTTATTAATAGAAATTATAATATCTGGAATAGCTTTTAACAGAGCTTCTCTATGCAAACTTAAACTATCAGCTTTGTTTTTTGCCTCTAAAAGCTTCTGTTCTGCAACTTTTCTTTCCGAAATATCATGATAAATAGATTGATAAGTTTTGTCAGGCATCATTTTTGTGTGCATTTCAATAGGAATTACACTTCCATCTGATTTTATAATATCACGTTGATTAATCAAAACTTGGCCTGTTTTTAGTTTATCATAATTTAATGGAGCTTTTTGAATACTTTCTTCTGTAAAAAAACCTTGATTAATATTTTTACCAATAATTTGAGTTTTTGGTTTTCCAAACAAGCTACACATATAATCATTTGCCTCAAGAATAATTCCTTCTGGTGAACCTATCAAAATACCTCCTACAGCAAAATTTATTAATTCTCTATATTTTTTTTCACTTTGTTTTAATTGCCCTTCTATTTTATATCTTTCACTAATATCTCTTACAACAGCAATAACAACTTTTTTATCAAAATAAACACCTGAAGATAAGCTTACTTCACTAATAAAAGATTTTCCATTCTTATTCTTTCCCCAAAATCTCAAGTTCTGATTCTTTCCATCATAAGCTTTTTTAATTTTTAAAAGAATTGCATCATTATTATTCAAACCATCTTCAGATATATCTTTTGGGTATTTATCTATAAATTCATTATGAGTTAAACCAAATAAAGACTCAGCCGCTTTATTTACATCTATAAATTTTCCTTCAAAATCTTGTACGAAAATTGCTTCACTAATACTATTCAACATATTTCTATATGTTAGCTCTGATTGACGAAGCTCTTGTTCTGCTTTTTTTTGCTCTGTAATATTTTTAGTAATTGTAACAACATGCTGTTCGCCGTCCATTTCTATTGAAAAAGAAGATACCTCTATATTTAAAAATTCATTATTATCAGCGATTATTAACTCTTCTCGTGTTTCTACATTTTTATTGTATAAAATTGTTTCTTCAATTCTATTTTGTACAGCATTATGAAAACTTGGATGTATAAAATCATAAATATTCCTACCTATAAGCTCTTCTTTATTTTTTACTTTTAAAGTTTTGCTGATTGCATTATTTACATAAACAATTTTAGAATTTTTATGTATAACAAAACCATTTGGCAATAATTCAATTAAAGTTCTATATTTTCTCTCACTTTCTATAAGCTCATGTTCTTTTTGTTTTTTATCACTAATATTTTCTACAGTTCCCTCAAAATATAATATTTCTCCTTTTTCATTTTTAATAGCACGCGAACTCTCTCTTATATAAATCTTATTTCCATCTTTTTTTCTCCAAACTGTTTCTAAACCAATTATTACTTCATCTTTATCTAATACTTTAATAAATTTTTCTCTTTCTTTTTGATTTACTAATTCATCTTTTACAACATTAAAACTTTTCATATCATCTAAACTCAAATAGCCTAACATCTCGACTAATGGCTGATTAGCCTCTAAAATGTCTCCATTAATATTTGTTTTATAAAGTCCTATTGTTGTTGCATTAAACAAATTGTCCAAGCCATTCAAACGCTCTTTTAATTTATTGTTTTTATCCCTTAGTTTCTGAAACTCTATTAGTAAATCCTGCTTACTTAACTTTTCGTAATTCATAGCATTAAAATATTTATAAGTACAAATATAACACTTTTACAAGTTTTAATATAAAGTTTCAAATTACTTAATTAATAATTAAAGTACAAACTAATTACTCTATGTAGGAAAATAAAAATTAAAAAACTATAAGTATTCTATTTAATTTTAAGTTCTCTGTTTAATTCTTCCAACAATATCTCAACAGTTTTATAAAAATATCTTTTATTTCTAAACGCCATAACTCTATTAAAACCATCTACAATATTACCAAGAAAAACTTCATCTAAATCATATAAATCTTTTTCTTTTACGTCCCAATTTACAACAGGAATATTTAAACTTTTTGCTAATTCTACAACAATATTTACAAATATTTTGCTAGAATTATTTATAAAACGATTTGGTAAAATTAAATTTTCATTTTTCACAAAGAAAACAGAAGAATATAAACTTTTAATAATATTTCCATTTTTATCGCAAAGCAAAAAATCATCTAATCCTTCTGATTTAAGCTTTTGTTGAGCTAAAAACACTTCACTAAACCTTGGAGTTAAATCAAAATCAAAACTTGACTCTGGAATTATATAATCTTTATAAACAGAAACTTTAAATCCTTTTAAAAGCTCAGGATAATATTCATTTTCAACAGAATCCACAGACATTAATATTGAACAAGAGTTTGTTTCCAAATCATTTCTAAAAACTATTATTCTTGCTTTAAATCCTTTATAAATTCTGTTTTTCTGTAATAAAAGCTCTAAATCTGTTACAAGACTTGACTTTCTATGTAAAATTGATCTTTCAAATCTTATTTTTTTTATGCAATAAATAAAAAAGTCAAAATATTCATTTTCAAAAAATGCTTTTGATGAATTTCCACGTATTTCAAAATTAAAACTATCTCCAAACAGCAAGCCTCTATTCTCTGGTGAAATAAAAGTTTTTTCAGAAAGTAGAATATTAGAATTAAGAGAACAATATTTAGCCATAAACTCCTCCTACAATTTGTTTGCAAATTTCTAAAATATTTTCGTTTGGCTTAATCTTTATTCCATTAATTCCACATTTTGCAGCAGCTTGAATATCGCGGTCGCTATCACCTATCATTAAAGAGTTTTTCACATCAATATTATAAATTTTAATAGCTTTTTCAAATAATAAAGCTTCCGGCTTCCGGCACAAACATTTTCCATAATCTTGATGATGTGGACAATAAAAGAAATCATCTATTTTAGTATCAAATTCAAATAAATATTCACAAAACTTAATATGCATTTCTAAAACATCTTCATGAGTATATAAAGCTTTGGCAATTCCGCCTTGATTTGAAATTACAATAACTAAGTATCCATTATCTTTTAGTAATTTAATGGCAGCACCAACTCCTTTATTTATAATAAAATCATCAAGATTTGTAGTATAATGACCTTTTTCAAAATTAATCACCCCATCTCTATCAAGAAAAACTGCTTTATTCATTAATTTACATTTTTAGATTTTTGTTTATATAATTTAAAATTAATTAAAATTTATCAGTCTTAAATAAAAATATTCCCACAATTCGGGTTTAAAAAACAAAGGAAAAACAAAACCATAAACTGCACCCCAAAAATGAGCATCATGCCCAATATTGTCTTTTGCTTTTTTGGCCATTTGATAA
>Ga0265293_10010389_pt1 | contig 13027 bp, 16 predicted proteins | sample Munlanlewell138R_FD_192505 | JGI IMG/M metagenome (GOLD analysis project Ga0265293, IMG submission 192505) | Leachate microbial communities from a municipal landfill in Southern Ontario, Canada - Leachate well 138R | ecosystem: Engineered > Solid waste > Landfill > Unclassified | place: Canada... | reverse complement strand
GCCCACGAAGCACGAGCGCTGGATGTGGCCAAAATGGCTCGAATCCCTGCGCGTAAACGCTATGCCCTGGCGGTGGTCCTGATCCGGCAACAGTATGCCCAGGCGCTGGATGATACCGCAGAGCTTCTGATCAAGCTGATGAGGCAACTGGAAACCACCGCCCAGCAAAATCTCCTGACCTATCAAATGGAGCAGACCCAGCGCACCGATCGACTGGTGTCCTGCTTTAAAGACGTGTTGACTGCCATGGAGGCCGAGCCAAACCCATGGCAATCGCTTCAGGCCGTTATCGGAGACAAGCGCCAGGAGTGGCTGGACGAATGCGAGGAGCATCTGGCCTACGCGGGCAATAACTACCTGCCTTTCATGTTGCGACCGTTTCGAACCAAACGCAGCCTTCTGTACAACTGCCTGGATATACTCACGTTTCAAAGCACTTCCAGCGACATACTGTCGATTCAACTGATCGAGTTACTCCGAAAGACACGCTCATTGAAAGCCGAGACGCTGGATTTGCGGGTCCATGCGCCGGATCTGGTCGAAAGCATCCAGCAGACCAAGTGGACGCTGGAAAAGTGGCGCCGCCTGATTTTCATCCGGCCGGACAGTGTGACGGTTCACCGTAAATATTTTGAGTTGGCCGTTTTGAATCTGGTGAAACAGGAACTGAAGTCTGCCGATCTGGCGGTTGTTCACGGGGATCGCTTCGATGACCATCGCGATCAACTGGTGAGCTGGTCGGGTTACAAGCAGGAAATCGACCAGTACGGGCTGGAAGTGGAGCTTCCCATCGAACCGAAGGCTCTCAGTCGCCATCTCAAGGATCAATTGACTCAGGTGAGCCGCTCAGTGGACGCCGCCTTCCCGGACAACACACACGCCGCGATCGAAGACGGTCGCATCGTGATCAAACGCAACCAGAAGCAGGGGCTGCCAATGAATTGGCAGGCCCTCGATGACGATATTACACGTCGGCTTGGCACCCGCAGCATCGTCGACGTTCTGGTCGATGCGGAGCGCTGGCTTGGGTTACATCGGGAATTCGGGCCACTGTCAGGCTATGAGGGGCGCGTGGAAAACCCACGGTTGCGGTTCATCGCTACGCTTTTCTGCTACGGCTGCAATCTGGGACCCTCCCAGACCGCCGACTCCATCAAGCAACTGAACCGTCGCCAGATAGCTTGGCTCAACCTTAATCACGTCACTGAAGACAGGCTAGATCGCGCTATCGTCAAGGTCATCAACGCGTACAAGAAATACGAACTGCCGGGATACTGGGGTACAGGTCGGCGGGCCGCCGCCGATGGCACCAAGTGGAATCTCTACGAGCAAAACCTGCTCAGCGAGTACCACATCCGCTATGGCGGTTACGGCGGCATCGGTTACTACCACGTCTCGGACACTTATATCGCGTTGTTCAGTCATTTCATCCCCTGCGGCGTTCACGAGGCGGTGTACATCCTCGACGGACTGCTTGAGAATCGGAGCGATATCCAGCCGGATACCTTGCACGGTGATACGCAGGCCCAAAGCTATCCCGTTTTCGGGCTCGCGTATCTACTGGGGATCAAGCTGATGCCGCGTATCCGGAATATCAAGGATCTGAACTTCTACCGGCCCGACCGACGATTCCGCTACGCGCATATCGAAGAACTCTTCAATGGCCATATAGACTGGGCGCGGATTGAACGACACCTTCCGGATATGTTGCGCGTGGCCGTGTCCATCAAGCTCGGTAATATTACCGCATCAACGATCCTGAGGCGGCTGGGCACCTACAGCCGCAAGAACAAGCTGTATTTTGCCTTCCGGGAGCTGGGGAAGGTCGTGCGGACCGGCTTCTTGTTGAATTACATCGACGATGTGGAATTGCGTCAGACCATCCACGCCGCAACCAATAAGAACGAGCAGTTTAACGGGTTTGCAAAATGGAGTTTTTTTGGTGGCGAGGGCATCATTGCGGCCAACCTCCGGCATGAGCAGCAAAAGGTGGTGAAGTACAACCACCTGGTGGCGAATATGCTGATCTTGCACAACGTCGAAGCTCTCAGCCGGGTGTTACGCGATATGGCAGCGGAAGGGATCGCCATCACCGAAGATGTCCTGAAAGCGCTATCGCCGTACCGAACCCGTCATATCAATCGTTTTGGAGATTACACATTGGACTTTAGACGTCCGGTAGGGCAGCAGTTGTTTGATTTGAAGCTTGCTGAGCTTACCTCTCAAAGAACGCCCGGTGATCAGGTGAACCCCAAATATGAGCCGAAATAAAAACGGGATAAACTACAGCCATTTCATTTGGTTAGGGGCGTTTTTAGACTATTTTTCACGTTTGTCTGCCAACCCTCAATAACGGCCTACAGCGGCCATTGCAGCGGTTTTGCACATAGGCCACACAATCGCATTACCCACCACCAGAACGGCCAGCCTGTGCGCTCCTGCGTGGCCAGTTTTTGCCAGGTACAAAAAAAGCCAGACCCACCGGCCTGGCTTCTCTCTTGGCGTTAAATTTTAGCCGCTAAAAACTAAACATTTGTTTGCATCCGCTTAACGGCTGTCACGAAGTCCAGGCGTAGCAGGTGCATGGCTAAATCAACTGCACCGCCGCCGCCCTTCTCTGCCCTGGTGTCGTACCACTTGCAGCCAGTAGCCAACAGCTCAACCGCACCGCCACCCACGGCCACATTTAGCCGGACGGTGTTTTTATCTTTGACCGGCGCAAAATCCGGGTCTTTTTTCCAGTACAGCCCCAGGGCATCGAGGGCAGCCGCCACCGGCATTGCTCGCAGTTGTTCCAGTAGCTCCGGGCTAAATGATTTCCTTCTTGTCATATAAACACCTTGTTAGTAATACGCACTGACTTTGCAGCCTGTAAAACTCCGTGCCGTTCCGGCACTGCGCGGGGCATGGATAACTTGCAAGCAAGTTACCCACCCCCCTTGCGGCTACTCGCATTTTTACAATGCGGGGCTACTCAAAAGCAGCGCCTACGGCGCGGGCGTGGGCTTCGCCATTAGTAATACGGACGGACTTTGAACACCTGTTTTTTTTCTAGCATCCGCCTGTAATACGGACGGACTTTGAACGCTTGCCGCTGCTTTCAAATAACCCGATACCGAACCAACAGAAACGCCCATTTGTGCGGCAATAGCTCTAACGCTCAAGCCTTGCGCCCTAAGCTCCTGGGCTTGCGCCTGCTTGGTCTTTGCGGCTTCTAGGTATGTTTCCCTATCCACGGCTCCAGTGGCTCGCCTTGCGGCTTCTTTGCGGTCTCTGTCCCGCTCTCTTGCCATGTCCGTGCTGATAATGGTGCGCAGTTCCCTTTGTTCCTGGTCGGTAATGCCAAACAGGTTTATGAGGGTGTCGTTTTTCGGAGTGTATAGGGGGGCAAATTCCTTGCCGCCAAACTTCACCTTTTCGCCCGCTTCGTAGGCTTTGGCCTTGCTGTATAGGGTCATCAGCTCTTTGCTGTTGTGCGCCCATTCGGGGGCTATCTCGCGGGCAAGGGCTTTGGCTTCGTGGTACATCTGGCCGCTGTGGGTCGCACCGGACAAAAGCAGGAAGTTCAAACGCCAAAAAAGATGTAGCATCCGCTCGCCTTCTTGGACTCCGCCGCGTAGCAGGGCAATAGTGCGCAGGTCTTCCAGCCTGTGCCATGCCAGCTGCCGCCCTGAAAATCCGCGCAGGTTGTCGGACTTGCTGCCTGGTAGCAGTTTGAGCTGTCGGCGCTTGGCTCGCGCCTCCTGTTCCTGGCGTTGCTGTTCAATCGTCCAGCGGGCGACTGGTAGCAGCATTTCGGCCATGTACTCGAAGTTATAGCGCACCGGCTGGCCGTCTGCTCCGTTTTCAACGTGGACAACCCGGCAGATTTCGCCGCTCTTTTGGTTGACGGTATCCACCATGCGCAGCACACGGCTTGCGTCTTTGGCTTGCCGGTCGGCTCCAAGGGGTAGCAGGCGGTCAACTAGATAACGCTGGCAGGCGTTCCAGCGGGGCAAGGCGGCGCGGGGTATGACTCCATCCAGTAGCCACTTAGCTTGTATGCCACGGCCTGAAAAAATGAGCATCGAGGGGGTCGGTATGCCTTCCTGTGCGCAGTAGTACAGCACCGAGGCGGCCAGTTCCTCCGGTGTCCTTCCGGTTGCCCACGGCTCGCGGTAGGTGTCCAGGTCGGCAAACAGTAGGCCAATGCGGGCAAGGTTTACCACGCGCCTGTTTGGCCGGATAAATTCGGCCTGGGTCATCCATGTATCGCGGGTCTTGTCGATAAGCTCCAGGACGGTCGGCATTTCAATCAGCCGGTGCGAGGATTGTTTTTTTTCGCCCTGGTCGTTGACCAGAATAGAGAAAAAACCCGCTCGTGCTGGGTCGTGGTATGCCCTGGCTTCTTCCGCCCGGTCGAATAGTGATAGCTGCTCTACTGCTGCCATGTCTGTCCTTGTTCGCCTTGCGCGTACAGCACAAGGGTTGTCAAAGCAGAAACAAGGCCGTAGAATAATGTTTAGCTAAACCCGCTGTTCTACGGCGGTCGTGCTAGTGACTTGCCCAAGTCAGTAGCTCGTGTTTCTGCAAAGCCCCGTTGCCCAACGGGGCTTTTGCTTTTCTAAAAGTCCTCAATCGGCGTTACCCGCTAAAGACTGCTTTTGTAGCGTACGCGGTAGCCAGCCTTCTGCATTCACATAAAAGCCTTTGATACCAAACTGAATCAGTACCGAAGCTGCGCCATCAACAGACACAAATACACGAATACCGCCACGCATACGACCTAAAACAAAGGTCTCTTTCTTGGTCTTGATAACGACCGCTAGCCCTTCCGTGCTTATCGCCTGAATGCTTGCATCTTCAACGCTGCCAGCTGCGATTAAAGCCCGAACACCAACCGGCGTTATCAGACTCATTGAACCAATATTCATAATCATGCCCTACCTGCACTTTTTGCACAAGATACAATCTATTTAACGCCTGACAATATTTAATTTTGTTTTGACGGCTTACTCTTCAATCAGGCGATAAATTGCCATGTTGATGATGGCGGCTCGTGACTGCCCCATTTCTGCGGCCATAGCGTCCACCTTTTCCAGCAGTGCCGGGGTGATTGTGAGGCTGATTTGTCGCTTATTGCCCTTCCTTACGCCCTTCTGATACGTCTGGCCTGCCGGTGCTTCTGGCTGCGCCTGGGCATCAGGTGCGCCCTGTATAAAGGCATCCGCTGCGCTAGGTTGTTTTAATCTTGGTTTACGTTGAATTGCCATGTCTTTTAATCGCCTTATACAGTTGTTTTAATATTAAAAACGTGCGCGGCCAATTCTTCCATTTCTGCTATTGCTTTGGGGTCGCGGGGCGACAATTCGCATACGGCCAGGCCAGCACCACCCGCGTTGCTGAATGCCTTGCGGCGGCGTATCGGGGTTGATAGGTACTCGAACTGTGGAACGTCTGCCACGGCTGCCGCCGCCTCCGCGTTATCCGTTGACCGCTCGCCTGGGTCTGCTTGGTTCAGCACCGCAAAGCAGCACAAGCCGTCCCGAACGCTGCGGGCTTCGTCCACCAGTGCGGCCATGTCTTCCAATGCCCACACGTCATAAGACCGGGGGGCAAACGGCACTAGCAGAACGTCAGACAAAACCAGTGCCGCCCGTAGCGCGGTAGAGTCCCGCCCGCCTGCGTCTATGATGATGTCTTGCCACTTGTCGCGCTGCTGCTGTACCTGCCCGCGCAGTGCTGCACCGTCCGCGTACTGGGCGCAAGCAATGCCTGGAACCCTGCCCGCTTCTGCTCGGGCTGCAATGGCGGCGGCGGCTGTGCCTTGCCTGTCGCCGTCAATCAGCCACACGTCACGGCCAGCCAGTGCGCGATAAATTGCCAGCTGTACGGCCAGCGTAGTTTTACCAACTCCGCCCTTTGTGTTGCCTACGGTGATAATCATTTTTAACCCCTTTTTAATATTAACTTGATAGTGAAATAATACCCTTTCGCTGGGTTTCGGTCAATACGTTTTTAATATTAAAACAGGTGCATGATGATAGTTTTTTAATCGTTGTTTGCAATCCTTTACGGTGTTTTTTCCCTTCCCTCTTGGCGTACCAATCCGGCCAGCTGGCCGGTCGCTCTTGCTTCTGCCGTTATGCGCTTGACGTGGGTCGCGCTGTAGCCGGTCAATTCGGCGGTTTTTTGGATACTGTGGCCGCTGGCTCGCAGTGCGATAACCTGGGCGCGGCGTTTCTTGTCGGCCTGTTTGCCAAGGTACTTGCCCGCCTGCTTTGCCAGCTGGATACCCTGCCGCTGCCGCTCTCGCCTTTCCTGGTAATCGTCCCGCGCCATTTGTAGAGCCAGGCGTAAAAGCATGGCCTGCACACTCTCCAGCACCACCTTTGCCACGCCTTCGGCTTGGTCGGCCAGGTCGGTTAAATCGACAATGCCAGGCACTGCCAGCCGTGCGCCTTTGTCTTGTATCGAGGCAATCAGCTTCTCGGCTTCTGGTAGGGGTAGGCGGCTGATTCGGTCTATCCGCTCGGCAATGACCACCTCACCCGGCTGCAAGTCGGCAATCATGCGCAGCAGCTCCGGGCGGTCTGCTCGCGCTCCGCTGGCCTTCTCACGGTAAACACCGGCAACGTAATAGCCCGCGTCCTTTGCGGTCGTGATTATTTCTTCTTGGCGTTCCAAGTCTTGCGCGTCCGTGCTGACGCGCAAATATACCCGCGCAACTTTCATGGCTCTGGCTCCTTTGGCTATGCCTCAAAGTGCCAGTTTATCGCCGGTGGCTCATAGCTCAAAAGGTCGGCTTATAAGTGCCTAGCCCAAAAAGATAACCCTTATGTGCCATGCCAAACATTGGCAGCGTCACGCCGTAAGTTTGTCCCATAACAAAAAAGGGCAGCCCTCGCTGCCCTTTTCTATCAGTTGATTGTTCGCCTTAAAGGCAGTGCATCTTGAAGTTTTTGCATAGCATCCTGAAAAATCTCTAGGCTGGCTTGCCCTGTCTCTGCTTGGTAAAAAACCACAAGCAAAACCTTAGCCACTGCCTCCGCTATTTCTCCGACCTCCTGCGCCTGGATCTCGTCGATGAACTCCAGGGATGTAAGCAATTTTGCAGCTTGCTGTACTACCCGCCCCTGCTCTGTTTCGATAAACTGGATACTTGTCATGATTCACCTCTCGAATAGGTGTTGATTGAAAGTGCCGGGCAGGCCGTCCCTGCCCGGTGCGCCTCTTCTCTTGGCGTTAACTTTTGCCTTTTACAAAGGCAGCTACAACGTCATCGGTATCAGCTCCAGATAAGCTATTGCCAGAAAACTCGGCGGCTTCCTCTTCTGCTGGTTCCATACTTGCGCGAATAGATGCCGCCAGTTTCCCGCCCGCTGTGGCTTCTACACGCTCCTTAAAGCCAGCCGACATTTGGCCGCCTATGCCTTTTGCCAGCTCGCTGGCAGTCCCGGCAGCTACTTTTGCAGCACGACCAAACCCACTGCCCTGGCTATCTCCACCACTGGACTGGCTGCCACCGCCAGCTTCCCCGCCGCCGCTAGACTCTCCACCACCGCTGGAGCCAGAAAAGCCTGCTGCTTCAGCAAATGGCGAAGATTCGCCGCCAGAATCACCACCAGAATCACCGCCACTATTACCGCCAAAATCAACGGTACTACCGCCGCCGCTTTCGGCCATGCCACTAGCTGCCTTTTGGAAAGCGGCTGACACTGCTGAACCTGCACCTACTGAACTCATACCGACTTTTGTAGCCAGCTTTGCGCCACCCATAGCCATACCGCCAGCAGCAGCAGCCGCACCTACCATTGCACCAAGACCAAAAGAACTACCAGATGATGCTGCACCGCCACCGCCAGGTATCAAACTGGCTACAAGGTTCGGAATCGAGTTAATGAGGATGACCAAAACGAGTGATACAACAAATATCACTAGCAGCTCGTCCATAGTGGCTTTATTCGATAAAGATTGGTGGTAGCCGTCAATTATAGATACCGCAATACCTACTAACAGCGTCATGGTCATCAGCTTAAGACCAATACCGGCAACTTGTCTGAAATAGCCAAGGGCGATATCTGAAGTCCAGCGTGAACCACCAAAACCCAACACAAAAACCCCTGCATAAGCCAGCACCCAAGCAGTCACCAGGGCTAAAAGGATATTAGCGGCCACTATTGCCATGCAGGCCAAAATAGCTAGGGTGGTAAGAAAAATGGATAGGTTATCTATCGGGCTTGTAACACTGTACGACTTAGCTGCTTTTGCAATCACGTCAAAGGCAATATCAATGGGTGTGCTTGGATTTAAGCCACGTCCCAACCCTGACGCTTCCGCTCCTATAGTCCGTAAGCTGTTGATGATATCCATCGCAAAGTTCGGGCCGTTAACCAAAAGCCACCAGAAAAAGCCTGTGAAAATGGTAAACCGTACCAATTCAGCAAAAAATTCGGCAATGTCGGCTTTTCTTAAAGCCATCATGCCAAACGTCCACACCATGCTAATGGTAACCAGCAACAAAAAAAGCCAGGTTGCATGTGTTGTGATTGTTGCTGACCAGGTAGAGCTAGCTGTAAGAAAACGCTCTGAAACCTCGGTTAAAACACCTCCTTTTTCAATCGCTGCAAAGCTCGAAGTTGAAAGAAAAGCCAGAACCAAACCAACGCCAAAACGCAAAGATTTCATATCAAAACTCCTTACTCTTTGAACGATCTGGGGGGGTTTCCAAACCCTTATAAACAGCTGGCATTTCTTTATTTTCTTCTTCCTTACAACCAGACAGAGATACAGCAGTCACGGCAAACACAATCAAAATCATGAGCTTTTTCATATCAAAATTCCTTACTCTTTGAGCGGTTAACAGGGGTTTCCAGTCCTTTATAAAGCTGCTCGTGTGCCGCCCTTTCTACAGCTTGCCGGTCTGTATCTGCCTGGGCTTTGGCAGCTAAAACCGCGTGCTGGGCGTTCATCATGCTGCGGATTTGTAGCAGCTGATTGGCCTGCTGGCTGGCCAGTTGGTTGGCAAAGCCAAGTGCTTGCATTTGACCGTCCGCGCCCTGGGCAGCACCTTGCAGCCGCTCCAGCGTCCGGGCATCGTCTTGCATGGCCTGCTGTTGATCTGCAATGGTTTTGAAAAGTGAGTCGTTGGCCTTTTTCTGGCTTTCGCTTGCCAGACGGCGGTTCTCTTCCATTGCTTCCCATTCAGACTGGGTACAGCCGCCAGTACCGTTAAAGCAGGGCGAACTGCGGTAATAGGCTACGTCCTGGAACTTGGATAAATAGTTGTCCAGGCTGCCGAGGCGATTCTGGTAGTACGCAAGCGAATTTTGCGCTTCAACCAAGCGTTGCATGGTGCGCTGTGCCTGATCCCAGATGTAGGCGGCGGGTGCAGCTGTGTTTTGCAGCTGGTTTTCATACTGCTGGAGCTGCGTCTGGTACTGCTCAATTTGCTGTGCGTATTGGTCAAGTTGCGTCATGGTTTGCGCGACAGACTCAATTGCAGAAATGATGTTTTGAGTAAGGTTGCCGCCGTCAATGACGGGGATACCGGCCTGGGCAGGTGATGCCACCAAAACACAAGCCGAAAAAGCGACAGCCAAGCCATTTTTAGCCGCTAAAACGTTGACCTTTTCAAAATGTTTAGCTAAACTTTTAATCATGATGGGATACTCTTTTCTGTTAGGTTTTAAAAGATAAAATTAAAAGCCACCGAGTAAAGGTAGCTGGCTTCATCTCATTTAATTGTTTCTGCGCAGGCTAGTTGCCAGGCCAAGCTCTACAGTTCTTACACCTCCCCCCAAGGGTTAATCACCGTCACACCTGCCGCCTCAAATGGGCTTGTATCTCTGGTCGCTACGCTAAAGCCTCCATCGAGGGCGATTGCTGCTATCACGGCATCCGCTGCTGCAATGCCGCTGCCTGATTGTTTGGCAGTTGCGAGTACCGTTGCATAAGCTCTTGTGCAAGACATATCAAACGGCAAAACACGCCCTGCAAACAGGGGCAGTAGCTTTTCTTCAATCCTGTCACTAAGCGTTTTTTTACGCTTGCCTTCCGGCATCAGCGCAACGCCTGCACGAATCTCCGCCACCGTCATTGCTGACAAATAAAGCGTCTCAAGCGGCTGGTCGTTTAGCCAGGTCAAAACCCGTTCATCAGGCTTTGCCCGGAACTGTTCTGATAGAACATTCGTATCAAGTAAAATCATTAAAAAATAGCCGCCCGTGCCGGCGAATGGTCGCGCTGAAAACCGGCTGCTTCTTCATCAGTCAGTTTTACTTCCCGTCCAATTTCGCCCAGCAGGTTGCCCAGTTTGATACGCCCTTCAGGTTTTACTGCTTGCTCAAAAATGGCCAACATTTCCGCCTGGAGTGACCTGCCGTGCTGTGCTGCCCGGACTCTAATCGCTCTGTGCACCTCTTCGGGAACGTCCCGAACTGTTACCGCTCGAACTCCCATAGTCAAATCCTCCTGGTGTTTTCTGTGCTTTCAATTATATAAAACGCTTTCAAAGGTCGCAAGCGTTCTTTTTAGTCGGCTTTAGGTCTAACAATTTTCTTCATTACCCCGGCCATTTCATCTTGGTTTTCCTCGATGCGTTCAAGCAATCGAATGATGGTTTCTCGCCCGAAAGCTGCTGTTCGTTCATCATCTGTTAGCCACCATTTCAACAGGCCGCCCATACGCCCAAGGTCGCCACTCATCTTGGCCAGCTCTCTCACACGTTCGTAATCTGTTATCCCTGTGACCTCGTACCCTTGCCCCACCTCGCGCAAAAAAGCCGCCATGCTCATCCCTGTCGCCTTTGAGTTAGCTTCAATTTTTGCCCGCTCTTCTGGCAAGCAATAAACCTTTATCGGCGGGCTATTTTTCCTGGTTACTGGTTTGTTCACCTTCTCCATCTTGGAGTCCTCTTTTTGATTCACGGCGGCAGCCGTTTAGCTTCGCAGAACAGGATTCCCGTTGAGCACCGCCAGGTGCGAATAAGGGTAAGTGAAGAGGAACACCATGCTTGCATGGTGGGCCTACTTCACACATCCTGCCCCGAATTCAGCCTTTGTTTCACGTTCCAAGCAAATTTATTCACCTTTGCTATGACATTCTTTTAGCAGTATCATCAACCAAGCATACCCATAAACGGTAAAAGAAAGCTAAAACAACGCAAACAAAAGCAAAAGCATGATAAAGCAAATGTAAAGCGTGTAGATTCAGGAACGGTAAAGCAACTATGGCTAAATCTCTATCAGACCGGATAACGGCGCGGGCTGCTCGCCTGGAGCCGTCACAAACCGGTAAAAATCGGGCAACTTTTTTAGCTCTGCGGGACGATATAACCGGGGCTTTAGCTGACGGCTGGCCTGTAAAAACCATCTGGGAAACCTTGCACGAAGAGGGAAAAATCACCTTCAGTTACCAAGCCTTTCGTGGCTATGTGAATCGCTTGATACGATCAAGCGAACCAGTCGAATCAGTAAAAACACCTGAACAGCCGGTCGAGCCAAAACCAGAACCACCTCCCAAAAAAGAACCGACTATTTCAAAACCGGATGCCGGCATTAGCGGATTCAGCTTCAACCCACGACCAAACAAAGCAGATTTGATTTAACGCCAGGGGCAGGGTTTGTCTGCCCCTCAAGTGTCAAACTAAACAGCTATTTTTTTAGCTGCTCCCTTTCGTTTTTTTCGGCCTGTATTTTCTTCCTTAACCAGTTTCCCGCCTCCTTCATTTCTTCCCGCAAGTCTTCGATTTCTTCCGGTGTCAGCTGAATGGATACCGCTATTTTTTCCTGGTCTTCAATCTGGTCTGTCATGGCTTGCTACCTTTTTTCCTGTCGGTTTTATCGGCGGCTGCCGCCTTAGCCAGTCTGTCCAGTAGGTCGGCGGCTTGCTTCTCGGCGGCTGCAAGTCGTGCGTTCGCTGCTGCGGCTTCAACGGTTGCGGCTTCACGCTCCGCCCTCGCTGCCTCCACTGCCTGCCGTGCTGCTGCCGTTTCTTCCTGGGCGGCTTTCTGGCTTGCGCCTGCCGCTGCTTTAAGGTCGGCTATTTGCTGCTTGGCGGCTGCGTCATGAGCTTCTGCTTTCGCGGTCTGTGCGGATAGCTTCGCCCGTACTTCGTCCAGGTCGGCCAGTGCCTTGGTTAGCGCATTCGTTTTGTCGGCCAGCTGGCTGGTCAATCCTTCGGTGCTGGATTGCAGGCGTTCCACCTCCAGGCGCAAATCAAGGGCGGCGGCATCGGCTGCCTGGGCTTGCAACTCGGCTTTATCTGCGCGGGCTGCTGCGTCCCGGAAGTCGTCACGGTAGCTAGACAAATCAGCGGTTAGGCGGTCGGCTTCCATCTTGTGCAACTCTTTGGCGTTCGCTGCTGTGGCTTTCACCTGCTCCAGCTCCTGCGCTTGGGTTTCGTATGCTTCGGCCAGCTCTTTACGCAATGCGTCCAGCTCCTGCCGTTCGGCTTCCCATGCGGCTTGCGCGGCGGCTAATGATTCGTTGGCTAGTTCCTGGGCTTGTTGCCAAATCGCGGCCAGTGCTGCCGTGCTTGCTGCTGCTACGGCTTCCGGTACGGCCACGGCTACGGCTACCGGCGCGGCTTGCTGTGCTTTGCGCCATTCGCGCATAACTGCACTGGTGCTGTTCATGTCTGCTTTTGCATGACGGCGCACCGCGTCCACTGTCGGGAATCGCTGGCAGTCTGCTTGCTCGTAAAGCTCCTGGGCTGCTGCTGTGATGCGGTCTTTAAGCTCTGCGGGGATAGCTTCGTAAGTCATGGGGTCGCCTCGTTTGGGTTGCTGCAATAATAAGAATAATAATAATCTTATTATTATTCTTATGCAATGGTTATTTTTATTATTTTTGCCGCCGCCACCGCACCGGCTCCCGCCCTTCCCTCTTGGCGTTCAAACAGCTGGCTTGCCAGCTCAATAAGAGGGTTGGCAGACAAACGTGAAAAATAGCCGAAAAACACTCCCAACCTATTGAACTACCGGTTTTTGGTCACCCAACCTCGAGTTCATGCCATTCTGGCCGATAAAAGAAACTTGGCCTTGTTG
>Ga0265293_10010387_pt1 | contig 13028 bp, 12 predicted proteins | sample Munlanlewell138R_FD_192505 | JGI IMG/M metagenome (GOLD analysis project Ga0265293, IMG submission 192505) | Leachate microbial communities from a municipal landfill in Southern Ontario, Canada - Leachate well 138R | ecosystem: Engineered > Solid waste > Landfill > Unclassified | place: Canada... | reverse complement strand
AAGATGATGCCGGCCATCGTAATTGCCGATCCGGAGCTGACCGTCGGCATGCCGCCCTTCATCACCGCAGGCACCGGCATGGACGCGCTGGCGCATTGCCTCGAAGCCTATTGCGCGCCGGGCTACCACCCGATGGCCGACGGCATTGCCGTGGAAGGCGTGCGTCTGGTTCTGGAGAACCTGCCGAAGGCGTTCCATGATGGGTCCGACCTGATCGCCCGCGCCAACATGATGTCGGCGGCCGCAATGGGCGCCACGGCCTTCCAGAAGGGCCTCGGTGCCATCCATTCGCTGTCGCATCCGATCGGCGCGCTTTATGACACCCACCACGGCATGACCAATGCCGTGTTCATGCCCTATGTGCTTGCCTTCAACCGCGAGGCGATCGAGGAACGCATCGAGCGGCTCGCAGCCTATTGCGGCATTGAGGGCGGGTTCGATGGATTTGCGGCGGCAATCATCAGGCTGCGTGAGGAACTGAAGGTTCCGCATACGCTGCCGGGCCTGATCAAAGACCTCGATATGGATGCCGCACGCAAGGATCTCATTGCGGAAATGGCCATCGTCGATCCGACCGCTGGCGGAAATCCGCTCAAGCTGACCAAGGAAGGCGCGCTCAGACTGCTTGAGGGCGCTCTCACCGGGACCGTCTGAGAAGCAGCATAAGCTGCCCGGACCGCAACAGAAACTCCAGAGGGGAAACAGGAGGGTATTATTTAGCCGGAAAATAATAGGGGCCGATTGCTAGTATCGGCCAAAGTAGTTTAGCCTTTCACTTTGTGGCGGGCGGGTTTCATCTGGCTTTCATCCAAACGTCACATGAACTCGCTACCGCGTCGCAGGCGTCACAAGGCGTCAGCTCAATGGAGATAACGAGATGTTCAAGTTTGCGGGGAAGGTACTGTCCGTAACGGCAACCGCTCTGATGGTCACGTCGGCCATTTCGTCCGCCCAATCGCTGGATGAAATCGTCGAGGCGGCCAAGAAGGAAGGCATGCTGACCACAATCGCCCTGCCGCACGACTGGTGCGGATGGGAAGGCATTCTGGCCGGTTTCAAGGCCAAGTATCCGGAAATCACCATCAATGAACTGAACCCGGACGCCGGCTCGGCCGACGAGATCGAGGCGATCCGCGCCAACAAGGGCAACACCGGCCCGCAGGCTCCTGACGTGATCGACGTCGGTCTCGCCTTCGGTCCGTCCTCGACCAAGGAAGGCCTGCTCCTGCCTTACAAGGTTTCGACCTTCGACGGCATCGAGGTCAAGGATCCGGAAGGCCACTGGTACGGCGGCTATTATGGCGTTCTCGCCTTCGAGGTGAACACCGACATCGTCAAGGAAGTGCCGCAGGACTGGGCCGATCTGCTGAAGCCCGAATATGCCAATTCCGTTGCGCTGGCGGGTGATCCGCGCGCGGCGAACCAGGCGATCCTGTCGGTCTATGCTGCGGGTCTTTCGGCTGCCGGCGGCGACGCCTCCAAGGCTTCGGAAGCCGGTCTCGACTTCTTCAAGCAGCTCAACGAGAAGGGCAATTTCGTGCCGGTCATCGGCAAGGCCTCGTCGCTTGCGCAGGGCACCACGCCGATCATCGTGCGCTGGGACTACAACGCCCTTGCTGACCGCGACACGCTGAACGGCAACCCGCCGGTTGAGGTCGTGGTGCCGAAGAGCGGTGTTCTCGCAGGCGTTTACGCGCAGGCGATCAGCGCCCATGCGCCGCATCCGAACGCCGCCAAGCTGTGGCTGGAATACATCTATTCCGACGAGGGCCAGATCGGCTTCCTGAAGGGCTACTGCCACCCGGCCCGTTTCAACCAGCTGGTTTCCGAAGGCAAGGTGCCGCAGGAAATCCTCGACAAGCTGCCGCCGGCGGAGGCCTACACCAAGGCCGTGTTCCCGACGCTTGAGGAACAGGATGCCAACAAGAACGCCGTCACCGGCGGCTGGGACAGCGTCGTCGGCGCCAACGTCCAGTAAGGCGGCCTGAACAATCCGGCGCGGCTCCGCAGGGAGCCGCGCCGGAGCGACCGGGCATCGACGCGAAGCCGGACTGGTTTCGCCCATTGCCTGTACACAGGGGTAAGATCGCCAGAGCGTGGCTGTTAAAGTGCGCGGTGATCGCGGGAAGAAGGCATGTGTCGCGCATGAGCCAATCGATCGCCGCGCCGGCTTCTGCGGTAACACGTCCGCGCATGTCGTTTGCGTGGCTTGGCGTGATGCCGTTTCTGCTGTTCGCGCTTCTGTTTCTTGTCTTGCCGACCATGCAGATCATCGTCGGTTCCTTCCGCAATGCCGCGGGCGAGTTCACGCTCGACAACATCATCAACCTGTTCCAGCCGTCGATCATGGCGGCCTACTGGATTTCGATCCGCATCAGCGTGGCTTCCGCGCTGCTCGGCTGCCTCGTCGGCTTCCTCATGGCATGGGCAATGGTGCTGGGGGGACTGCCCGCGTGGCTGCGCTCGCCGATGCTCACCTTCTCTGGCGTGGCCTCCAATTTCGCCGGCATTCCGCTGGCCTTTGCCTTTCTCGCCACCTTCGGGCGGCTCGGCCTCGTCACGCTCATCCTGCGCGACTGGTTCGGCATCAATATTTACGGAATGGGCTTCAACATCCTGTCCTTCGGCGGACTGACGCTGACCTATCTGTTCTTCCAGATCCCGCTCACCATCCTGATCATGACGCCGGCGCTGGACGGCATGCGCCGCGAATGGCGCGAGGCTGCCTCCATTCTGGGGGCATCGCCCTTCCAGTACTGGCGCATGGTGGCGCTGCCGATCCTGTGGCCCAGCCTGCTCGGCACCTTCGCGCTGCTGTTCGCCAATGCCTTCGGAGCGGTCGCAACCGCCTATGCGCTGACCGGCAGCTCGCTGTCCATCGTGCCGATCCTGCTGTTCGCGCAGATCCGCGGTGATGTCCTGCAGGATCCGCATCTCGGTTATGCGCTCGCCTTCGGCATGATCGTCATCACCGGTATCGCGAACTTCATCTATATCTGGCTTCGCGCCCGCAGCGAGAGGTGGATGAAATGAAGATCAACCGCATCTGGTCCTGGCTGTTCTTCGGAATTGGCGCGCTTTATTTCATTTTCCCGCTGGTCAGCACGGCCGAATTCTCGCTCAAGATGCGTCGTGGCGCCTACACGCTCGATGCCTACTGGACGGTGCTGGCCGATCCGCGCTTCCAGCAGACCTTCACCTATTCCGTGCTGATGGCGCTCGCCACCATCGCCTTCGGCGTGCTGCTTGTGGTGCCAACCGCATACTGGGTTCGGCTGAAGCTGCCGCGCTGGCGTCCGGTCCTGGAATTCGTCACGCTTTTGCCGCTGATCATTCCGCCGATCGTCATCGTGTTCGGCTATATCCGCCTCTATAACACCTCGTCATGGCTGCCGCTCACCGGTTCGGCCATGGGCACCAACCTGCTCCTGATGTTCGGCTATGTGATCCTTTCGCTGCCTTACATGTACCGGGCGGTGGATACCGGCTTGCGCGCCATCGACGTCGCCACGCTGACGGAAGCCGCGCAGAGCCTTGGTGCCGGATGGATCACGATCCTTGCGCGGGTGATCCTGCCGAATGTGGCGGTGGCGGTTTTGTCGGGCGCGTTCATCACCTTCGCCATCGTCATCGGCGAGTTCGTCATGGCGGCGCTGCTCAACCGTCCGTCCTTCGGGCCCTACATGCAGCTTCTTGGCGCCAACCGGGCCTATGAGCCGGCGGCACTTGCCGTTATCGCCTTTGCCATAACCTGGGGCTGCATGGCCCTGATCCAGTTCGTCTCGAAGTTCGCGCCCAGGGCGCCGGGCGCACAGCACTGAGAACGGAGACCGCGCAGCCAATGCCAGAGCCCTTCCTGTCGATCCAGCACGTCCGCAAATCCTTCGGTGCAACCACCGTCGTGCAGGATTTCAATCTCGACGTCGAAGCGGGTGAATTCGTTTCCTTCCTCGGCCCCTCCGGCTGCGGCAAGACCACGGTTCTGCGCATGGTGGCGGGTTTCGAGGAGCCGAGTGCGGGGCGCATCGTCATTGGCGGCAAGGATGTCACCGCATTGAAGCCGAACCAGCGCAATATCGGCATGGTTTTCCAGGCCTATGCGCTGTTTCCCAACCTCACCGTGGCGCAGAACATCGGCTTCGGCCTGAAGGTGGCGGGGGTGCCGAAAGCCGAGATCGACAGCCGCGTCGCCGAGATGCTCGACATCATCAAGCTGCCGGCCGGCGAGTTCGGCAATCGCTACCCCTATCAGCTCTCCGGCGGCCAGCAGCAGCGCATCGCGCTGGCGCGCGCACTGGCGCCAAGGCCGAAGGTGCTGCTGCTCGACGAGCCGCTGTCGGCGCTGGACGCGAAGGTGCGCGTGTCGCTGCGCGAGGAAATCCGCTCCATCCAGAAGAAACTCGGCATCACCACCATTTTCGTGACCCATGATCAGGAAGAGGCGCTGTCGATCTCGGATCGCATCGTGGTCATGTATGGCGGCAAGGTTGAGCAGGTCGGCGCTGCCTTCGAGATCTACAACCGCCCCGCGACACGCTTCGTGGCCGGTTTCGTCGGCACGCTGAACGTGCTCGAAGGCACGCTGGGGCCGGCAGGCAAGGTGCAGCTCGGCAGCGGTGCGTTTTCGCTCCGGCAGGAGCCTGAAGGGGTGAGGGCGGGCGATGCGCTGTCTCTGGCGCTGCGCCCCGAGGCGATTGCCCTCGGCCACCGCGAAGGCAACGACGCGATGCTTTCGGGCGAGATCGCGGACGTGCATTTCCTCGGCTCGGTCATCCGGGTCCGGGTCAGGGTGGGCGACAGCATCGTCTCGCTGGATACGTTCAACAATCCCGCGACGCCACCGCCGCAGATCGGCGATCATGTCGAGATCAGCTTTTCGTCAGGCGATGTTCTGCTGCTGAACTGAAGGCAGCGACTGCGGCACAAGCGGCGTGTCTGCCTGCCGCAGATTGCGCTCCGCGCCCACGCGCGACAGGAGCACCACCGGCAACAGGGCGATCAGCACGATGGCGAGCGCGGAAATCGACGCCTCCTCATAGGTGCCGCGCGCGGCCTCGCCATAAAGATGGGTGGCCAGCGTCTCGACATTGAGCGGGCGCAGAAGCAGTGTTGCCGGCAGCTCCTTCACGCAATCGACGAATACCAGCAGGGCCGCGGCGGCGAGCGCCGTCTTCGACAGGGGCAGATGCACGCGCAGCAGGGTGCCGGATGCGGTTTCGCCGAGCGTGCGCGAAACCTCGTCCAGCGATTGCGGGATGCGGCTGAGACCGGCAGCCATTCCGCCCGCCGAAATGGCGAGGAAGCGCGCCGTATAGGCGTAGACCAGCGCCGCACCGGAGCCAAGGAAGATGAGGCCGGTGGAGATGCCGAACCATGACCCGGCCAGTGCGTTCACCGTGCGGTCGAAGGTTCCCAGCACGATGACGAGCCCGATGGCGATGACGGTTCCGGGCGCGGCATAGCCGATGGTGGAAAGGCGGAAGGCTGAAGCGGAAAAGCCGCCCGGACGAATGCGCGCCGCATAGGCCGCTGCCGCACCGAGCGCCAGCGTGAGCAAGGTGGCTGCCGCCGAAAGCAATATCGTGCCTGATACCGTCGACAGGAAGCGTGGGGGCACGCCGGCATAGCCGATGCGGGCCCAGGCTTCCGTCGCCAGATAAAGCGCTGGCCCGATGAAGCCGATCAGGACCGGTATCAGGCCGAGCACCAGCAGCATCGCTCCGGTGGAGACGGACACGCGATGGCGTTCAAAGCTCTTGCCGCCGCGCTGTGCGCCGGCCGCGAAGCGCTGTCGCCGCCGCGCATAGTGTTCAAGCGCTACGACTGCCATCACGACGACCAGCAGCGAAAGCGCGATCTGCGATGCGCCCGGCAGGTCGGAGCGGGTGATCCATGTCGTGTAGATCGATACGGTCAGCGTGCGCACGCCAAGGAATTCGGCGGCGCCGATGTCGTTCAGTGTTTCCATCAACGCCAGGCTGATGCCGACGGCGACGGCAGGTCGGGCCAGCGGCAGGGCGACACGCCAGAACACGGCCCGGCGGGAGACGCCGAGCGTTCGGGCCGCCTCGATCAGGCTTGCCGGCTGTGTCAGGAACATGGCGCGGGTGGCGATGTAGACATAAGGGTAGAGCACGAAGGAAAGCAGGATTATGCAGCCCGTCATCGAACGGATGTCGGGCAGGCGGAATTCGCGCGGGCTGGAATAGCCGAGAATGGTGCGAATGGCGCCCTGAACGACGCCGATCGGGTGCAATATGTCGAGATAGGTATAGGCGACGATATAGGTCGGGACAGCCAGCGGCAGCAGCAGCGCCCATTCCAGCGTGCGGCGTCCGGGAAATTCGTAAGCGGTGACCAGCCATGCCGTTCCGGTGCCGAGAACGGCGACCAGAACGCCGACACCGGCAAGCAGGATCAGCGTATCACGCAGGGCAACCGGCAGGATGGTGGAGAAGAGGTGCGCCCACAGCCCTTGCGAGCCGTGCAGCGCCTCGAAAAACAGGGCGAGAAAAGGCAGCGCGACGCCAAGGGCGGCAAATCCCGCCACAATGAGCCAGGCGGCGCCGGAGCGCCGCCTTCTGTTCCGTCCTGAACCCGTTGCTGCCATGGTCATGAAAAATGGAATGGCATCCGTGAGGATGCCATTCTCCCATGTCAGTTGTCGAAGCCGACCTTGTCGACCAGCTCGCTGGCGGCCTTGCGGTTGGCGACGATCTCGCTGAGCGGCTTGGAATCGATCTTCAGGTCGCCGAGTTCGGCGATGAGCGGATCGGCGGCGACGCCGGCCTTGACCGGATATTCATAGTTCGCTTCGGCGTAGATCTTCTGCGCTTCATCCGAAACCAGATATTCCAGCAGCTTGACCGCCTCATCCTTGTTCGGTGCATGTTTGGCGACGGCAGCGCCCGAGATGTTCACATGGGTGCCGTCGTCCCTGAAGGTCGGCAGGAGAACCTTGATGGCATCGGCCCATTGCTTCTGCTCGTCGCCGCCCTTGCCCGAGCGCATCAGCCCGACATAGTAGGAATTGGCGACGGCGATGTCGCAGACGCCGCCCAGAATGTCCTTGGCGCCTTCGCGGTCGCCGCCGGCCGCCTTGCGGGCGAGGTTGTCCTTCAGGCCGGTCAGCCACTTCTCGGTTTCTTCAGCGCCGTAGTGGGCGATGTAGTCGGCGATCAGGGCGGTGTTGTAGGGATGCTGGCCTGAGCGGATGCAGACCTTGCCCTTCCATTTCGGGTCGGACAGGTCCTCATAGGTGATTGCGTCGAGGTCGAGGTCGCTGGCGGCGTAGACAACGCGGGCGCGCATGGACAGGCCGAACCAGTTTCCGGCTGCGTCGCGGAGCTGGGCGGGGATCGCCTCGCTCAGCACGGCTGATTCCACCGGCTGGGTCACGCCCTTGTCGACCAGATCGACGAGATTGCCGGCATCGACCGCCATCAGAATGTCGGCCGGCGAGCTTTCGCCCTCCGAGGCTACGCGCTCGGCGAGGCCATCCTTGAGGAAGACAGTGTTGACCTTGATGCCGGTTGAGCTGCTGAAGGAATCCAGCAGCGGCTGGATCAGGCCGGGTTCGCGGGTGGTGTAGATGCTCACCTCCGCTGCCGAGGCCACATTGGCAACGGCAAGCAGTGAGGCGGCGGCGAGAAGCGTCGTCTTGAAATGTGCGTTGCGCATGGAACCTCTCCTCCAGTGTTGGGCTACAGAAGCTGACCATCATTTATGATCCAGATAGTCAAGTTTTCTTGGACCAGTTTGACGCCGATCACAGAAAGTTTATCGCCGAAATCGTCAGGAAGCGGCGAAGGCCAGAACCGTGTTCGGATCGATGTGGAAGTGCAGCCTGCCGTCCCGTATCTGCAAGGGCTGCGTGGTGCGCATGGTGAGCGGCGTCTCCAGTCCCTCGACCTCAAGTTCGAGCTGCTCGATCTCGCCGCGGAAGCTGCGCGCGCGCACCGAGCCGGAAAGGGCTTCTTCGGCAAGGCAGGGACATACGGCCTGCGGGCGAATGAAGGCGAGCGCCTGGCCGCCCTCGGCAAGGTCCAGCCTGCACGGAAAGGCGCCGAGCGCTGTGTGCAGCCGGCCATTGCGATAGGTGCCGGGAACCCGGTTGAAGGTGCTGAAGAATTCCGCCGCATAACGATCGACCGGCCGGTCATGCAGATCGCGGCCGCTGCCGCTCTGGACGATGCGGCCGGCCTTCATCAGCACGACACGATCACCCGTGGACAGTGCCTCCTCGGGGTCGTGGGTAACGATGATGGCGGTCGTGCCGGTGCGTCGCAGGAGGGCGATGGTGTCATGGCGCACCCGTTCGCGCAGGTCGCGGTCGAGATTTGAGAAGGGTTCGTCCATCAGAACAACGGCGGGCTGCGGCGCCAGCGCGCGCGCCAGTGCCGCCCGCTGCTGTTCTCCGCCGGACAGCATGTGCGGATAGCGGTCTGCCATCGCCGAGAGCGCCGTCATTTCCAGCAGCATGGCAGCGCGCGCTCGGGCGGCTTCACGCGACCATTTGCGCAAACCGAACATGACATTCTGTTCGATGGTCAGATGCGGAAACAGGGCATAGTCCTGAAAGACAAAGCCGATATTGCGCTTTTCGGGTTCGACGAACACATCGGAACCGGCGAGTTCCCTGCCGTCCAGCCGCAAGGTTCCGCTGTCCGGTTGCTCGATGCCTGCGATCAGGCGCAGCAGCGTGGACTTTCCGCAACCCGAATGGCCGACGAGGCAAACGATCTGCTTCGGCTCGATGGCAAGATCGACCGGGCCGAGCGCAAAGCCGGGCCCGAGCCTGCGCGCGAGCCTGTCGATCTCCAGAACCGGTTCCGGAGGATTCCCGCTGCCATTAAGTTGTTCCGCCACGAAACGATCCTCTCCAGCTTCGGCCATCTGAACCGGGCTACATGGCCATGGCGCCTGAATCAAGGATGCAGCAATGACAGTGGACCAAAGGATCGCGTGGTTCATGCGCATTGCAAGAGAGGTTGCAGCCCTTTACGGCGGGTAACGATTTAAGCCGGCTTCTTTGCAATCCGGAGGCGACAGCAGGTGAAATGACATGAGCCTTGCCGTTTTCAGCGCCGTTCTTGCCGCGGCACTGATGCATGCTTCGTGGAATGCCCTGATCAAGGTCAGGCTGGACCGTTTCGCCTCGATCTCCCTGACGTCGCTGGGCATGGCCATCACGGCGCTCCCGGTGCTGCCCTTCGTGGCATTTCCCGGCAGGATGGCATGGATGTGGATCGGCGTTTCGCTGTGCATGCACATCGGCTACCGGCTGTTCCTGATCCGCGCCTATGAGGTGGGCGATCTTGCCCAGACCTATCCGCTGGCGCGGGGCACGGCGCCGCTCATCACCACGATCGGCGGTATCGTCCTCATTCAGGAGGTGCCCGGCAAATTTGCCCTGATCGGCATTCTGCTGTTGTCGGCCGGCACATTTCTCATGTGTTTGCGTGGGGGTGGGCGGCTGGCCGCTCTCAATCCGGCCGCCGTCTTCTATGCGCTGACGACCTCGCTGTTCATCTCCGGTTATACGCTGGCGGACGGATTGGGCGCCCGCGAAGCGCCGACCGCGCTCTCCTATGCCGCGTGGCTGTTCGTGTGCGACGGCATCGTCGCCACAACCGTTGCGCTGATCTATCGTGGCCGGCGTCTGGCCACCACGCTGGCGCTGGAATGGCGCATCGGCCTGCTCACGGGGTTTCTCAGCGGTGCGGCCTATGCGATCGCCATGTGGGCGATGACGAAGGCGCCGATCGCCTCCGTGGCGTCGTTGCGCGAGACCTCCATTCTTTTCGCCATGGCGATCTCGGTTTTCGCGCTGGGCGAAAAGATGACCGGCTGGCGCGCAGCTTCCGCCTTGTGCATCGTGGCCGGGGTGGTGGCGCTTCGGCTCAGCTGAAGACTGCCATCTCGTTGAAAAAAGGCGCGGCGCAAGCCGGCGCCAGCAGGCCTTGCGGCGTCGTCTTGACGAACATCGCATCGTTCCGCATTCTCTTCCCTGTGGTTGGGAATGGAGATTTTCCATGGATGACGCAGGCGTAGGCTGGATTGCAGCTATCATCATCGGCGGCCTTGCAGGCTGGATCGCTTCAAGGTTCATGAACAGCGACACCGGCGTGTTCATGAACGTCATACTCGGTATCATCGGCGCGGCTGTCGCCAGCTTCATCTTCGGTTTTCTGGGCGTGTCGTTCGGCGGCTGGCTCGGATACCTGATCGCAGGCTTCGTTGGCGCATGCATCCTGATATGGGGCGCCCGCGCCGTCAGGAGTTGAAGCCGGACGTTTTGGCCGTGCGCTGAGCGCTGCCGGCAAACCGTGGTGAGGAAAGGCGATGGCCCGTAGTGGTCGTCGCCTGTCCGGAGAGCAGTCATTCGCTGTGGGCGGGTGGCGAGGACGTCTTGTTCCGGGCATGCCGTGCGTGAAGAGGGCTGGGTCGGCAAGCTGCATGCCGCGCTGGCGCAAGCCGGGTCGGCGCTGCTCTGCCGTGAGGTTCGATGAACCCGCGGGGAACAACATGAAACTGTGCTAAGTTATTGAAACGGATGGTGGGCGTGACAGGGATTGAACCTGTGACCCCTACGATGTCAACGTAACGGGCAGAAGCTGAAAACCGTAGAAAACCTAGGAAAACCGTTGTTTATCAATGGTGAACCAATGGCGAACGGTTGACGAACGTACCCAGATCAACGTGCAAGGTGCGTGCAAGAGGAACAGCTGGACTTGGTCTGTTCACGTAGTATCCCAAATTTGCTGCTCCCAATACCGAGACAAGGAGAGCAGCTTTAGCGATTTCTCCTTGTGAAAATCAAAAAAACTTCCTCCCCAACAATCCTCGTGAAGCTTGTGGAAGTGGGGCATGACGTTACGTCAGGCATCGCTTTTTGGCGTTTCCATCAACAACATCGCGCATGGGGGGCCAACTCTGAAAGGAGATATGCGTGATGCATGGCACAATTGGCAATTCTGCGGTTCGGGTTCACCGGGTTATCCGGCGTAGCAATGACTGGACCCTAAAGGAGCATGAGGTCGTCATTTCGCATTGGCCGGACATGAACGCGATTGTGGAACGGCTGCCCCATCGCTCTACTAAGGCCATCCGTAAATTTGCAGGGCGTTGTAACCTCACAACCAGTCGGCACATCTGGACCGCGGCACAAGACAGCAAGCTTCGCAAACTCGTCGCGGCAGGACTTCAGCGGAAAGAGATAGCGGGAGAGTTAGGTCTTTCAGTGCAACAAATTGCTGGGAGGCTAAGCTATTGCAAAATTAATACGGTCCGCCGGCCGCCTGCGCCGTCAGAAAACGCCTTAGTCCATTCAATTCGCCAGCGCGCCTTCGAATTGAACATGTCCTTGGCCGATTTGGACCGCTCACTGGGGAACAGGAAGATTTTTCGGCAAGCAGCAGGTCGGCAAAGAGTGAGGCATTCCCATATCGAACGAGCGGTCAAAGCTCTTGGAGGCAATTTGGTGGTCGAATGGATGGGCCAATGAGTTTCCATCGACAACTACTGGAAGGGGCCATTGAGCGTCTGATCGATCTCCTCGATCAGATCGACGGGGATACTGATTTCGAAGCCGAGCCGCTAGAGGAACAATACGACGCTGAGGCCGATCTGACATGGACGAGCGGCATGGCTCCGGGCTGGTTTGTAATTGCCGAGAATGCACGGCGAAAAACCAACTGACGAACTGAGCTTGAATTGAACAGGGGCGGGGGCGTTCACTCGGCAGCGAGGCAGTTCAGGCAACGTCATCTCTCGTGATGGTGCGTGTTAACGATGGCAATTCAAGAAGGTTCCCGCTCTCTTTTCTAAAGTGCTGAACGCCATAAAATCTGCCAGCCATAGGAGGGGAACATGCAGCTTCATCAACGAGGCGTCGTGTATTTGCAACAGCGCTTGTATCTGTGTCGCCAGCATGCAATTTCAGGTCCACAAACAACAAATTGGAACTAGCTATGAAAGTTTCGCACGCCGCACTATTTATTCTTGGGGCCACCTTCGGTGCTTCACCGGCATACGCCGCTCTTTCCGGCTTTTATGACAGCACAGAGCAGATAAGCACAATCTTTGAAAGTCACGACGTTTCAAATCGACTCAGGCAAGCTCCGATCGGTCACATTGCCAATACCGGCACTCGGGAAGATGGCGCCAAGGAGTGGGAAATTCGCACTCAAGATTGTGATCTAAAGGTTTATCTGACAGCCACACCGCCAAAAGGGCCAGGAAAGACCACTTACGCGATCGCCGATATCGGCAATTGTGAGTAGTCAAAAACAGCAAAAAATTCGGCGTGTGAATTGGAGATAATACCCTTGCATAAGCTCATTTTGGCGACTGCAGCTGCGTTCACTCTTATGGGTGGTGCCGGTTCGGCAGCCGCTCAGTCCGTTGGTGATTGGGTTCTGGGAAACTATCAAAACTCTGGTTATTGGTTTCCGGGTGTGATCTCCGATGTATCTAACGATAAGATCACAATTAAGTATGACGACGGTGATCTTGAAACCGTCTACCCCAATGCCGTGCGTCCCTATAACTGGTCGGTGGGCACACGGGTTGAGTGCAACTGGCAAAATAGCGGTGATTGGTACGCAGGCCAGATTACTTTGCTTAACGGCGACAAAGTCAGCGTTTCTTATGACGATGGCGACAGGGAGAACACAAGAACGGGATTGTGCCGGTCTCGTTAAACAGCAGAAAAGCCCGCCACCCTCTTGGATAGCGGGCCTGTTGCTCACGGATGACGCCATTTGCTAATGGTAACCAAAGAGCCTACAGTTCCTTATTGGCAGCTTCTGACACGGGCGCTGCCGCGTGAGGGCCTAGCAATCCTTAGCCCCGACAAAGAAAGGAGGACGCTATGTCCTCCAACACTTTCATATCAGTATGTGTTGATTTCCGCTGAGAGCTGACCCGGGATTTTCGCCGAGAAGTGACCCGCCTTCATGTATGGTTTGGGTCTTAGGTTTTGGTCAAGGGGCGGCTTTCTCCTTCTTGCTCGTTGCGGCCTGTGC
>Ga0265293_10010386_pt1 | contig 13029 bp, 9 predicted proteins | sample Munlanlewell138R_FD_192505 | JGI IMG/M metagenome (GOLD analysis project Ga0265293, IMG submission 192505) | Leachate microbial communities from a municipal landfill in Southern Ontario, Canada - Leachate well 138R | ecosystem: Engineered > Solid waste > Landfill > Unclassified | place: Canada... | reverse complement strand
AAAACCCCAAAGACGCGCAAGTACAAGCTCAGCCTGGCGGTGCTGGAACTGGGATACAACTACATCGCCGCGGATCCGCTGATCGACGTCGCCAACCCTTTTTTGGCCGAACTATCGAACATCACCGGCGAAACCGTAAACCTGACCAGGCCGATAGGCTTGGAAATGATCTATGTGTCGCGCGTCGTGGCCGCGAAATACATTCCCATCCATATGCCCACCGGAAGCCGCATTCCCATGTACTGCACGGCGGCGGGCCGGGCCTACATGAGCGCGCTGCCCGACTCCGAAGTAAAAGCCATACTTCACGACTCCGAACTCAAGCGCTATACCCAGTGGACGGAAACCGACTTCGACAAAATCGCAGCCCTCGTCGAACAGAGCCGTCGGCTCGGCTTCGCGCACAACAAAGAAGAGCTGTTTCTGGGAGACATGACCGTCGCCGCTCCGATCGTGGACGCGCACAGCAGGCCTGTGGCATGCGTGCACATCGTGGCGCCCACGAGCCGCTGGACCCTGGAAGACGCGCAGGCACGGCTAAGCCCGCTCTTGCTCAACTGCGTCAGGGGGCTGGCCAACGCCGCGCGCTCAATTACATGAACTAAAATATCCCCTCCGTTAACTCCACGCAGGACCCGCACGTGTTTCCTCAACGACTTACCGATGGCTACGTTTCTTTTTTGAATGGCAGACTCGAACGAGAGCGCGCCCGGTACGAGGAACTAGGGGAAAACGGCCAGCATCCCGAAATCATGGTGATCGGCTGCGGCGATTCGCGCGTGGCGCCCGAAACCGTTTTCGATGCCGGCCCCGGCGAAATGTTCGTGGTGCGCAACATCGCCAATCTCGTGCCGCCGTGCGAAACCGACGTCGAGACCTCCTTTCACGGCACCAGCGCCGCCATCGAATTCGCCGTCAACGCGCTGGAAGTCAGGCATATCGTCGTGCTGGGCCACGCCAGCTGTGGCGGCGTGGCAGCGTTCGCCAACCAGGCGGCGCCCTTGTCCAAGCGCGATTTCATCGGAAAATGGATGTCGCAGATAGCGCCGGTCGCCGAACGCCTGGGCCCGCCCAAGGAGGATCGCAAAAGCTGGATCCGGGACCTCGAATGGGCCGTGGTGGAATACAGCCTGAGCAACTTGATGACGTTCCCAGCGGTGCGCGAACGCGTGCAGGCGGGCAAGCTATTGCTGCACGGCGCTTATTTCGGCGTCGCCACAGGCGTCCTGTTCATACGCAACGCGGCCTCCGGCAAATTCGAACCCTATATGGGATAGCGTCCGTCCCCTTCTAGCCCCATCGTTTTTTTTCCAGGCCTCGATTGGCCTGGCCGGTCTAGTCGAGCCACAACTTGCTTGCCGGGCCAGGCTTGGCGGCGTCTTTGGGGCAACCGCGTCTTGAGCCGTTTTACATTCAAGGCGCTACTACTCCAGGGAAAGCAAAAACGGGCTCCGGGGATATCCTCGGAGCCCGTTCCGGCTTGCCAAGCCCATCTTTCTACATTTCTACACGTCGATATTCATCGCCTGCAAGGCATGTGTTTCGATGAACGCCCGGCGCGGCTCGACGTGGTCGCCCATCAGAGTCGTGAAGACCTCGTCCGCCGCAATGGCGTCTTCGATCTGCACCCGCAGCAAACGCCGCACGGACGGATCCATCGTCGTTTCCCACAGCTGGTCGGGATTCATCTCTCCCAGGCCTTTGTAACGCTGCTTGGTGATGCTGCGATCCGCTTCCGCGCGCAGCCACTGCATCACTTCGCGGAAATCCGCGACCGGCCGCTCCTTGCGGCGATCGCCTTCGCCGCGCACCACCATCGCGCCTTCGCCCAACAGCCCGTGGAAGACCTTGGCCGCGCGCGACAGAATCGCATAGTCGCCGCCCCGAACGAAATTCGGGTCGAAAACGGTGACGCGCAGGTTTCCATGCAGCATGCGATTGACCACGATACGCCACGCGCCGTCTTCCTCGTTCTGGCGCGCGTCGACCGACACGGCATGCGGGAAGGCGGGATCGTAGATCGCTTTGTACAGATTCTCCGCCGATGCCTTCGCAGTCTGTTCGTTCTCCAGGCTGATTTCAACGCCTTCGGCCATCGCCGACAGCGACGCCATATCCGAGACGCGCGCCAGGCGCGCGATTACGCTGTCGGACATCTCGTACTGGCGCGCCAGCTCGGCCAGCGCGTCTCCGACGATGGGCTGGGCGTCGTCCGCATGACGATGCAGCGCGGCGTCCTTCAGCGCGATCTGGAGCATGAATTGCGACTCCTCGGCGGCATCCTTCAGATAGCGCTCTTCGCGGCCGACCTTGACCTTGTAGAGCGGCGGTTGCGCGATGTAGACGTGGCCTCGCGACACCAGCTCCGGCATCTGGCGATAAAACAGCGTCAGCAGCAAGGTGCGGATATGGGCGCCGTCGACGTCCGCGTCGGTCATGATGATGATGCGGTGATAGCGCAGCTTGTCGATGTTGAAGTCCGGACCGAGGCTGGTGCCAAGCGCCGTGATGAGCGTCGTGATCTGCTCGCTGGCGATCAGGCGGTCGAAGCGCGCCTTCTCCACGTTCAGCACCTTGCCGCGCAGGGGTAGGATGGCCTGGAACTTGCGGTCGCGCCCTTGCTTGGCCGAGCCGCCGGCCGAGTCGCCCTCGACGATGTACAGCTCGCACAGCGCCGGATCTTTTTCCTGGCAGTCCGCCAGCTTGCCGGGCAGGCCCGCGCCTTCCAGCACGCTCTTGCGACGCGTCATTTCACGCGCGCGGCGAGCCGCGTCGCGGGCGCGCGCCGCCTCGATGATCTTGTTGCACAACGCCTTGGCATCGTTCGGATTTTCCAGCAGCCAAGTTTCCAGCGTGCGGCTGACCGCGTCTTCCACCGCGGGACGGACTTCGCTGGAAACGAGCTTGTCCTTGGTCTGGCTGCTGAACTTCGGCTCGGGCACCTTGACCGACAAGACGCAGGCCAGGCCTTCGCGCATGTCGTCGCCGGTGGTGTCGACCTTGGCTTTCTTCGCCAGCTCGTTGTCCGTGATGTATTTGTTCAAGACCCGCGTCATGGCCGCGCGCAGGCCCGTCAGGTGCGAGCCGCCGTCGCGCTGGGGAATGTTATTGGTGAAGCACAGCACGGATTCCGTGTAGCTGTCGTTCCACTGCATCGCGACGTCCACGCCGACCAGGGTGCCGCCGACGCTGGATTCCGTGCTGACCGCAAAGATATTGTTGTGCAGGACGGTCTTGGAACGGTTCATGTATTCCACGAAGCCTTTGACGCCGCCCAGGAACGCGAAGTTCTCGTCCTTGCCTTGGCGCTCGTCGACCAAGCGGATCTTCACGCCGTTGTTCAGGAAGGACAGTTCGCGCAGGCGCTTGGCCAGGATGTCGTAGTGATATTCGACGTTATGAAAGATCTCGGCGTCGGCCAGGTAATGCACCCGCGTTCCCGATTGTTCCGTGGGGCCGGTAACGGCCAAGGGCGCGCGGCGCTCGCCGCGAGCGAACTCGATCTCATGCGTCTGGCCATCTCGCCAAATCGTCAGGCGCAGCCATTCGGACAAGGCATTCACGCACGACACGCCCACGCCGTGCAGGCCGCCCGACACCTTGTAGGAGTTCTGGTCGAACTTGCCGCCGGCATGCAATTCGGTCATGACGATTTCGGCGGCGCTGCGATGAAATTCGTCGTCCTTGTGGACGTCGGTGGGAATGCCACGGCCGTTATCGCTGACGGAAATGCTGTTGTCCGAGTGAATCGTGACGACGATGTCGTCGCAATGCCCGGCCAGCGCTTCGTCGATCGCATTGTCGACCACCTCGAAGACCATATGGTGCAAGCCCGTGCCATCCGAGGTGTCGCCAATGTACATGCCGGGGCGCTTGCGCACCGCCTCGAGGCCCTTGAGCATCTTGATCGAATCTGCGCCGTAATCCGCGTTACCGGTACTCGTGGTTTGATCTGACATAACGTTCTTAACCTTTAGATAAGCTCTGCGGCACGCGCCACAACCAGCCCTGCCGAAACCCGGCATGGCTGGGTAAATCCAGACATGCGCTTAGATACGCATCGGCATGACGACGTATTTGAAATGCTCGTCGTCAGGCGCGGTGATCAAGGCCGATGCGTTGACATCAGGCTGAACCGACCATTGCACGGTTTCCGTTTTGACGTTGGCCAGGACGTCGAGCAAATACCCGACGTTGAAGCCGACGTCCAACGGCTCGTGGCTGTAGTCGATGTCGAGCTCTTCTTGCGCTTCTTCCTGCTCGGCATTGGACGACGAGATTTTCAGCTGATGATCGGACAACTGCAGGCGCACGCCCTTGAGCTTGTCCGTCGTCAGAATGGCGGCGCGCTGCAAGCTGGCCTGCAGCAGCTCGCGATCGATCTGGAAATGGCGCGTGTAGTTGCTGGGAATCACGCGCGTGAAATCCGGGAACTTGCCCTCGACCAGCTTGGACACCAGCTCGACGTCGCCGAACCGGAAACGGATCTGGCCCGGCGCGACGTCGATCGTCACCGGATCATCGACGTCATTGAGCAAGCGCTGCATTTCCAGGACGGTCTTGCGCGGCACGATGACATCGTGCTTGCCTTCGATGCCCTCGACGGCCGAGCCGCCGTGCGCCAGGCGGTGGCCGTCCGTCGCGACGGCGCGCAAGAAGCCCGGCTCGAACACCAGCAGCAGGCCGTTCAGGTAATAGCGTATGTCCTGCTGGGCCATGGCGAAATGCACCATGTTGAACAGATGCTTGAGCTGCTTTTGCGGCATGGAAAACGAGACATCCCATTTCTCGGGCTGAGCCAGCGTGGGGAAGTCGGCGGCGGCCAGGGTCTGCAGGGCGAACCGGCTTTTGCCCGACTGCACGGACAGCTTGCCGGATGCAAGCCCGAGCTTGATTTCGTCCGAGTCCGACAAAGCCCGCAAGATATCCAGCAACTTGCGCGCGGCGACTGTCGTCGATTCCGTTTGATCGCCCATGCCGAATTCGGCATGCGTCGTAATCTGGACTTCCAGATCCGTCGCAATGAATGCCACGCTCTTGCCTTCTTTGCGCAGCAGGATGTTGGCCAATATGGGCAGCGTGTTGCGGCGTTCGACAATTCCCGCTACCGTGGTCAACGGCTTCAACAAAGCATCGCGAGTCGCTTGTACGAGTTGCATGTTTATCCTTTCAAGGTTTGTTCTAATACGTGAAGGGCATGATTCAATTCGGTCTGCTTGGACCGCGCGTCGGCTATTTTGCGCACGGCATGCAAAACGGTGGTGTGGTCGCGTCCGCCGAAAAGATCGCCGATTTCCGGCAAGCTTTTTTGCGTCAGCTCTTTCGCCAGGTACATGGCGATCTGGCGGGGCAAGGCAATATTGGCCGGTCGACGTTTCGAATACATGTCGGCCACTTTGATCTTGTAGAAATCCGCCACGGTTTTCTGGATGTTTTCGACCGTGATCTGTCCGTTGGAGACCGACAGCAGGTCTTTCAGAGCATCCTTGCAGACATCGACCGTCAAGACCTCGCGGCCGTGGAAACGCGCGTACGCCGACACCTTGCGCAGCGCGCCTTCGAGCTCGCGCACATTGCTGCGCAAGTGCTTCGCGATGAAGAACGCGACTTCCTCGGGCATGGTGACGCCTTCGGAATCGGCCTTGCGCAACAAAATGGCCACGCGCATTTCCAGTTCAGGGGGCTCGATCGCCACGGTCAGGCCCGAATCGAAGCGCGAGATCAGGCGGCTGTCGATGTTCGACAATTCCTTGGGATACGTGTCGGACGTAATGATGATCTGCTTGCGCTGGGCGACCATCGCCTCGAACGCATAGAAGAACTCTTCCTGGGTGCGGTTCTTGCCGGCGAAGAACTGGATATCGTCGATCAGCAGCAGATCCAGCGAATGGTAATACCGCTTGAACTCGTCGAACGCCTTTCGTTGATAGGCCTTGACCACGTCCGACACATACTGGTCCGCATGCACGTAGCGGATGCGCACGCCCTTGCCGTTGGCCACCAGGGCATTGCCGATGGCATGGATCAAATGGGTCTTGCCCAAGCCCACGCCCCCATACAGGAACAGCGGGTTGTAGGACACGCCGGGATTCTCGGCGACCTGAAGGGCGGCGGCCCTGGCCAGTTGGTTGGCTTTGCCGGTCACGAAATTGTCGAACGTCAGTTCCGTATTCAAGCGAGAACGGTCATACGCCGGCTCGGCGGCGGAAGCGGCGGGCGCGGACGCCGCCTGGGCCGGAGCGGCCGCGGCGGAGCGCGACGGAGACGAGCCCAACGCCGACACCTGGGCCTGCGCCTCGGTAGAAGGGCCGGATGCGGCATTGGACCGCGACGCGGGAGGCGGGCTCGATTGCCCGGCGCCGGCAAGCTCGAAGGAAACCTGCACCGGACGCTCGTACCATTCGGTGGCCAGCGTTTCGATCTGGAGGGAAAAATTCTTGCGCACCCAGTCCAGCTTGAACCGGTTCGGCGCGGACACGCGCAGCACCGCTCGCGCTTCATCGAACGCGAGCGGTACCAACGGTCGTATCCAGGCGCTTATTTGCTGCGGAGGTAGGTCCTGCTCCAGTCGCTGGACGCAAGTCTGCCAAAAATCTTTCATGTCCACCACTTCAGTAAACCTAGATTCTACCCTGTTGGAGGCCTAGTTATCCACAGCGACGGTTTGCATCGTTACAGCATACAGCGCTAAACATTTGACGGAACACGAAAAATTTGATGAAATGATGGGCTTTTCCACGAATTCCCAACGTCAGTTGCGTCGCTTCATCGTGAAAAAGGACGCCCGAAAGCCCGGGCTTTGCGATGGATTCGCATCGTGAAGCCGGCTTATGCACGGCGCGTCGGACATTTTTTGCGCCAGCGACCGCTGTCAGCTCTTTTTATTTTGGACTAACCATGAAACGTACCTTCCAGCCTTCCGTTACCCGCCGCAAGCGTACTCACGGTTTTCGTGTACGCATGAAAACGCGTGGCGGCCGCGCCGTCATCAACGCGCGCCGTGCCAAAGGCCGTAAGCGCCTGGCAGTATAAGCCGACATGGCGGCCGGCCATCCTGGTTCCGGCGCCAGGCTCTGATGCGCGCCTCGTTTCCTCCTGCGGCACGCCTGCATCGCCCCTCGGAATTCGCTTCGGCCTTGAAAGGCAAGCGCATAGCCAGAGGGGCTTTGTTTGTTGTTTCAACACCACGTACCCATGAGGCCGACGACGGCACGCACGACGCCCGCCTGGGACTGATCATCGCCAAGCGCTATGCCGCCCGATCGGTGACGCGCAACGCCATCAAGCGCGTGATCAGGGAAGCCTTCCGCCATCAACGCTCCACCTTGCCGGCTCGGGATCTGGTTTTTCGCTTGCACAGCCCGGTCGGGGATGTGTCGCTGACCGAACTGAAGCGCCAGGTGCGCCGGGAGGCTGACGCTTTACTCGAACGGACGCGGACATGATCAAGAAACTGCTCATCACGCCGATCAAGATGTACCAATATGTGCTCAGTCCCTGGGTAGGCGGAAGCTGTCGCTTCACCCCCACGTGCTCGGCCTACGCGATAGAAGCCATAGAAAAGCACGGCGCGCTCAAGGGCTTGGGGCTGACGACGCTGCGTTTGGGCAGATGTCACCCCTGGTGCAAGGGCGGTTATGATCCCGTACTTGAACCGAAAAAGAAAACCCGTTGACCTCCGCCTTGGCGCCCTTGCGTTATCGGAGATTATTGTGTCGTGCTCGGCCTGACTGGATCGGAACGAGCTACGCTAAACTGTTGGGCTTTTGCTCTGCTTTAACTTGAAACAGGCGCTATGGATATCCGACGCACCATCCTCTGGATGATCTTATCTTTCTCGCTCTTGCTGCTATGGAACAATTGGCAAGTGCACAACGGCAAACCCTCGCTGTTCGGCCCCACGCCCGCGGCGACGGACAGCGCGTCGGGAACGCCGGCACAAAGCGCCCCGACGGCGCCGAACGACGCCAGCATCCCCGCGGCGGCGCCCGGCGCCACGACGTCCACGGCGGCGGATAGCGTTCCGGGTTCTACGCCCGCCGCCCCCGCATCCGAGATGATCACCGTCACCACCGACGTCTACAACCTGACGTTCGACACGACAGGCGCGCAACTGGTCAAGGCCGAGCTGCTGAAATATTCCGCGCCGGACGCCAAGGACCAGCCCATGGTCCTGCTGGATAATACGTCCCAGAACACCTACCTGGCCCAGACCGGCATCGTGGGCGCCCCCGAAGGCCAAAACTATCCCACGCACCTGACTCCGTTCACCATGACCTCGACCGAACGCGCGCTTGCCGGCGACCGCCTGGATATCGTGTTCGAAGGCCAGACGGATCACGTCAAAGTCATCAAGACCTACACCCTGCACCGGGGGCGCTACGACATACAAGTCAAGCACGAGATCCGGAACCTGGGCACGGCGGCGATCAATCCCTCGCTGTATCTGCAGCTGGTGCGCGACGGCAACGATCCTTCCGACAAGTCGTCGTTCTACAGCACCTTCACCGGCCCGGCCCTATATTCCGAAGAGAACAAGTTCCAGAAAATCTCGTTCTCGGACATCGGCAAGGGCAAGGCCAGCTACACCAAGCAGGCCGACAACGGCTGGATAGGCATGGTGCAGCACTATTTCGCCAGCGCATGGGTGCCGCCGCAAGGCACCGTCCGCGCGAACGAAGCGCTGCAAGTCGCAAACAATCTCTATGCGGTTCGCACGATAGAGGCCATCGGAGCCATCGAGCCCAACGGCAGCAAGACGGTCGAATCCAGCTTGTGGGTGGGGCCGCAGGACCAGAAGGCCATGAGCGAACTGGCGCCCGGCCTGGAACTGGTGGTCGACTACGGCTGGCTGACCATCATCGCCAAGCCCCTGTTCAAACTCATGACCTGGCTGCACGCCCTGTTGGGCAACTGGGGCTGGACCATCGTCGCCCTCACCATCTTGATCAAGCTGGTGTTCTATCCCTTGTCGGCCGCCAGCTATCGCTCGATGGCGAAGATGAAGCAGGTCACGCCGCGGCTGCAGGCCCTGCGCGAAAAGTTCGGCGACGACAAGGCCAAGATGAACGCGGCGATGATGGAAATGTATCGCACGGAAAAAATCAACCCGCTGGGCGGATGCCTGCCGATGCTGGTCCAGATCCCCGTCTTTATTTCGCTGTACTGGGTTCTGCTGGGCAGCGTGGAAATGCGTGGCGCGCCATGGATATTGTGGATACAAGATCTTTCCGTGCGTGATCCCTGGTTCATCCTTCCCGCCGTCATGATGGCCACGATGTTCCTCCAGATCAAGCTCAACCCGACTCCGCCCGATCCCATGCAGGCTCGCATCATGATGCTCATGCCGCTGGTTTTCGGCGGGATGATGTTCTTCTTCCCGGCGGGCCTCGTGCTGTACTGGTGCGTGAACAACATCGTCTCCATCGCCCAGCAGCGCTACATCATGCACAAGCTGGACAAGGCCACGGCGGCCGCGTCGCGCTGATCCGGAAAGCGAACGCACCAGTATCATCGCGGGATGTGCGCATCCCGCCCGAAACGCCCCTGCGTTGAGTCCCCCCCCGGCTTGGTGGGCGGCGAAAACCAGGGGCGTTTCATCGTCCCGGCCCTATTGACGGCTGACGATATTCTTGCAAAATAGCCTCAAACTATCGAAACACTAAAATTAATCAATTTTATTTTCGTGGACCGTTTCGATACACTTGCTTTCAAGGCCGGACGCAGCACAGGCCCTACGCCGATACCGCCTATGGGCGCGATCGTCTCGCAATCCGAAAACAAGGACCATGATGAAAAAACTTACCACCGCCGCCGGCGCACCGGTCGCCGATAATCAGAACATCCAGACTGCCGGACCTCGCGGCCCGGCCTTGCTGCAAGACGTATGGCTGTTGGAAAAACTGGCGCATTTCGATCGCGAGGTCATCCCCGAGCGCCGCATGCACGCCAAGGGCGCCGGCGCCTATGGCACCTTCACCGTCACCCATGACATCACCTGTTATACACGCGCCAAGATTTTCTCCGAGATCGGCAAGCAAACCCCCCTGGTAACGCGCTTTTCCACCGTCGCCGGCGAACGCGGCGCCGCCGATGCCGAACGCGACATCCGCGGCTTCGCCATCAAGTTCTACACGGAAGAAGGCAACTGGGACTTGGTCGGCAACAACACGCCCGTCTTCTTCTTTCGCGACCCCCTGAAGTTCCCCGACCTGAACCACGCAGTCAAGCGCGATCCCCGCACAGGTTTGCGCAGCGCCCAGAACAACTGGGACTTCTGGACCTTGCTGCCCGAAGCGCTGCACCAAGTCACGATCGTCATGAGCGATCGCGGCATTCCAAAAGGCTTTCGCCACATGCACGGCTTCGGCAGCCATACCTACAGCTTCATCAATGCCAGGAACGAGCGGTTCTGGGTCAAGTTCACCCTCAAGACCCGGCAAGGCATACAGAACCTGACCGACGCCGAAGCGGCGGAACTGGTCGGCCAGGATCGCGAAAGCTCGCACCGAGACCTGTTCGAAGCCATCGAGCGCAAGGACTTCCCGAAATGGGACGTCTACATCCAGGTCATGCCGGAAGAACAAGCCAATACCTATCACATCAACCCCTTCGATCTGACCAAGGTCTGGCCGCACGGCGACTACCCTCTGATTCCGGTGGGCGTGATGGAGCTCAACCGCAACCCCGAGAACTTCTTTGCCGAGATCGAGCAAGCCGCGTTCAACCCCGCCAACATCGCTCCGGGCATCGGTTTCTCGCCCGACAAAATGCTGCAAGCGCGGCTGTTCTCGTACGGCGACGCGCAACGCTATCGCCTGGGCGTCAATCACCATCTAATCCCGGTCAATGCGCCCAAATGCCCGTTCCACAGCTTCCATCGCGACGGCGCCATGCGCGTCGACGGCAACCTGGGCGCCACCTTGTCCTACGAGCCCAACAGCCAAGGCGAATGGCGGGAGCAGCCTGATTTCAGCGAGCCTCCTCTTGCGCTGGACGGCGCGGCGGACCGCTGGAACCACCGTGTGGACGACGACTACTATTCGCAGCCGCGCGCCCTGTTCCAGCTGATGTCCGACGTTCAAAAGCAGCAGCTCTTCGACACCACGGCACGCGCTATCCAAGGCGCTTCCGACGAAGTCAAGCAGCGGCACGTCGACAACTGCACCCAAGCCGATCCGGCCTACGGCGCAGGGGTGGCGGCAGCCATCAAGGCGCTAGGCTAGGCGAACTGACTACGGCGCGTTCCGCCCATGGCGGGCGCGCCGTCGCTCTGGCGGCGCCATGGCTGCACAGAGTCGGGAAACAGGCGAAAATGGACCCTCACCCATTTTCGCCTGTTGCCATGCCTTTGCGTTCCCACGAACCCATCATCGCGATTGCCACTGCGCCTGGGCGCGGCGGCATCGGTGTCATCCGCCTGTCCGGCCAAGACCTCACGGCCATCATCGACGCGCTGTTCGCCGTGCCGCTCAAAGAGCGTCACGCGCATTACCTACCCTTTCGCGATGCCCGGGGCCAAGTGCTCGATGCCGGCATCGTCCTGTACTTCAAAGGCCCCCACTCCTACACCGGCGAAGACGTCCTGGAGCTTCAAGGCCATGGCGGCCCCGCCGTGTTGCGGCGCCTGCTCAAGCACTGCCTGGAGGTCGGCGGGCTTCATGGCCTGCGCCACGCGGAACCCGGCGAATTCACCCAGCGCGCCTTCCTCAACGACCGCCTCGACCTGGCCCAGGCCGAAGCCGTCGCCGATCTCATCGACGCCTCGTCGGAAGCCGCGGCGCGCAGCGCCATGGCGTCGCTAAGCGGCGCGTTCTCCCAGCACATCAACGCCCTGGACGAACGCGTCGTGCGCCTGCGCATGTTGGTCGAAGCCACCCTGGATTTCCCCGAAGAAGAAATCGACTTCCTGGAAAAATACCAGGCGCGCGGCGCGCTGCAAGGCATCCAGAACGAGTTGGACACGCTGCTGCAACAAGCGCGCCAGGGCATGATCCTGCGCGACGGCCTGCACGTCGTCCTGGCCGGCCAGCCCAACGTCGGCAAATCCAGCCTGCTCAATGCGCTGGCCGGCGACGACGTCGCCATCGTCACCCCCATTGCGGGCACGACCCGCGACAAAGTCGTCCAGCAGATCCACATCGACGGCGTGCCCCTGCACATCGTCGATACCGCCGGCCTGCGCGACACCGACGACACCGTCGAAAGCATAGGCATCGCGCGCACCTGGGCCGAGATCGAGAAAGCCGACGTGATACTGCACTTGCAGGATGCGCGCGTTCCCGACGACGAGCTGGACGCCGCCATCACCGCCCGCCTGCCCGAAAAAGCGCGCGTGCTGAAGGTCTACAACAAGATCGACCTGACGACCGAAAAGCATGTCGGCCCGGGCCTGGGCATTTCCGCCAAGACCGGCGAAGGCCTGGATGCGCTGCGCCAGATCCTGCTGGACATCGCGGGATGGGCGCCGGGCCGGGAATCGCCCTGGCTGGCGCGGGAGCGTCATTTGGAAGCCCTGCTTGCCGCGCGCGAACATATCGACATGGCGGCGGAACACGCCGCCCAGGACGACCGCGTGCTGGATCTGTTCGCGGAAGAACTGCGGCTGGCGCATGAAAGACTGTGCTCGATCACGGGACAGTTCACGAGCGATGATCTGCTGGGGGAGATATTTGCAGGGTTTTGCATCGGGAAGTGAGGTGGGGTCCAGGGAAGTCCACCGAAGTATGCTGGTGTACCTGTAAGCCGCATAAATAAAGGGATTTTTATCTACTGAGTGATTCGGTGATACAGTCAAAGCTACTCATTTTTATGTCCAAGTTTAGCTCCAAGTAGCTGGTTGATTGCTTTCTTCCCTCTACTTGGACATACGGAGGATGAGATGGCACTGACCGACACCGCACTCAAAGCGCTCAAGCCCAGAGACAAGACCTACACGGTCACCGACGATCGGGGGCTTCATGTGGAAGTGTTCCCGACTGGGGGCATCGTCTGGCGTTACCGCTACCGCCTGAATGGCAAGTACGAGAA
>Ga0265293_10010385_pt1 | contig 13032 bp, 12 predicted proteins | sample Munlanlewell138R_FD_192505 | JGI IMG/M metagenome (GOLD analysis project Ga0265293, IMG submission 192505) | Leachate microbial communities from a municipal landfill in Southern Ontario, Canada - Leachate well 138R | ecosystem: Engineered > Solid waste > Landfill > Unclassified | place: Canada... | reverse complement strand
GGATCCACCAGGCCGCGTAACTGATGAGGCGGATCTGGCGGTCCGGGTCGAATTTCTGCACCGCCCGCATCAGGCCGATGTTGCCTTCCTGGATGAGGTCCGCCAGCTTGAGTCCGTACGAACGGTACTCGTAGGCGACCTTCACCACGAACCGCAGGTTCGAAACGACGAGGGCGTGCTGCGCGTTGACGTCGCCGTTGTCGCGGAACTGCCGCGCCAGGCGCTGTTCTGCCTCGACCGTGAGCAGCGGATGGCGGTTGATCTCGGCAAGATAGGCGGCGAGGCTGCCGGCTTCTGCCGCATGGACGGACGTCGATCGCGGTTTTGCGCGCGAAGAAGACCGTTTCCGTTCGTGCATGTTCGTCTCCGGAACGTGGTTGGGGGTGGAAGGGAAGGAGAAAGAGCGGACGCGCATGAAACCAAGAAACGGCCGCGGCGTCAACCCTTCACGGGAAAGGCGTTCTGGCGTATCCTTACGGCCGTTATGGATCTACTCGCCCACGCGACGGAGAACGCCGGCATCATCGTCCGGGACGCGGTCCGCCACCCGGCGGACGCCCCGGCGCTCTTGGTATACGACCTGCAGTCGCCGTTATCCCGCGTGCTGGCGCAGGCGTACAAAGCCGTCCTGCCGCGGGCGCGCCTCGTGGATTTCGACCGGGCGGGCGTGGACGCCACCAAGGACGCCATGAACGCGTGCGTGCCGGGGGAACTGGTCGTCCTGGTCCAATCGACGAATTTCCGCCTGAACGAATTCCGCATCCGCGTGGAGCTGTTCGCGCGCGGGTTGAAGGTGGTCGAACACGGGCACTTGAACCGCATTCCGCCGGCCCAGGAAGCCATGTATGTCGCCGCTCTCGGCTTCCACCCGGAACGCGACGGCGCCGTGGGCGAACGGTTGAAAGAGCGCCTGGACCGCTGCTCCTCCGCGCGCGTCCTGTGCGACGGCACGGAACTGCGCTATGAAACAGGCATGATGCCCGCCAAGTTGAACACGGGGAAGTACGCGGGCGTGAAGAACGTCGGCGGCGGGTTTCCCATCGGCGAGGTATTCACGGAACCCGCGGACTTGGCCAAGGTGAACGGGGAACTCCTGGTTTTCGGCTTCGCCCCGGACGACCATTTGGTCCGCATCGTGGAACCCTTCAAGCTCGGCGTGAAGGACGGGCTGGTTTCCGACTGGTCGGCCGCCCCGGAGGCGTTCGCCCGGGTCATGGACCTGGTCGCGGCGCATGAACCGCCGCTCGTGCGCGAATTCGGCCTCGGCCTCAACCCGGCCATGGACCGCCACCGCATCATCAACGACATCACGGCGTACGAACGCATGACCGGCCTGCACGTGTCCGTGGGCGCGAAGCATCCCATCTACGCCAAGCCGGGATTGTCCCGCAAGCACGGGAGATACCATATCGACGTGTTCGTGGACGTGCGCCAGGTGTTGTTGGATGACGACGTGGTTTTCCGCGACGGCGCGTACGTCGTTTAAAGAAAAACCGCCTCGAGAGGGATGAGGCGGGGGAAGGGGCGCGGCGGTATCCGCGGCGCCGGGTCAGGCCGTGGCGGACACGGCTGCGTGCCGCGCGGCCAGGAGGCGGCGCGTGCGCGGGTTGTTGAGCGCGGCGAAGACGGCGGAGCTGATGTCGTGGCGTTCGACGTCCGACAGAGTGGGGTAGCGCGGGCCGAAGCCGTTGCGGACAGACCACTCCCGCACCGTCCACGTGTGCCCGACGAACCCGGCGGCGAGCACGGAGGAATCGTACCGCTCGCGCAGGTGGTCGATGCCGACCGGCGTGAGCGCCATGCTGAGCGCGCTCGGCAACGTCAGTTCATCCAGTTCCGGGTCGCCCAGCACGAGCAGGGCGCCGTGGTTGCGGACGTCGCCGACGAGCACGCGCGGCGGCTCCTCGGGAGCCGAAGGGTGTTGCACGGCGAAGAGCAGCGGGTGCGGATCACCGACGACGGCCTGCCGGACGACCGCCTGGTGCAGGCGGAAGGGAATCCGGTTGCGAACGTCCGGGTCGTGCAGGAATAAGGGAACGACTTTCAGGTCCACGTGTACCTCCTTTTGTGTGTAACGTGGGCGGCCATCATATCCGTTCCGGCGGCGGCAAGCAATACGCCCGCCGCTTGAGGCCTGCCTGCCGGCCTGTTACCGTATCCCCGTACCCCGATTCCATGGACACCCTTTCGCTGTTCAACGTGCCGGTCCACGACCTGTCTGCGCCGGCCTTGCGCGGGCTGTTTCGTTCCTGGCTGCGGGAAAACGGGCAACGGACGGTCGTGACGCCGAACCCGGAGTTCCTGCTGCAGGCCCGGCGGGATGCGGCCTTCCGCGGCTTGCTGGGCCGGGCGGACTTGTCCCTGCCCGACGGCGTGGGGCTGCGCTACGCCTCGGCCGCGTTGGCGGAACGGCCGTTGGCGCACCGGCATACGGGCGTGGACACGTTGGATCTTCTGGCGGCGCTGTGCGCGGAGGACGGGAAATCCCTGCTGCTGTTCGGCGGCGAAGGCGGACGGGCGGAACAGGCGGCGGAAGCGCTGCGTACTCGCCATCCGGGCTTGGACGTCGCCGCGTACGATCCGGGGCCGCTCGCATGGACGCCCGCGGGATTGGACGTGCCGCCGGAAACCGTCGAAGCGATCCAACGCCGTGCGCCCGCCGTCCTGGCTGTGGCGCTGGGGCAGGGGAAGCAGGAACGGTTCATCTTCGACCATCTGCCCGCGCTGCCGTCCGTGCGCATCGCCATCGGCGTTGGCGGGGCATTGGACATGCTTTCCGGCGCGTTGCCGCGGGCGCCGGAAGCGTGGCGCCGGGCGGGCCTGGAATGGCTGTGGCGCCTGCGTCTGGAACCGCGCCGCATCGGCCGCATCGCGCGGGCCGTCGTCGTTTTTCCCGCCGCCGCCGCCGGGGAAGCGTTCCGCCGCCGCCGATTCCTGAAGGCCTGCCGCGCCGTCGCCCGTCTCCTTTTTTCTCCTCAAGCCTAGCCGCATTTCCATCCTCCTATGTCCGTCCGCACCCGCTTCGCCCCGTCGCCCACCGGTTACCTGCACGTCGGCGGCTACCGCACCGCCCTGTACGCCTATTACGTCGCCCGCCAGGCCGGCGGCCAGTTCATCCTTCGCATCGAAGACACGGACCGGGAACGCTTGGTTCCGGGCGCCACGGAAGCCTTGGTGCGCGTGTTTGCCCGCATGAACGTGGATTTCGACGAAGGTCCGGTGCTGAACGAAGACGGCACGCTCGGGCAGAAAGGGGATCACGGTCCGTACGTGCAAAGCGAACGGACGGCCCTGTACCGCGAGCACGCGGAGAAATTGATGGCGACCGGCCACGCGTACCGCTGCTTTTGCACGCGCGAACGGTTGGACGAAGTCCGCGCCATCCAGCAGGCGTCCAAACTGCCGTTGAAATACGACCGCGCCTGCGCCGCCCTTTCGGCCGAGGAAAGCGCCCGCCGCGCCGAAGTGGGCGAGCCGCACGTGGTCCGCGTCCGCATGCCCGACGACGGCGCCACGGACGTGCAAGATGCCGTCCGCGGCCTGGTACGCTTTCCCAACAAGGACCAGGAGGACTTCATCGCGCTCAAAACCGACGGCTTTCCCACGTACCACCTGGCGTCCGTCGTGGACGACCATTTGATGGAAATTTCGCACGTCATCCGCGCGGAGGAATGGCTGTCCAGCGCGCCCAAGCACCTGCGCCTGTACGAGGCCTTCGGGTGGACCGCTCCCGTCTTCGCCCACCTGCCGCTCATCCTCAACCCGGACAAAAGCAAGCTGTCCAAGCGCCAAGGCGACGTTTCCGTGGAGGATTATTTGGCGAAGGGCTACCTGCCCGAGGCCTTGGAGAATTTCCTCGCGCTCATCGGCTACAACCCGACGGGCGACAGGGAAGTGTACCCGCGCGAGGAGCTGGTGCGCCTGTTCGACCTGTCCAAGGTGAACGCGGCCGGCGGCGTATTCAATCGGGAAAAACTGGATTGGATGAACCAGCAATACATTCAAATGAAAACGCCGGCGGAATTGGCGGCGCTGGCCCGGCCGTTCCTGCAGGGCGCGGACGTCGACGAGGCGACCTTCGAAAAAATCTGCGCCGTGGAGCGCACGCGCTTGGTCACGCTGGCGGACATCGGCCCGGCCGTGGAGGGCTTTTTGCGCCCGCCCGCGTACGAACCGGCCGTGCTGGTGTGGAAGAAGGCCGACGCCGAGGACGCGCTGCGCAACCTGCAAGCCGCGGGTGCGTGGCTGGACGCCCTGCCGCCGGAAACCTTCGACGACGCCAAAGCCGTGGAAACGGCCGTCCTGGGCCGCATCGCCGCGGAAGGGTTGAAGAACGGGAACGTTCTGTGGCCGCTGCGCGTGGCGTTGTCCGGCAAGGCGGCGTCGCCGGGGCCGTTCGAATATGCCTGGGTGCTGGGCAAGGAGGAAACCCTGCGCCGCGTGGACGCGGCCGTGCGTTTGCTTGCCACCGCCTAGCTCACGGGGGACGCCTGGGCAGGTTTGCGCTATAATGATCGCATGAAATCCGTTCGCCCTCTTCTCCCGTTCCTGTTGTCCGCCGCCTTGGCCGTCGGTGGAGCGGGCTTCGTGTTCGCCCAAGCCACGTCCGCGCCCCCGCCCATCGTGGTGGAAGACCCGGCCGCCGCCGCGGATATCCGGGATTTGAACGAGAGCATCGCGGAGCGCCGCGCCCGCGTAACGGAACTGGAACGGCAGATGCGGGAATACCAAGCGAAGATCGAACGGGCGCAGAGCGAAGGCCGCACGCTGGAAGACCAGTTGGATTTGCTGGCCAACCGGTTGGAAAAGGCGAACGTGGACATTGAAACGGCGCGGGAGGAAATGGACTTGGTCCACGCGGAAATCACCGTGGTAGACCGGCAGATCGCGGACGTAGAAGCGCGCGTAAACCGCCAAAAGGTGCTCATCGCGGACCTGCTGCGCCGCATGGACTCCTACGACAACGACCTCACGCTGCAGATGCTGTTCGGGTCGGAATCCTTCGGCGAATTGTTCGACCGCCTGCACCAGTTGGAACGCCTGAACGCCGATTTGGCGGACGCGCTGCGGCGCGCCAAGGTCGGCAAGGAACAACTCGTGGCCGCCCGCGCGGAGAAGGACACAAAGCGCCGCCGCTTGGAGGAGTTGGACGCCCAGCTCGTAGCCGCCCGTTCCCAATTCGAACAGGAAGCCGCCGCCAAGGAAAGCCTATTGGCCGTCACTCAGTCGTCGGAAAACCAGTTCCGGACGTTGTTGCTGGAACTCCGCCAGGAGCAGCAAAATCTCAACAGCGAGGTGGCGCGCCTGCAGACCCAGCTGGAACGCCGTTTGCACGAGGGCGGCGAGGCGGACACCGGGCCGATGACCTGGCCGGTGAACCCGGCCTACCGCGGTATTTCCACGTATTTCAACGACCCGACCTATCCGTTCCGCCATCTCTTCGAGCATTCGGGCTTGGACATTCCGCAGGCCCAAGGTTCGCCGGTGAAGGCCGCGACGTCCGGGTACGTGGCCTGGGTGCGCGTCGGTTCGATGTACGGCAACTACATCATGATCGTGCATGCGGACGGTCTGGCCACGCTGTACGCCCATTTGTCACGGCCGTTGGTGCAACCGGACCAGTTCGTCGCCCGCGGCGAAACCATCGCCTTGTCCGGCGGCTTGGCCGGCGCGCCCGGGTCCGGCCTGTCCACGGGGCCGCACTTGCACTTCGAAGTCCGCAAGAACGGCATTCCCGTGAACCCGATTCCGTACCTGAGCCCGCGCTAAGGGACCCGCGGAAGAACCTTCGCCTTTATGCCATTCGTCGACGTCGTGCTGGTCGTCAAAATCATCGGATGGGTGCTGCTCGCAGGGCCGGTTCTCGCCGTGCTGTCGGTATCGGTGTGGCTGGTGATCGGCACGTCGAACGACGACCCCATGTTGAAAGGCCTGATGTCGCTTGGCGGGGCGTTGATGCTGCTGGGCGGCGCCATGCTGGCCCTGGCGTATTTCACGCCGTTTCTCGCGCGCATCGCTGCCTGAGACGCACGAAAACCGCCCTGGAGGCATTCGTGTTATGCTCGGGCGGCCAAGGCGATGACGGGCCGTGGCATCCCTTTTTTCCAGGAGGTTTCCTTGGACGCACCAAGAACGCCGGCATCCACACTTCGTTTCCTCGTGTTCAGACGCGCACGCTGTCCGCACTGCAACGCGACGACGTTGCAGAACAAGGGCAATTTGATCAACGGAGCCGTCCACCCCGTTGTGAAATGCGAGCGATGCGACATCATCAGGGTTTTTGCACCGAGCGATACGTCGGGGCGGGGCCGGCTGATCTCAACGTACGTCCTGTCCGAATGCACGTCCTGCGGCAACCGGACGTATCACGCGCATCCCCAGGAGGAGGGGAGCGGCGAGGCAGGGAAGGCCCCTGCGCCGAACGTATCCGGCGGACGGTGCGTGTCCTGCAACCCGTCCAAAGAGGACGCGACGGAATTGCAGGATCCGTCGCGTTGTTGAGCGGCGGAACTTCTCGCGGCCTGAGCCGCATTCTCGATCTCTTGTCGGTGTAATCGGCAGGGGATTTTTTTATTGAGGACTGCGGGTCTCGTTGTGCTGCGTGTACTTGGCTGGAGCAGGTGAAGTAGGATGGGGGGATGTGACCGACTGTTTTCTTTATTTTACTGGGTATTTTAATGAATATTTAGTGTCGCACATTATATCTTAGACGACACTAAGGATGAATATTTACGTATCTTTTCCTTTTTTCAACACATATCTTACGACGCGTAACATGTATCGAAAAACGGTTCCGCATACGTTATACGTTCCGTCGACGTCCGATTTTATTTTTGGATCTCGATACGGGTTCTATCATACCTGTGCGTCACGTCTCGCTAACGCCGACCGACCCGATATCATCTGACAACCTTGGGCGGAGGATCTACGCGGCTCCCGACTCAGAGATCCGACGACCATGAGGGAGGCCGAACCGGGTTGGAAGAGGATGTCGGGTCGGGAGGCGTGTGAGCGGACAAAATCACGGGGCTTTAAAATCGCCCAGGTTGTTTTTAGGGGTACTGGGATACCTGGGTCGTGCGCCCGTAATCGTCCTCGAAGCGCTCAATATCGTCCTCGCCGAGATAAGAGCCGATCTGCACCTCGATGATGACTGTTTCAACCGTGCCTGCGTTGGCAAGCCGGTGTTTCATTCCCACCGGAATGGAAAGCATTTCACCGACATCGTAATCTCGCGTATCTCCGTCCAGCGTGACACGCGCGACGCCCGCGGCGACGATCCAACGTTCGGCGCGGCGTTGATGCGATTGGTACGAGAGCCGTTGGCCCGGCCGTACAACCAAACGCTTGGCTTGGTAGCCATCGCCGGATGCCAAGACCTCATACCATCCCCAAGGTCGTTCTACCCGTTCCCCGTTCACCCCTGTTCCCTGCATATTTATATTTTACGACACATGATAAGAGAGGGTCGGTGATCGCGTTGCGGAACGCCGAAGCAGACTTACCGCGTTTTCTTCTCCCGGAAGATCAGCGCCGCCACCCCGGCGCCCAGCAATCCCATCAGCAAATCGCCCATGGTGTCCTGCAACGACGGCTGCATCCACGGCCGCGCCCATCCCCTGCTCTTGTACAAGGCGTCCATTAAAAATTCGTGGAATTCCCACAGCGTGGCGATCAACGCCGCAAAGCACACGGCAAAGACGCCCACCGCCCACGCCGGCATGCCACGTACGCCGTAACGATCCCGTACCCAGGCCCAGCAGGCCAGGCCGAGCAGCCCCGCCAAAAACCCACCCAAGATATGCATGGGGATGTCGAAGCTCGGCCAGACGCGATACACCCAGGCAAAAATGCGGTTCAGGAAATACACGGCGGCCATGGCGATGAAGACGGCGGGAATGGACGGAAGTTTCATAAGGGGTGGTTACGTTCCGCCGAGCAACCGCTTCGCCAGCTTCTTGCCTTCTTCCACGCCCGGCTGGTCATACGTGTCCACGCCGAGGAACGCGCCCATGTACGCCGTCGCCTGCATGAAGAACATGAGCAGCGCGCCCACGGAGCCGGGCGAAACGTCGTCCAGGAACAGCGTGCCGTTCACCTTGCCGGCCGCGTAGAGCGCCTCGGCCGTGCCTTGGCGTTCCGCGTGCAGGATCTGCGCCGCGTCCAGCCCGGCCAGCCAGGAAAACGCCCGCGGACCCTTCACCGGCGGCACGACGAATTCCGCGCCGAATTGTTCCACTTCCACGAAGGTCACCGTCTTGTCGTCCGGACCGTCCGTATACAGCTGGATCTGCGAGTGTTGGTCCGTTGGGCCGCTCGCGGCCACCGGCGTGGGACCTTGGCTGTTCTTGCCGAGGGATTCGGCCCAAAGCTGGCGGTACCAGAACCCCAACTCGGCCAGGGCGTGCGCGTACGGCATGAGCACGTGGATTTTTCGTCCGGCGAAGCCCGCAAGGAATTGGTTGGCGGCGAAACGTGCGGAAACGTGCTGGACGCCTTCCTTGCGACGCGCGTTTTCCATTTCCTTGGCGCCCTCCAACAGCGCGGCGATATCCACGCCCGCGCAGGCCGCCGGAAACAAGCCGGTGGGAGAAAGGACGGAAAACCGCCCGCCAACGTCCAGCGGATGCGGGATGATGCGGTACCCTTCGGTTTCCGCCAGCATAAGCAGCGGGTTCTCCGGCTTCGGATCCGTGGTCACGACGATCTGTTCCGGCAAGGCCTTGGTTCCCACGGCGCGGACCATGGCCTGGCGCAGCAGGAAGAACGTCGAGAGCGTTTCCAACGTGCCGCCGGATTTCGAAACGACATACAGGACGGTTTCCTTCCACCAGGCCTTCGGCGCCTTTACGAGCGGCGCGAGGACGTCCGGATCCGGCGCGGAGGCAAAGACGACTTCCATGCCTTTTCCGCCGTGCTTCCGCAGCGCTCGGCATAGCGTGCGCGCCCCCAAATCAGACCCGCCGATGCCCACCACCAGCAGGCGGCGGAAGCGCTTGGCGTAGCCGTCGGCCAGGCGGCGCAGGTCGGCGGCGCCGGTAACGTCGTACGGCAATTCGAACCAGCCCTGGTCCTCGCGGCGGGCTTCCACGGCCGCGTGCGCGGCTTCGCGCTTGGGCAGCAGGGCCGCCCGGTCGGCGTCCGACACGCGCATGAATCCGTCGTCGTAACGAAGCATAGGCTTACTTGTAATAGACGTGATCCCCGAAGCGCAGGTCCACGTAGTCGAGGGTTTTCGGGTCGGGAATGGTTTGGCGCAGCAGGACGTGCAGGCGCCCGGCTTGCGCCGCGGCGTCGGCCGTCGGGTCGAAGAGCACGTCGTATCCCGCCAGCGTGCGGACGACCATGCGTTGGCCGGCCACGCGGTCCACCGCGGTGGAAACGAACGGGATGGCCAAGGCGAGCAGCTGCTGCTGGAACGCGAGCGCCCCTTCGACCTCCGCGGGCGGCAGCACCCGGTCTCCTTCGGCCACGGGCGTGCGGTTTACGTCCACGAAGCGGTTGAGGCGGCGCATCCGCGCGGCGGCCGCTTCCATCTCCGGCGGTGGGGCACGCGACGGATCGTCGGCGTACAGGCGTTCGTCCGGCGTCAACGCGCGAATGGCATGGCCCTCGCGGTCCACCAGCCACGCGTCGGTGCCGGAAAGCCACAGGAGTTCCGTCTGCCGTTCGCGCACGCGCACGTCCACGCGGCGCCCGCGGCGTTCCACGGCCGCCCGTTCGAACGGGAATCGTTCCATGAGCCGCCGTTCCAATTCGCCTTCGTCGAAGAGAAATCGGTTGGAACGATGGGCGAAATACAGCCACGGTTCGTCCAGGTAATCGCGCACGGTTTCTTCCACCTCCGCCCAGGCGACGGTTTCCAAACCCTCCGCGTTTCCCGGCGACAGGGCGAGGGCGGGCGCGGAAAGCAGCCCCCCTGCCCCGCCGACCACCAACACCGAGGCCGGAATCACCAGCAGCCACGGCAGCCATTTCGGCCGTTCCTTCGGCCGAAAATAGGGATTGCGAAGCGGGCGCGATTCATAGCGCCGCTTCTGTGCCCGTTGGAAATAGGAAGGGCGTTTGGTCTTCACACGACGATGCGCGGCAAAGCCGGGTTGATGCGGGTGACGATTTCGTACGGAACCGTGCCGAGTTTGGCGGCCCATTCTTCGGCCGTCACGCGGTGGCGTCCGCCCAGGCCCAGCAGGATGACTTCCTGTTCGGGCGCAAGGTGCGGAACGGCGGAGGCGTCGACCATGCACATGTTCATGCACACGCGGCCCACCACGCGGCAGCGATGCCCGCCGATCAGCACCTCGCCGACGGAGGACAGGCCCCGGTCGAAACCGTCCCAATAGCCCACCGGCAGCACGGCCAGGCGCGTGGGTTTGCGCGTCGTTTCCGACAGGCCGTATCCCACCGGCACGCCCGCGGGCAGGTTCTTTACTTGGGCCACCCGCGTTTTCCAAGAGAGAACGGGGGTTAGGTCACATTTTACCATGTGTTTGACGGCGGCGAGCTGGGTGTGGCTCGCGGGCCACAATCCGTACATGCCGATGCCCGCGCGGACCATGGTGAGGTGCGTGTCGGGATACAGGATGACGGCCGCCGTGCAGGCGCAATGCACCAGGGACGGATCGAAGCCCGCGGCCTTGGTTTGCTCCAGGGCCTGCTGCAACCGTCCGAATTGCAACGTGGCGTAGCGGGTGTCGGCCGGGTCGTCGATGTCGGCGAAATGCGTGGACAGCCCTTCCACGCGCACGTGCGGGCAGCGCGCGGCCACGTACAGCACGTCCTCCAGGTCGTCCAAAACCACGCCTTGCCGATGCGTGCCGGTTTCGATTTTCAAATGGACGCGGGCCGTTTTTGCTGCCACGGCCGCCGCCGTTTCCAACGCCGCCAAGGATTCCTTGTCGTACACGGTGACGTCCACGTTGGCACGGACCGCTTCCGGCAGACGTTCCCGCAACACGTATCCCAGGGTGAGGACGAGCGCGCTCGGCATCATGGTGCGCAGCGTCAGGGCGTCGTCCAGGGAATCCACGGCGAACGCGTCCACGCCGTTGCGGGCGAGAATTTGAACCGTTTCCTTCAAGCCGTGGCCGTAGGCGTTCGCCTTCACGACGGCACAAAAACGCGCCTCCGGCGCCATCAAGGCCCGCAGGGCGTTCACGTTCGCCGCCAAGGCGCGTTCATCGATTTCCACCCAGGTTCGGTGCATGTGGAGGAATTACCAGTAAAACGCCTCCCGACCCGACATCCTCATCACGCGCGGGCAATTCGCACGACGGGAATGTCGACGCCCGTTTCGGCCATCCACCGGCGCAGGTCGGCTTCCAAGGCGTCTTGGTCGTGGCCCAGGGCGATGACGGCGGGCCGCAACGTCCGCACCACGCCGTAGCTGCCCAGCGTTTCATCCGAGAGCACGGCCTGTTCCACGCAAGGTTGGCGGGCCACGGTGGCGAGCCGCGCCGTTTCCGGCCGCGACGTCCCCTTCCCTTTCAACGCGCGTACGTGCGCGTCCCGCGCCACGGCCACGTGCAACCGCCCATGCTGCGCCGCCTCGGCCAGGAAAAACTCGTGCCCCTTGTGGAACAGGTCGAAGGTGCCGAACGCGAGAACAACAGGAAACATGCGGCGGGTTAATTTGCCGCGTCCTCCTCGTCTTCGTCCTCGGCTCCACTCTCTTCACGCGGCAGGGGCTTGAGCGTCGGGAACAAAATGACTTCCTTCAAAGCGTGGACGTCGGCCAACGTGGCGGCGAACCGGTCGATGCCGATACCGAAACCGGCGGCCGGCGGCATGCCGTGTTTGAGGGCCGTCACGAAGTCGTCGTCGGCGAACTGGGCTTCCTCGTCGCCGCCTGCACGCGCCTCTTCCTGTTCCTTGAAACGCGCCTCTTGGTCCAGTGGGTCGTTCAGCTCCGAAAACGCCTTCACGTTTTCCACGCCGCGCCCGTACACCAGCTGGAACATTTCCAACAGGCGCGGGTCCTCCGGCTTGCGCTTGGCCAGCGGCGTGATTTCCGCCGGGTAGTCCACGATGAACACGGGCTGCACGATGTTCGGCCGCACGAAATGCTTGTAGATGTTGTCCACGATGGTGCCGTGGCTGTCGGTCTTCTCCACCGGCACGCCCAGTTTCACCGCCGTCTTGGCGATCTGCTCGCGCGTCGTATTCTCGTCCAAGTCGACCTTCGCGTACTGCTTGAGCACGTCGCGGAAGGTCACGGTGCCGATGTTGGTGAAGTCCAGCACGTCGTCCTTGAACGGCACGGCGGCCGGGTCCAGCCCGGCGGCGCGGATGCCCGCCACCACCATGCCGCGCACCAGTTCCATCAGCTCGCGGTAATCCATGTAGGCCGCGTACGCCTCGATCTGCGTGAACTCCGGATTGTGCGTGTGGTCGATGCCCTCGTTGCGGAAACAGCGGGCAACCTCGTACACGCGCTCGTAGCCGCCCACCAGCAGGCGCTTCAAATACAATTCCGGCGCGATGCGCAGGTACAAGTCCGCGTCCAGCGCGTTGTGGTGGGTGATGAACGGCCGCGCGGAGGCGCCGCCCGGCACGATTTGCAGCACCGGCGTTTCCACTTCGAGGAAGCCACGTTCGTCCAGGTACCGGCGGAAGGCCGACAGCATGGCCGCGCGGATGCGGAAGATGTGGCGTGTGCGCTCGTTCGAAATAAGGTCGAGGTAGCGCTGGCGGAACCGCGCCTCGACGTCCGTCAGGCCGTGCCATTTCTCCGGCATCGGCAGGAGGGACTTGCTGATCACGCGCACCGCGGACGCGTCCAAGGTCTTCTCGCCCTTCTTGGTGACGAACGCGACGCCGCGCGCCTCCACGAAATCACCCATGTCCACCGTGGCGTGGAAGAACGCGTAGGCCTCTTCGCCCACGGCGTCCCGACGCAAGGCGATCTGCACCAGGCCCGTGCCGTCTTCCAACTGGGCGAAGGTGAGCCCGCCGTGCTTGCGGACGGTGCGCAGGCGGCCGGTCAGGACGGCTTCCCCCTTGGTTTCCAGCATGCCGTCGAACGCCTCCAAA
>Ga0265293_10010382_pt1 | contig 13033 bp, 15 predicted proteins | sample Munlanlewell138R_FD_192505 | JGI IMG/M metagenome (GOLD analysis project Ga0265293, IMG submission 192505) | Leachate microbial communities from a municipal landfill in Southern Ontario, Canada - Leachate well 138R | ecosystem: Engineered > Solid waste > Landfill > Unclassified | place: Canada... | reverse complement strand
TTAATTCCTCCGATGTTTCCTTCATTTCACCCTCAACCATCATAATATTATCCTTGGTTGCAGCAACAATAAGGTCTAATTCAGCATTTTCAAGCTCTTTAAGAGAAGGATTGATTTTAAATACCCCATCAACATAAATAATTCTTACTTCAGAAACTGGTCCATTAAAAGGAATATCCGATACTGCCAAAGCACTTGAAGCTGCAAGAGCTGCCAATGCATCTGGTGGAGTATTTTGATCTCCTGATATTAAAGTGATTTGAACTTGTACCTCAGCGTGGAAGTCTTCAGGGAATAGGGGTCTAAGGGCTCTATCAACTAAACGAGCTATTAGTATTTCATATTCAGAAGGTCTTGCTTCTCTTTTAAAGAATCCCCCAGGGAAACGACCAACTGCGGCATATTTTTCTTGATAATCTACTGTTAGTGGCATAAAATCCACATTTTCTCCAGCAGTTTTTTTGGCTACAACTGTTGCTAATAGCATAGTGTCGCCCATTCTTACAACAACAGAGCCATCAGCTTGTTTAGCTAATTTACCTGTTGAGATTTCAATGTTTCTTCCATCTTCAAGTGTGAAGATTTTTTTAATTTCTTGCATCTTATTATTTTCTTTTTTACCTCTTCTATTTCAAATACAAAAAAAGGCAATTAGAAGCTAATTGCCTTTTGGTCTTATAAAGATTTTATTTAGATTATTTTCTAATACCTAATTGTTTAATTATTGTACGGTATTTTTCAATATCTTTATCTTTTAAATAATCTAACAAACGTCTTCTCTTACCAACTAATCTTACAAGTGAACGTTCTGTGAACTTATCGTTTTTTTGATTGCGAACGTGTTGAGTAAGGTGTTGAATTCTAAAAGTAAACATTGCTATTTGACCTTCAGTTGAACCAGTATCGTTAGCACCTTTACCATATTGTTCAAAAAACTCTTGTTTCTTTTCTTTTGTTAAATACATATCTTTTAATACTATATTATAATGTTCCTCTAAAAAATTCTTTATTATTGAGTTTGCAAAGATATGAATTTATTTTATATCTCACGCAATTTAGTTGAAAAAAATCTTATTTATTAGTTTAATCTCTCGTTTTCTTAGTAATTTTCTCAGGATAATATAAGTCAAATTAGCAATTAAGATTCCTATAATATCGGAGGCAATATCCATAATATCAAAACTTCGAGATGTGTATTTATTTGATAAGAATTGAAATACCTCTGTAAGAATAGCAAAAAGAATTGAGATAATAAAATTGATAATTATTGATTTCTTAAGGCTATATCTTTCTCTAAGTATTGGAATTAGCAAAAATGCGAATCCAAAGAATAGAATCCCATGCACTACCTTATCGAAATAGGGTATAAAGCTAAAGAAACTAATATCCTTCTCGATTAGCGATGAGGGTATTAGTACAGAGAATAGTATAAACACTACCCAAGTAGTAAATAGTATATGCCTTATCTTTTTATACATAATCTAAAAAAAATGCTCGAAAGTGTATTCGAGCATTAATACTTTTTTGATACTTCGATTAAAGACCGATAAAAGCTGAGTAAGCCTTAGCGTCCATTAAATCATTTGCTTCAGAAGGATTAGTCATCTTAACTTTTACAATCCAACCCTCACCATAAGGATCAGAATTGATAGAAGCTGCATTATCTTCCAATGCTGAATTGAATTCGATAATTTCTCCTGAAACAGGTAACATAAGGTCAGAAACAGTTTTTACAGCTTCGATAGAGCCAAAAGTTTCGTCCATATCCAATGTTTCTCCTTCAGAGAATACATCTACGAATACTATATCACCTAATTCGTTTTGAGCAAAATCAGTAATCCCGATAAATGCTTCATCACCTTCAATTCTCAACCATTCATGGTCTTTAGAATACTTTAAATTTTCTGGAATGTTCATGTTGTTTCCTTTTTAATGTGTTCGAATTAATTAATTTCAATTGACAAAATTACACTTTTTTTATCAATGTCAAAAGAAATAAGATTAAAATAATTGACAAGAGTTGTATTTTTTATTATCTTTGTCGAGAAAATAATAAGATAAAAGAAACTTAATTTCAATTTCTATGAAAAAGATAGTTTTATTAATTTGTTTAATTCCAGTTTTTGGATTTATTGGGTGCGATACTTCTAATAATTGCATCTGTACTATTAAAACAACAGGGGGTGAGACCTTTAAGGATAATATCAGCGTTAAGGATACTGATAGTAAATGTGAGGAAATGCCTTGGAGTGAGCTTCCTGATGAGTGGAAGGATATGAATCTTACTGGAGAATACACCTTGGAATGTGTTGAAGAATAATCGTATTAAATAATGGGCAAGTCAAAGGTTTACACTAAGATTATTGCCATTTTTATCGGATTAGTCTTTATTCTCTCCGCCTCTCTCAAACTATTTTCACTTGAGAGTGTGGACTTGTTTTTCTATGAACATAGGGTCTTTAATTGGACACTTACTACAATATTCTCAAGGTTATTAATATGCACAGAAGCCGTTTTGGGTATAATGCTTGTCTTTGGAGTTTATCCCAAGATAGGTTTATATATAAGTCAATTATTCCTTGTATCATTTACTATTTATATATTCGCTAAACCCTATATTTTTACTCTTAGTCAGGAGAATTGCTATTGCTTTGGAGAGATAATTGCTTTGAACGATAAGCAAACTATTTATAAGAATATAATTCTATTATTACTAAGTCTCTTACTTGTAAAATACAAACCGAAGAAAATAAAGAAATCAAAGCTAATTCTAATTCTATCAATAATTTCAGTAGGTCTTACTGTGTTTATTGTAAAGCCTCCTGATATTATTTCTAATAAGATATATAATAGAGGGATAGAGATAAACCATAAGGCTATGCAAGAGGTTTTTGATTTAGAGGAAGTCAAGAGTTTTGATATTAGAAAGGGGAGGAAGATGCTTTGTTTTTATAGCACACATTGCAAATACTGCTCCTCTGCTGCAAGGAAGATTGATGTGATAAGGCAAAGAAATAATATTAGTTCTAATAGTATTTTTGAGCTCTATTGGGGAAGTCCAGATAGTGTTGATAAGGTGCACAAGAATAAGGATATATCTTATGCATTTATATCTCCTGGCATATTTCTTGATGCAACAAAAAATCGTCAGCCAGTTATTATTCTCGTAGAAAATGGAGAAATTATTAAAACGTATAAACTAACTACCCTAAATGAGCGTTATATAGGTGAGTTTTTTAAATAAGGAGGAAATATGAAAAAAGTAATTTTTAGTTTAAGTATTTTGTTTGCCTTTGGATTTGTCTCATGTTCAGAGCAAAACGATTGTCTTTGTACAGCAACTGAATCCAAAAAGGCAGCAGTTAATTCTGCTCAAACAACCTATCCCGTTTACGATTGGGGGAATACCTGTAATAGTATCTCACAAAGCGATATTCCTCAATTAAATGACGGAAATCTGTATAATATTAATTGCACTGATTTATAACCTTATAATTTTTCTTTGATTATGGTAAAAATACTTTGGGTCGATGATGAGATTGACTTACTAAAACCTCATATACTATTCCTATCAGCAAAGGGATACGAGGTAACACCTGCAACAGACGGGAACGAAGCCTTGGATTTAATAGACGAGATATCTTTTGATATAGTATTTCTTGATGAGAATATGCCAGGACTCTCTGGCTTGGATACTCTTGGACTTATAAAAGATAAGATTCCTAATATTCCCGTGATAATGATTACAAAAAATGAGGAAGAAAGGATAATGGAGCAAGCAATTGGTTCAAGAATATCGGATTACCTTATTAAGCCTGTTAATCCAAACCAAATCCTCCTTGCCTTAAAGAAACACCTTGATATTAAAAGACTTGTTTCTCAGACCTCAACCCATAACTACCAACAACAATTCAGAGAAATATCCATGAGATTAATGGATAGACTGTCTCCAAGCGAATGGATAGAAGTATATAAGAAACTTGTATATTGGGAATTAGAATTATCGGAATCCCAAGATGAGCAAATCTTTGAAATACTTAAACAACAAAAGGATGAGGCAAATAACCTATTCTGCAAATTCTACGAAAGAAACTATATAGATTGGCTAACAACAGATGATGATAGACCATTGCTCTCCCATACAGTTCTAAGAGATAAACTATTTCCATTATTAAAAGCTAAGAATCCTCAACATGTATCTACATTCTTAATAGTTATTGATAATCTTCGTTTCGACCAATGGAAGGCAATACAGCCAATGGTTGAGGAGTATTATAGGACAGAGAAAGAGGATATCTATTATAGTATAATCCCGAGTACTACCCAATATGCAAGGAATGCATTATTCTCAGGGCTAATGCCTGCTGAGATTGAGAAGAAATACCCTAATCTTTGGGTAAATGAGGATGTGCCAGGAAATAAAAACCAAAACGAACACCAATTATTAGATAATCAACTAAAGCGTTATGGAATAAATATCAAAACCACCTATCATAAGGTATTAAATGCAACCTATGGCAAGAGGATGATAGATAATTTATCCAATATGATGCAAAATGATTTGAATGTTATAGTATATAATTTTATAGATATGCTTTCTCATGCAAGGACTGAGAGCGATATTGTAAGGGAGTTGGCTGATGATGAGAAGGCTTATCGTTCAGTAACTCAGACTTGGTTGGAGCATTCTCCTCTAATTGAGGTGTTGAAATATCTAAGCGATAAGAAGGTAAATATACTAATAACTACCGATCATGGTTCGGTTAAGATTGATAGACCAATAAGAGTAAAAGGGGATAAGGATATATCTACAAATCTGAGGTATAAGGTAGGCAGGCTTATGGAGTATAATCCAAAAGATGTATTTGAGGTTAAGGATTGTACAAAGATTTTCCTTCCAAAGCTTAGCATAACTTCTCCATATATCTTTGCAAAAAGCAATGATTTCTTTGCCTATCCAAACAACTATAACCAATATGTTCAATACTATATGAATACCTTCCAACATGGGGGTATTTCTATGGAGGAGATTATGGTTCCATTTATAACACTTAAAACTAAATAATAAAATGTCAACGACTTATATTGCTGAAAAACTTGAGGATTTAGATTTAATTGCTGGGAAAATCATTCAAGATAATCCATTCCAAAGAATCTTTCTATTAGAAGGAGTTATGGGAGCTGGGAAAACTACTTTAACAAAATCCCTATGCAATGCCCTTGGTTCAAAGGATAATGTAACTTCTCCAACCTTTTCCATAGTAAATGAATATATTGGAGATTACGGAGAGATTTATCATTTTGATTTTTACCGAATAGACAAGCCATTCCAAGCCTTTGATATAGGATTTGAGGAATATATCTATAGTGGTAATTATTGTTTTATAGAATGGGGGGAGAGGGTAAAAGACCTTTTGCCAAATAAATATGTGATAATAGAGATAAATGAATTGCATGATAGGCAAAGACAGATAACCACCCGAATTCACTCAGAAGAATAATGAATGCAAAGGAATTAATCGACTCCTTAGAGCTTTCTCCTCATCCAGAGGGAGGTTATTATAGACGGATTTATACTTCCAAAGAGAATCATTCAGAGGGCAGAAAACTAATTAGCTCAATACATTATCTATTAGAAGGAGAGGGGTTTTCTGCTTTTCACTCTCTCTATTCAACCGAATTATGGTTTTTCCATTCTGGAGAACCGATAAATATTTATCAAATTGCACCTAATGGGGAGCTAAAGATTTCTACTCTTTCTTGTAATTTAAAAGATAATCTCCAATTGGTTATTGAACCAAATACATGGTTTGCAGCCGATATACCCTCAAAGAAAGGATATTCCTTAGTTAGCTGCACTGTAGTCCCAGAATTTTCATTTAATCATTTTCAATTAGCTAAAAGAGAGGATTTAATAAAAGAATATCCCCAACACAAAGCAATTATTACAAGATTGACAAGATAGTATTATATACTTTATTGATAAATAAATATTTTCTATATTTGCATTATGAAAAAGTATTTAATATTTATTGGCTTAATCGTTATTTCAAATCTCGCTTTTACTCAGAATAGGGTTTTTAATTTCGACAGTAGTATTTCTTTTATTCCAATTCACGATTGGGTTGATGCCTCTGATGGAGAGGAAATGATTTTTGTTCAACCTCTTCAAAGTACTATTGATATATTTAATGATAGAATTACATTAGTTAAATACCCTAATGAAGGATTGAGTTTAGATGAGTATTGGGCAAAATATGTAACTAATGATTTTAAGTACCAATTTGATGATTTTTTTGCTTTAAGATCATTTGAAAGCAAAGTCAATCAAAAACAAGCAAGAGGAATGATATTTACAAACAAATTAGAAGGAGTAACCTTAAAAAACAAATTCTATTTTGTAAATCATAAAGGTTATATATATACTTTCTCTCTTATCACAACAGAAAGAGATTTTTCTTTAACAGAACATCTTTTCGAATCAATGGTAAATACAGTAATAATTCATTAATTGACTTCGAAAAGAATTAGATTATGCTTACTGATAAAACCATTCTTTTGAAGAGTTTTCATTGAATATATATTGTCTTTTGCACAAGCACATATTGGCGTTTTGTTGTTTACAAGACATTCATCCTTTAAATATGAAATTATATATGTAGCAATTCCTTTTCCTCTATATTTTGGATTTGTCCACATACCTATATCATAAATCTCCTTTTTTGAGTTAAGAGGTATTTTATATCCACAACCAACCAATTCATCTTTAAGAAAGAAAAGAGTAATTGCTTTTGCTATAATTAAATCCATTAACTCCTCAGGGGTATCATAAAGATCATCTCCTTGGTTTAGCAAAAACTCATAATCATCTATCTCTGCAAGTCTGGATTCATATAGTTGAGGAATATGATATTTTATACTCGAATCTGATAATTTGAAAAGTCTTCCAAAAACCTCGTATGGCATAGATTTCATAAAACAAGAACTAAGTAGGAGGGCATCGTAAGATTTGCAATATATTTTATCAACAGAAAGCTCTTTCAATACTTTCGAAAACACTGCTTCTGATTGGTTGATAAATCTATCGTATAAATAGAATTCAATTAAAAATATCTCTTGAGTTTTGGCAATAAATTTATCAATAGACGTTATTGCATAACCTGCAATTTCAGAATTAATAGAAATATTGTAGTATCTACCCTCATTTACCAACATTTCCATAAAACATTCTTGACATTCAGAAAGGGAAGAAAAATATAATTCTCTACATCCTTGTATTTTGCTTAACTCAGTTTTAATTATTTCAATCATAATTGCAAAAATAAGAATTTATTTTCATACGAATCATTAGTTTTTAGAATAAAAAAAGGATAGACCAGAAAAGTCTATCCTTTGTTTTTCTTTGTGATTTTATAGGGTTATAAACCTATTTTTGATTTGATATTTGATGGTACTGCGTTTTTGTTTACCATAATATCTATTGTCTTGTATCTTACAAAAGCCTCTGAGGCATAGAAATATCCTTGGTATTTTCCTTCGCCAGCCCAAGAGTTTTTAACCTTGTAGAACTTAGTTCCATTAGCATCCTTAGCAATACCTGTGATTACCATTCCATGGTCGTCGGTTGTAGAATAATCATCATATCCTTTTTGACGCATTTCCTGAGTAATGGTTTTCTCCTTTGCACTTCCGTCAAAGCTATACATAGCAGCAGCCTTTTCAGCAGCAGTAAGCTTTTCCCAACGATCTCTTTCAGTTCCACCTAAATCAGATTTTTCTTCATCAGGAACTATTGCAACACCGTTTTTCCAAGAGAATCCTTTTTCGCTAACATCAGCTCCCCAACCAACTGTATATCCATTATTAATTGCATAATCAATAACTTCCATCATTTCGTCAAGCTTAACATTATGAATAGTTCCCAACATCCAATTGTCTGGAACATCAAGAATAAAAGGCTCATAGAAAGGAACATGGGTAAATGAACCTATTTCTATATAATCGTTCATATCTAAACCAAGAGACTTAGCATAAGACATTGGAGTATAGCTAACTCCATTATGAGTAAAGTCCTTTGGCATAACACCGAAATATGAATCTAAGATAGCATTGAAAGCAGTTTTCCAAGCAGGAGTTAGACTTTTTTGAGAGATAAGTGCCTTGCAAAAAGCCTCTAATACCTTATCAATTTCTCCATGATTATGCTTGTCCATTCCGTAGTTTAAACCAGGATAAGCCTCCTCTGGAACAATACCATATTTCTTAATCATTTCAGTAACATCATGGAAACCACCACCAGCTGCAAAGGTTATATTGCCATGGAAACGGATATATCTCTCAGCCTTTTCCATATAAGCATTTCTAACTATCCACATTTCAGATAAATCATGCTCACCCTTACCATTCTTTAGAAGTTCAGACTCTAAAAGTCCAATTCCTGCAAAACTCCAACAAGTACCTGAGCGAGATTGATCCTTAACCGCAGAGGCTGGATTCTCCTTTACAATTGTAAATTTATATCCTTTTTCCTCTACCTTTACGTCTTTTTTATTTTTTTGAGCAAGAGCCCCGAAGCTTACTAAAAGACCAATAGCAAGCGTTAAAATAATTCTTTTCATGTTTATTTATTTAATTAATTTACAAGCATTACAGGCATGACCAACATTAAGATACTCTCAGTGTTTGGCTCTGGATTTTCCTCAAATGGATAAATAATACCAGCCCTATTAGGTTGGGACATTTCTAATGAAAGATATTCTGTCTCAACGTTATTAATCATTTCAATTAGGTATTTTGCATTAAAGCCTATGGTTAAATCCTCTCCAGTATAATTACAAGAAAGTTTCTCCTTAGCAGCATTTGAAAAATCCACATCTTCGGCAGATATAATTAAATCATTGCCATTGAATTTGAGGATGATTTGGTTGGTGCTTTGGCTTGCAAATATCGCAATACGTCTAACCGAGCTTAGCAATACATTTCTTTCAATAATAAGCTTATTAGGATTTTCTTTAGGAATTGCAGCATCGTAATTAGGATATTTCCCTTCTATTAATCTACATACAATATGATAGTTCTCGAACGTAAAGCTAACATTAGTAATATTATACTCCATTAATACATCAACCTCATCCTTGTAGGAGGTAAGGATATTCTTAATTAAATTAAGAGGTTTCTTAGGGAGGATAAAGTTCGTTTCGTTTTCGTTATTAAAATTCGTCTTTCTATAACGAACCAATTTATGAGCATCCGTTGCTACAAAGGTGATACTATCGAGGGTTTGCTCACAAAATACTCCTGTCATTTGAGGACGTAACTCATCAACACCAGCAGCTAAAACAGTTTTAGAGATAGCATTAACCAATAATGTGGATGGGAGTATAGAGCTTTGAGGATTCTCAATTGCCTTTGGATTTGGAAACTCATCGGAAGATGTTCCTGTAATCTTATACCTACCCTCACCAGAGGTAATCTCTATTGCATAATCCTCCTCTTCGATATTAAAGGTTAAGGGAGCATTCTCTAAGGTTTTTACTATATCCAATAGTTTCTTTGCATTTACAGCAATCTTATTCAACCCATCATCCTCAGCATCGTTAAGATCTAATTTTACAATAGCTGTGGTCTCAAGGTCAGAAGCAGTAATACTAAGGATATTACCATTCAATTCGAATAGGAAATTCTCCAAAATAGGGAATGCATTATTAGTAGTAATCACACTAATAATTGATTGTAAGGAACGTGATAATGTACCTCCGTGAACAATGAATTTCATATTTATTATTTTTTATTTGTTTCTATACTGCAAATATACATTTAATCTATTTAATAATTTCTTAGTGATAAAAGAACTTATTAACAATTTATGGACAATAGCCTAATTCGCATCGTAAAAATAACTTACAGGCTTAATTATATTGTCGAAGGCGAAGTATTGGAGAATTAGAGTATCACTGCTTCCATCCATAAGACCATACATACGATTAATATCAAAAATCTCGTAGAAATTAGTCTTATCGTTTTCGCTAACCCAAGTACCCTCATTCATCTTTATAAATGTCTTTAGTTTCTTCTCTTTCCCAGCCTTATCCTTAACGGTAAACACAAAGCTTGGATTCTTTGAGAAAATAGTATCCTTATGGATTTGAGGAATATTAGTCGCTATATTCTCGAAGTTTAGCTCAAAGAAAGAGGATATAAAGGCAGTAACCTTTAGGGTATCGAAATCCTTTAATAACTCTCCATCTGCTAATCTCTTAATATGAAAAGTATTTTCCTCGGCATATAGCTCAAAACCCTCTTGTGGATAATCTGGAATCTCCACCTTGATAGAGGCTATATCCTGAGGTTTATACTTAAATATAGTATGCATTTTCCAATCATTCTCAACGGCAGTAAACCTCGAAGAAAGATAACCTCTGAAATTAGGAATATGAATAACACAAGGGTCCTTAGTGCCTTTAATCAGCATAAAAGTACCGGTATTATCCATGGTTTCATTTCCTATATAAATGCTCTTCTCAAGCTTTTCTCTCTTGAATAGTTTTATAAACCCAAGATTTATGAAATAAGACTCAGTATAAACATCTATACGAGTATTTCTGGCAGATAATTGCTTGATAATATTCTCATGAGCAGCTTTTGCAACAGGCTCTCTAATTCTCATCTCTCTAAGAGTTTCAAGCATGGTAGAAACCATAAGAGGAGAGGCTTGGAACTTATCGTTTACCATCCAAATACTATCTTGCTTAACAACCTTGGAGATATTCTTCTCCCTGTCCTCAATTACTATTTTAGTAATCTTATTAGTATCCTTAATATGGAAGTTCTGTTCAATTGTAGAAGATTTTTGAGAGAAAACCACTACCAAACTAATAGTAATCAATATAATAATACTAAGTAATCCGATAAGGTTCTTTTGCTTGCGATTTAATTTCATTCTCTTAGATATCTTTTAATTTACGTATTTTCTTTTTCTTATAAAGCTAATAATTACCCCAATAACCATAATAAATATTATAGGAATCCCCACATTCACAACCTGCCAATTCAGTTTCTCTCTCTCCACCCTTGCTTGGTCTAATTTACGCATAAGAACCTCACGAGAACGAAGAGGAATCATGTCGTGGTCATCGGTCAAATAGTTTAAGGCATTAATCAAAAACTCTTTGTTTCCAAACATTTCCTTAGTGTATTTATCATAACCAAGTGGGAGCATCTGTCCTGAGGTAAAATCATTGCGAATAATATCCCCATCAGCCACAACTATCATAGCATTTATCGTGTCGCACTCGTCCTTAAAAGCTATCTCTTGGTTGGTCTCCATCTCTGGCGATAGTCTGTTCTTAAAGGCAGAGGTAAACTTGCCTTCCAATAACATAGCAAGATTCAAATTAGGCATATTAAACAGCCTTGGGTCTTGTTTTTGCTTTAGCATTTCAAGGGAAATAATAGCTGGTGTATTCATTATCCTCGAATTAGCAGAACTTACTAATAACGGAGTTTTGGTAATATTATTTTGGATAGTATCTATGCTGGAAACAAATTCAAGCTTAACAGGATTAACCTTGCTTGTGATAATATGATTTGGATTAGGACTTACAACAGGAAAGAAATTCCAAGGGAAGAAGGAGAATTGAGGAGTATTATCTCCATAAACCCCAGTTACGATTGGAACCTTTGCTGCTTGCATATCCATAACTAAATTAGTGTTTAATCTGACTCCATACTTGAATAAAGGGTCTTCAACCCCAGTATAATTAGTTACTGCAAAGGTCTCTGGATTTGCCTGCAAACTATCCATAGAGCAAAGAAGAGGGTCTACCAACCAAAGTATCCTACCACCATGCATTACAAATTGGTCGAGGATGTATAGGTCCTTGTAAGAGAAAACAGAAAGAGGTTTGGCAATAACCAATGCCTTATACTTATTTCTCATAGTAACATTATTCTTTACACTATCATACTGCCTTTCGGTAAGTGCATTAATTCTTTCATTAATAGTAAGAGTATCAACAGCATAAAACTCATTAATCCCTGTGATAAAATCCCAGATTGAGGCTAATTCCCATTCTCCATGTCCTCTAATAATTGCAACCCTATCCTTGGAAGTAGTCATAAGACTTCTAATCCCATTATATATGTTGTATTCAAGGTTTTGCACCGAACTATTGATAATAGATTCCTCACCCGTTCCCTTGGTGCTAATCAATGAAACTATCTTTTTCTCACCCTTATGAGTAATCTCCAAATAAGGGAACATATACTGACGAACCTGACCATCCTTTTGTTGGGAAGTTTTCAAAATAGGTTGGAAACCCATCTCGAAAAGTCTTTGGTAAAACTCTGCCTGCTCTTTCTTGTCCTTAAAGTCGTTAGGATTCCTAAACTCAAACTCAATATTAGGATTATAGGAACGGAACTGGTTAATCATCTCCTTGGTCTCATTCCTTAATCTCTTATAATCTGCTGGAATCTCTCCCTCTAAATAGCAACGTATAAACACCACATCATCAACTGATTTAAGCATTTTCTTAGTCGATTTCGAAAGGGTATATCTCTTCTCAGAGGTCAAATCCAATCTTGCGAATATATAGTATCCAACAATATTAAAAAACAGGATAAGAACCAGACCTAAAACCAATTGCAAAAGGTGAGTCCTTTTCACATTTGCCTTTGCATCAGGTTTTTTAAATAATTTCTTTATCATTATTACTTCGATTTTAAAATGATTACTTCTTCCAATTCCTACTCTCAAGACTAATCTTGGTCAAAAGCACAAAGAAAAGAATTGCACTTAAATAATAAATCACATCCCTTGTATCAATCACCCCTCTTGCCATAGAAACATAGTGAGAATTAATCCCAAAACTCTTGATAATCAAATCTGCATTGCCAAAAATCCCAAGCCCAGTAATAATATCGAAGCCTATATAGAAAAAGGCAGACAGGAGTACGGAGATAATAAAAGCAATAATCTGATTATTAGTAATTGAGGAAGAGAAAATCCCAATAGCCACAAATACCCCTCCAA
>Ga0265293_10010381_pt1 | contig 13033 bp, 7 predicted proteins | sample Munlanlewell138R_FD_192505 | JGI IMG/M metagenome (GOLD analysis project Ga0265293, IMG submission 192505) | Leachate microbial communities from a municipal landfill in Southern Ontario, Canada - Leachate well 138R | ecosystem: Engineered > Solid waste > Landfill > Unclassified | place: Canada... | reverse complement strand
CCTGCCCCGCCTGCGGGGGACAGATGCGGCGGGTCAAAGAGGTGATTGACTGCTGGTACGACTCGGGGTCCATGCCCTTTGCCCAATGGCACTATCCCTTTGAAAACAAGGAGATGTTTGAGCAGCAGTTCCCCGCCGACTTTATCAGCGAAGCGGTGGACCAAACCCGCGGCTGGTTCTACTCCCTGCTCGCCATCTCCACGCTGGTCTTTGATACCGCCTCCTTCCGCAATGTCATGGTGCTGGGGCATGTGCTGGACGAAAACGGGCAGAAGATGTCCAAAAGCAAGGGCAACGCGGTCGACCCCTTCGAGGCGCTGGAAACCTATGGCGCGGACGCCATCCGCTGGTACTTCTATGCCAACTCCGCCCCGTGGCTGCCCAACCGCTTTTCGGGCGGGGCGGTGCTGGAGGGACAGCGCAATTTCATGGGGACGCTGTGGAACACCTATGCGTTCTTCGTATTATATGCCAACATTGACGGCTTTGATGCGACCCGCTACACGCTGGACTATCCCACCCTCTCGGTGATGGACAAATGGCTGCTGTCCCGGCTGCATTCGCTGATCCGGGTGGTGGACGGCCACCTGGACAACTACCGGCTCACCGAGGCGGCGCGCGCGCTGGAGGGCTTTGTGGATGAGCTGAGCAACTGGTACGTGCGGCGCTGCCGTGAGCGGTTCTGGGCGGGCGGCATGACGACGGATAAAATCAATGCCTATATGACCCTGTATACCACGCTGGTCACCCTTGCCAAGCTGGCCGCGCCCCTGGTCCCCTTTATGACCGAGGACATCTACCGCAACCTCGTGTGTTCGCTGGACAAAAATGCACCCGAAAGTGTGCATTTGTGCGACTACCCCCGCGCCAACCCGGCCTATATCGACCCGACGCTGGAAACACGGATGGAGGAGCTCTTGTCCGTGGTGGTGCTGGGACGCGCCTGCCGCAACAATGCCAGCCTCAAAATCCGTCAGCCTTTGGCAAAGCTTTACGTCAAGGCCGACTTTACCCTGCCCGCCCTGTTCAACGACATTATCCGGGATGAGCTGAATGTGGAGGAGGTGCTCTACGCCGACGACGTGCGCAGGTATACCTCCTACGCCTTCAAGCCGCAGCTGAAAACGGTGGGGCCCAAGTACGGCCCGCACCTGCCCCGGATCCGCGAGTGGCTGTCGGGCCTGGACGGCAATGCCGCCATGGATGAGCTGAATCAAACCGGGACATTGACCCTGGCGCTCGGTGACGCGGTCATCACGCTGGCAAAAGAGGACCTGCTGATCGCTACGCAACAGTTGCCGGGCTTCATGTCCGCCTCGGACAAAGGCGTCACGGTGGTGCTGGACACCAACCTGACCCCGCGCCTTATCGAGGGCGGGTTTGTCCGTGAGCTGGTCTCCAAGCTGCAAACCATGCGCAAGGACAGCGGCTTTGAAGTGACCGACCGCATCAAGGTGGGGGTGAGCGGCAACGATACTATCACCGCCATTCTCGGGCGACACGCCCGACAGGTTTGTGAGGAAGTGCTGGCGGACGAGATTTTGTTCGGATGTCAACTTCAGTTTGCAAAAGAATGGGATATCAACGGAGAGCTTGTCACCCTATCGGTGGTGCAGGTGCGCTGACGGGTCGGCGACGGTCGCCGACGGGTTCCCGATGGGTCGGCGACGGGTTGCCGGCGGGTTGCCGGCGGGTTCCCGATGGGTCGCCGACGGGTTGCCGATGGGTCGGCGACGGGTCGCCGACGGTTGCCGGCGGTCGGCTGATGACGGGAGAGCCCCCGGCCTGTGCCGGGGGTTGTTCCTTGGGATGCGGCGCCCGGCATGGGGAGGACCGCAAGACGGAGAAGGACGCCTGCCGCGCAGGGGTCGGGAGGGACTATGACAGAGAAGCGGGACATGTTTCGGACCATGTTTCGGGTGGCGTTGCCCGCGGCCTTCCACGCGCTGATCAGCTTTGTGGTGGTGCTGGCGGACGATGTGATGGTGTCGGCGGTGGACGAGCGGTTCAGCCAAGCGGCGGTGACCCAAATCAACAGTCTCACCGCCCTCTATATTGCCTGCATTACGGGGCTGGTAGGGGGCGCTTCGGTGCTGATTGCCCAGTACTGGGGCAAGGCCGACACCGAGCAGATCAAAAAAATCTTCTCGATCGTGCTCTGGGTCTGTCTGGGGGTGGCGGTCCTCTTTGTGGGGGCGGCGGTCTGCTTTCCTCGCGTGCTGGTGGGGCTGGTGGTCGCCCGAAACGAGTCCGCGGTGTTCGGGTACGCCCTGCCCTATCTCTCCATTGTCTGCTTTTCCTGGCTGCCGTACGCGGTCACCACCGCCCTGGTGGGTATGCTGCGCTCGGTGGAGGTGGTGAGCATCACCCTGTATACCGCCGTGGTGGCACTGTTCGCCAACATCGGGCTGAACTATGTGCTGATTTTCGGGAAGCTGGGCTTGCCCGCCATGGGGGTGGCGGGGGCGGCGCTCGCCACCTGCCTGGCGCGGGTGATCGAGCTGCTGCTGGTGCTGTGGTACGCCCTGGGCCGGCAGAAGCGGCTGCCCCTGCGCTTTCGTTCCTTTTTCAGCTTTGACCGCGCCCTGTTCCGCGACTACCTGACCTATGGGGTCCCGGTGGGGATCACCGACGCTCAATGGGCGCTGATCGGCCTTCTCAAAGCGGCGATTGTCGGGCGGCTGGGGGCGGTCTTTATGGCCGCCAACGGCATTGCCAACGCCATGGTGACGGTGGGCACGCTCTTTGTCTTTGCCCTCGCGGGCGGCGCCAGCGTGGTGGTGGGCAAAGCGGTGGGACGGGGGGACGACGAGCGCGCCAAAGCCTACGCCAAGATCATTCAAAAGACTTTCTTTGCCTTCGGGCTTTTGTCGGCCGCCCTGGTCTTTTGCCTGCGGGTGCCCTTCATCTCGCTCTACCGCTCGGCCGCCGACCCTGCCGTTTTTGCGCTGGCCAAGGGGCTGATTGCCATTGTGGCGGTGAGCCTCATCGGTACCTGCTACCATGCCGCCTGCTTTGTGGGGATCAACCGCGGGGCGGGAGACAGCCGCTTTGTCGCCAAGGTGGACATGGCCTGCGGCTGGCTGGTGGTGCTGCCCGCCACCTTCCTCTCGGCGCTGGTCTTTCACGCCTCGCTGCCGGTGGTCTACCTCTGCTCCCGCATTGACCAGTGCTTCAAGTGGGTGATTGCCCTTTTGCGGCTGCGGGGGGACAAGTGGATTCACCATGTCACCAAGTAGCCCGCCTTGCGGCATGAAACATCCACTCAATGCCCCACAGGGGTGCATTGAGTGGATGTTTGTTTTTTTTGCGGGGTGCCTACTCTGCGTCGGGCGGGATTCGGTGGAGCTGCAGCAGCACCACGGTGGCGTCGTCGGTGCGGGTGGCGCTCTCCCGGGCGGCGCGGATGAGCTCGTCCGCCTCTGCCTGCAGGTCGTCAGACCAGGGCTGCGACAAGCGTTTGAGGAGCCAGGGCGCGTCCTCCATGGACTGGCTGATGCCGTCCGAGAGCATGACGATCACATCCCCCTCCTCCATGCGGAACTGGATGCGCTCGATGTCGGGGTTCTTCATGAGCCCGACGGGAAGGGTTTTCGAGCGGATGCGAAAGAGCTGGGTGCCCCGTTTGATGTACGAGGGGGCGGCGCCGCTCTTAAGGAAAATGCCGCTGCCGTCAAACAGGTCAATCTCGAGCAGGTCTACGGTGGCGGAGTTTTCGGTCCCGGTGCTGCGGAGCATATGGTTCAGCATTTTGAGGGCGGTGGACTTGGTGGCGCCTGCCAGCAGCATCTTTTCGAGAAAGACGGCGCACAGCCCGGAGGTCACCGCCGCCTCACTGCCGCATCCCATACCGTCCGAAAGAAGGGCATAGAAGTACCCGTCCCGCCCCTCAAAAAAGCGGACGGTGTCCCCGGACACAAGGTCCCCCGACACGAGGTCCCCGGACACAGTATCCTCGGAGGCGGGATCCTCAGAGGCGGGTTCCTCGGAAGCGGAATCGGCCGAGGCCGCCGACTCCGCCGAACGGGCGGCGTGGGCAGTATCCACGCACCAGGCCTTGGCGGTGGTCATCTCCATGACGGAGGTGCCGCACACCGTGTCAAAGGCGGGAGAGGTGAGGCGGCAATCGCACAGTTTCTCAAACTCGCGGTGCATCTGCCGGTACACGCTGTCCTCGCCATCCACGCTGACCCCGCCCACGGCGATGTTCTTTTGCCTGCCGCCCACGACCGACACGCTGTGCCCCTCGATGCCCAGTGCCTGCATGGCGCGGCGCAGTTCCACCGCCAGCTTGGCATCCTCCTGGTTCAGGGACTGGTTGGTCCGTGCCGTGTCGCGCAGCATGGTGGCGACCAGGTCATAGTCCAGCGCCAGCGCTTCCTCCTGCCCGCGGCTGTTGTGCGCGTCCTTGCGCTGTCCGAACGCCTCGCGGATGCCCTCTAAAATCGCCTCGGCGTCGGCGCAGGACTGGTTCACCACGGGGGGGAGGCAGTCGGCGTCAAGGGCCTGTCCGCGCCGGAGTCGCTCTGCCGTGCGCGCCATGGCCTCGACCATGGGGCGTTCCTCGCTTTGCCAGCACGCCATGCGCGCCTCACAGGGGCCGCAAATGCGCTCGCAGACCGACTCGCAGACCTCCCGGCAGTGTTCGAGGTCGGGTTTCGCTGCCACCTCGGTGTAGGCGAAAAACAGCTTGGACAAAGAGGCGAATGCCTCCGACAGCCGCCCCAGGCGCGCCTCCTCCGACTCGGTGCGGTGCTGTTGCAGCTCCTGCACCGCCGCCGCCGACTGTGTCTTGACTGCGGGGGTGGGGGCGGGGGTTTTGTCGCTTTTCCCGGCGCGGGGCAGGAAGGGGTAGAGCAACATGGCGCTGACCGCCATCTCGGGCAAGGTGTTGATCACGCCCGCATAGCCGCCCGCATATGAGCTCCATGCCACGCCTGCCGCCACACCCAGCCCTAAGGCGAAGATGCCGCCGACCTGCCACATGAGGCCCACCAACAGGCCGAGCAGTCCGAAGGCGGGCGCGTACAGGGTGGTGGCGCCCGCGGCGGTGACCAGTCCCGCCGCCGCCCCGCGCAGTGCGCCAAGGCGACGGGAGATGTAAATGGCGACCAAGGAAGCAAAACAATAGCTGCCCTGCAGGCCGAAAGGCGCTATGCCCGTCAAAGAAAGCGAGACAAAGAAGCAGAGCACCAAAAGGCCCATCTGTGCCCACAGGACACCGTTGACCTGTCCTGCCGGCAGGCTTGTCCCCGCCACCTCGCCGCCGGGGGCAACTCCGCGGCGCAAGGGGGCCGAGAGGAGGGCCGGTCCGTACTCAAACGCCCCTGCCAGCGCGCCGCAAATGACGGTGGACCCGATCACCATGCCGAGGCCAAACAGCAGCGTTTCGACCGATACCCCCCCGACAAATGCCTGGTACAGCCCGGTCAAAAAGCCGCCGATGCACGCGCTCGCCATGCGCAACTGGGGCAGCTCCCGAAAGAGGCCCTCACTGCGCGGCAGGAGGCGGCGGTCCTGGGAGGGAGAACTGAACAGAAACCGCAGCAGCAGCGCGATTGCGAACACGCAGCCGTACACCACCCCCGCCGGTCCCAAAAAGATACACCCTGCCAGCAGTCCCGCGGCAATGAAAAACACGCTGCGGTTGGCGGCGCACAACAGGGCAAGCCCCAGCGGCAACGCGCCAAACAGCACCTCGGTGCGGGCGAACAGGAAAGCCAGCACCAGCAGCGCGCCGTCCACGAGCAGTACCCGCCCGGCTTGTCCCCTCGCCTGTAATTTGTCTATGTACCGCCGCCACGCCTGTTCGAGGGCATTTTTTTCTTTGACCGCCGTCCCGGGGTCTTTGCGGATATCCATACCATCACCGTCCTTTTCCATTGTGACAATTTGATATGGACAAGTATAGCACGGGCATTTCACGATATCTGTCGGACGGGGCGTGTCGGATAGCGGCGTGTTGTGCCGAGCGGGAAAGAAAAAAAGGGGAAAAGAAAACCGCGCTTGTCGGTCAAGTGCGGTTTTTGTCGGATTTGTGGGGGGGTAGGGGCTTTTTGCGATAAATTTTCTTTTCTTTTTAGTTTTTTAAGCTGTGGATGGGGGCGGGGATGCGGCCGCCGCGCGCGATAAACGCCTCGGAGGACTCGCCGTGCAGGGGGATGATCGGCGCGTGTCCCAGCAGCCCGCCGAAATGGACCGTCTCGCCTACGCCGCGCCCGTATACGGGGATAAGGCGCACGGCGGTGGTCTTGCCGTTGACCACGCCGATCGCCATCTCGTCGGCGATGATGGCGCTCAGGGTGGCGGCGGGGGTATCGCCCGCCACGGCAATCATATCCAGCCCGACCGAGCAGACGGCGGTCATGGCCTCCAGTTTGTCGAGGGTGAGGGTGCCGCAGGTGGCCGCCTCAATCATGCCGGCGTCCTCGGACAGGGGGATGAAGGCGCCCGACAGGCCGCCGACAGAGGAGGACGCCATGACCCCGCCCTTCTTGACCGCGTCGTTGAGCAGTGCCAGGGCGGCGGTGGTGCCGTGCGTGCCGCAGCGTTCCAGCCCCATGTTCTCCAAAATGCGCGCGACCGAGTCGCCCTGCGCGGGGGTGGGCGCCAGAGACAGGTCGATGATGCCGAAGGAGACCCCGAGCTGTCGGGAGGCCTCCTGCGCCACCAGTTGCCCGACACGGGTGATCTTGAAGGCGGTTTTTTTGACCGCCTCTGCCAGCGTGCCAAAGTCGCACGGACCCTGCCGCCTGACCGCCGCCGCCACCACGCCGGGGCCGGAGACCCCCACGTTGATGACCGTCTCGGGCTCGCCCGGGCCGTGCAGTGCCCCCGCCATAAAGGGGTTGTCCTGCGGAATGTTGGCGAACACCACCAGCTTGGCGCAGCCGATGGAGTCTGCCGCACGGGTGAGGTAGGCCGTCTCTTTGAGGATGCGCCCCATCTCCCGCACGGCGTCCATGTTGATGCCCGCCTGGGTGGAGGCGACATTGACCGACGAGCAGACCCGCTCGGTTTCGGCCAGCGCCTGCGGAATGGCGGCCATCAGCGCTGCCGCCCCCCGGCTGACCCCCTTCTGCGCGTACGCCGAAAAGCCGCCAATAAAATGGATGCCCAGCGTGCGGGCGGCGCGGTCCATGGCTTTCGCCAGCCGCACAAAGCCCTCGGCGGACAGGGCTGCGCCGACCAGGGACAGGGGGGTGACCGACACCCGCTTGTTGACGATGGGGATGCCGTATGTTTGCTCTAACTGTTCACAGACGGGGACCAGCCGCTCGGCGGTGCGGGTGATTTTCTCATAGAGCTTCTGCTCCAGCCGCCCGACATCGTCACAGGCGCAGTCGAACAGGGAAATGCCCATGGTGACGGTGCGGATGTCCAGTGCTTCCTCTCTGATCATCTGGATGGTCTCAAGGATATCTGCCGTGTTGATCATGCCCTCACCTCAAATCCTGTGCATGGCGTTGAAAACATCCTCATGCATCACGCGCACGTCAAGTCCCTTTTGCCTGCCCGTCTCTTCCATATGGGCGACAAATTGCGTGAAGTCCATCGTCATGCCGTCCAGCTCTGCCAGCATGATCATGGCAAAGTACTCCTGCATCACGCTTTGGCTGATGTCCTCGATATTGACCCCGTACCGGCTGCACTCACCGCTGATGGCGGCAATGATGCCCACCCGGTCCTTTCCTGTGACTGTCACCACTGCTCTCATGACCATGCCCTCCTGTGTTTTTTCATTCTATTTATTATATGATAAACGCGGCGGTTTTTCAATCGTCTTTTTCGCTCGGAGACAAAAAAGTTGTTTTTTTCATGATTTTGTGCTACACTGAGGGAGCAAGCGGGCGCTTTTTCATAAGCGGACGGTGCGGCGCATAGGATAGCGGTTGAGGTGATGAGATGAAAAAACTGCTGTGCCTGCTCTGTCTGTTGCCCCTGCTGGTCGCCTGCCGCCACGGGGAGGCGGGGGAACTCCTGCGCTACCAGCGGCAGGAGCTGACCCTCTCGCTTTCTTTCACCCTGGGCGGGGTGGCCTGTGAGGCCGAGGTGTGGCTGGCGGCGGGGGAGGGCTTTGCCGCGCGGGACATGCGGCTCACCCTGACCGCCCCCGACACGCTCGCCGGCATCACGGTCAGCAAAACCGGCGGCGCCTGTGTGAGCACGTGCGGGTCGGTGCGGCTGGCCTCCGAGCACAGCGCCTTTCTGGCACCCCTTGAGCTTTTTTGCATTGAAGACGCCACGCTGCTCAAAGCCGCCGCCGAGCCCTCCGGCAAAATCCTCACCTTGCAGGACGCGCGCTATACCTACCGCATCTCATTTTATCAGGGGCAGACACTGCCCTATGAAATCAGCCGCACGGACGGGCAGGACAGCCTGCTGGTCCGTGTGCAGGAGCCATAAAATATGAACGACTATCCCACCGCCACCGCAGAGGTGAACCTGTCTGCGCTTGTACACAATTATTTGCTTTTCAAAAGCCATTTGCAGCGTCTTGACCCGAAGGCATGGCTTGCCTGCGTGGTCAAAGCCGATGCGTACGGGCACGGCTTGCGCCCCTGTGTGCGGGCGCTGGCGGAAGCGGGCGCCACCCGCTTTGCGGTGGCCTGCCTGGACGAGGCGCGGGCGGTGCGGGAGGTGTCCCCCGGGGCCCAAATTCTAATCCTGGGCAGCACCCCGCCCGAGCGGGCGCCCGAGCTTGCCCGACTGGGGTGCATCCAAACCGTGCATTCGCTCGAGTACGGACAAGCCCTGTCGGCGGCGGCGGCGGGTACACTCGAGGTGCACTGCAAGCTGGATACCGCCATGGGGCGGCTGGGGCTTTCCGTCGACGAGGAGGACCCCGAGGCGGGCATACGGGACGTGCTGGCGCTGGCTTCGCTGCCGCGGCTGGCGCTGCGCGGGGTGTACTCTCACTTCTGCGCGGCGGACGAGCCCGCCTCTCCCCGGACCGAGCGGCAATTGGCACGCTTTGCCCGTATCAAAGAGCGGCTGGCCGCCCACGGGGCAGAGGTCTGCTACCATCTGTGCAACAGCGCAGGGCTGGTCCGGTTCGGCGCGGCGGGATATGACGGGGCGCGGCTGGGGCTTTCGCTGTACGGCGTGCCCCCCTCCGATGCACTCACGCTGCCGGGCCTGCGGCAGGTGATGCAGTGCGGCTGCCCGATCGTGCAAATCAAGACCGTGCGGCGGGGACAGAGCGTGGGGTACGGCGCCACCTTTACGGCGCCGCGCGATCTGCGGGTAGGGGTGCTGCCCATGGGCTATGCCGACGGGCTGTTGCGGGCCTGTCAGGGCGGGACGGTGCTGGTGGGGGGCCGGGAGGCGGAGATTGTCGGGCGGGTCTCCATGGACCAGGCCACCATTGCGTTGCCCGACGACCTGCCGGTGTCCGTCGGGGATATGGCGGTGCTCTACGACTATGACGGCGTCAATCTGCCGCGGCTCAGCCGCCACGCGGGGACCATTCCCTACGAGCTGTTGGTTCTCCTGGGCAGGCGGGTCAAACGCGTCTATGTGAGGGACTGAGGATGCAGCCAAACGGACTCATCATCATTCATAAAGAGCCGGGGATGACCTCCCATACGGTGGTACAGCGGGTCAAACGGTTGCTGGCGGCGGACAAGGCCGGGCATACGGGGACGCTGGACCCCCTGGCGAGCGGCGTGCTGCCGGTGCTGCTGGGGCGGGGGGTCAAGGCCAGCGAGTTTTTGCTGGAGGGTGACAAACATTACCGCGCCCTGCTGACGCTGGGGCTCACCACCGACACCGAGGACATCTCCGGGCGGGTGCTGACCCGTACCGACGAGCTGCCGTCCGCCGAGGCTGTTTTGGCGGCGGCGGAGGCCTTGCGAGGGGAAATTGTGCAAATACCCCCCATGTATTCCGCCATTAAGGTGGGGGGCGTGCGGCTGATGGCGCTGGCACGGCAGGGGAAAGACGTGGAACGGGAGGGGCGGACGGTCACGGTCTACCGCCTCGAAATCACCCCTGTGGACCGCGCCACCTATTGTCTGGAGGTGCACTGTTCCAAGGGGACCTATATCCGCACCCTGTGCGCCGATCTCGGTCGGGCGCTGGGCTGCGGGGGGGTCATGAGCGGGCTGTGCCGGACCGAGGCCGCCGGGTTTGGCCTGTCGGAGGCGCACACGCTGGCGGAGCTGGAGGCGCTGGCTTTGCCCGAGCGGCAGGCGCTGGTGCTGCCGCTCGAGGAAACGGTGTTTCGGGACTGCCCGGCACTGCCGGTGTCGCCTTTTTATGCCCACCTGTTGCACAACGGCGCGGCGGTGGTGATGAAAAAGCTGACCGCCGAGGCCTATGCGCCGGGGACACGGCTGCGGCTGTATGACGCGGCGGGCTTTTTTGCGGTGGGGCAGGTGCTGGAGGGCGAGGAAGGACCGCTCGTCAAGCCTGTCAAACAGTTGCGATAAAGAGATTCACGGTTGTCACAGAGACGCTTGGCGGGGCTCCCGCCGGGGAGAGGAGGGTAGCATGGCCGAAGTGCGCTATACCAAAGAACAGCGGGCGGCGATTGAAGAGCGGCGCCGAACGCTGCTGGTGTCGGCGGCGGCGGGGTCGGGCAAGACCATGACCCTGACACAGCGCATCATTGCCTCCCTGCTCGACCCGGAGCGTCCGGCGGATCTGTCGCGGATGTTGGTGGTGACCTTCACCAACGCCGCCGCGGGGGAGCTGAAAGACCGGATTGCGCGGGCGCTGGAAAGCGAGCTGGAGCGGTCCCCCGACAACGCGCACCTGGCGCGTCAACTATTGCTGTTGCCCTCCGCCGCCATCTGCACCATTGACAGCTGGTACAGCCAACTCCTGCGCGGCTATGCCCCCACGGTGGGGCTGACACCGAACTTCCGCATCGCCGAGGCGGCCGAGCGCGACCTGCTCCGGCAAACGGTGCTTGACACGCTGCTCGAGTCCTGCTATGACGGCAGAGCGCCCGAGGTGTGCGAGGGCGAGCTCTTTGTGCGGATCGCGGAGGCGCTGAGCAGTACGCGCGAGGAACGCCGCGAGCTGCCGCAAACCCTGCTCCACCTCTTTGAGCTGACCGAGGGGTATGCGGAGGGACCGGCCCTGCTCACCCGCTTTGCGGAACGGCTGCGAGCCGAAGCGGCGCTGCCGGTGCACCAAACCCTGTGGGGCGGGTATATCATGACCGTGACCCGCTCCTTTCTGGAGAGCACTCTGGCTACCCTGCGCGGGGCGCTGGAAGCCCTGCGGGCGGCAGAGCCGGCAGAGGCGGCCCTGTACGAGCCGGTCTTTGTGTCGGACCTGTCCCTGATAGAGGAAGCCCTGCAGGCGGCGGAAAAGGGCTATGCTCCCCTGCGGGAGGCGCTGTTGTCCTACTCCCCCGCGCGCCTGCCCGGGTTGCGCGGCAAGTCGGCCGCCGCCGAACGGGCCAAGGCGGCGCGGGACGCGTTCAAGACCGAGCGGGAAAGTTTTTGCAAACAATTCTTTGCCTACACCGAGGAGCAGTGGGGACCCCTCATGGCCACCATGGGCGAGCTTTGCGGGGGGATCTGCCGGCTGATTCAGACTTTTGCCGAGCGCTTTGAGGCCGAGAAACGGCGGCGGCGGATCTGCGACTTTGCGGACCTGCAGCGCTATGTGCTGCGCCTGCTGTACAAGGACGGGGAGACAACGCCCCTGGCCGCCGCCATCAGCGAGGCTTACGACTATATTTACATTGATGAATACCAGGATGTCAGCCCCATCCAGCACCGTATTTTTGACGCTGTCGCACGGCCGGACAACCTGTTTATGGTGGGGGATATCAAGCAAAGCATCTACTCCTTCCGCCGCGCCGAGCCCGAGATTTTCGCGTCGCTGCGGCGGGCGTTCCCCGACCTCTCCGCGGCGGGGGACAGTCCCCGCGCGAGGTTGTCGCTGTCCGATAATTTCCGCTCGAATGCCCCGGTCATTGACTTTATCAACCGGGTGTTTGACACGCTCTTTGGGCGGGCGGGTGAGAGCATCGGGTATGTGCCGGCAGACCGTCTGGTCTGCGGAAACGGGGTCGCCGAGGGGGTGATGCCCCGGCTATACTTGTTTGAAAACCCGCCGAAAGCCGCCCCCGGAGAGGATTCCCCCCCGGACGAACCGGAGGAGGGGGACACCGAGGAGGAAAGCGCGGAGGCAGAGTGGACGGCGGCACAGATTGACCACTTGCTGCGCCATGAGCGCAAGCCCGACGGCGCCGCCTACCTGCCCTCGGACATAGCGATTCTGCTGCGGTCGGTGCGGGGCAAGGCCGACCCGTATGCCCGCGCGCTCGCCAAGCGGGGGATTCGCACCGAGACGACCGAGGAGAAGAACTTTTTCTTAAACCCCGAGGTGCTGCTCGCGCTTTGCCTGCTCAATACCATTGACAACCCGAAAAAGGATATTCACCTGTGCGGGCTGCTCTGCTCCCCTCTCTATGATGTGACGCCCGACGAGCTGGTGCTCATCCGCCAAGCGGCCGACAAAAATCTACCGCTGTATGACGCTTTACTGGTCTACTGTGAACAGCATCCGGACTTTGAGAAAGGGCACCGGTTCCTGGCCGCGCTGTCCCGTTTTCGGCGCATGGCAGAGGGGGTTCCGGTCGATTTGCTGCTGCGGAGGCTGTATAGTGAGACGGGACTACTGTCACTGGTCGCCCGTGAGGGCGGACAGGGCAGGGAAAACCTGCTGGCGCTCTACCACCATGCCCGCCGCTTTGAGGGGTCGTCCTATCAGGGACTGTACAGCTTTATTGCCTATGTCAACTCGCTGATTGAAGAGGGGCGGAGCTTTTCCGATACCGCGCAGGTGGCGGGGGATCCTTTCTGCGTGCAAATCATGACCATCCACCACGCCAAGGGGCTGGAGTTTCCCGTGTGCTTTGTGGGGGGGTGCGGCCGCGCCTTTAACCGGAGCGATACCAAAGCCCACCTGCTCTTTCACGGCAAGCTGGGCCTGGGGCTGCGCATGCGCGACAGCACCGCCCTCGCGCGGATCAACAACCCCATCCGAAACGCCATTGCCGACGCCATGA
>Ga0265293_10010380_pt1 | contig 13033 bp, 11 predicted proteins | sample Munlanlewell138R_FD_192505 | JGI IMG/M metagenome (GOLD analysis project Ga0265293, IMG submission 192505) | Leachate microbial communities from a municipal landfill in Southern Ontario, Canada - Leachate well 138R | ecosystem: Engineered > Solid waste > Landfill > Unclassified | place: Canada... | reverse complement strand
TTTAGTAGTGCAGAAATTAAAGATTTGGTCTCTAAGACAATGTCCTTCTTGCAATATCCATAGATTATCCAAAGGTATATTATTGGCTGAAAGCGTTTCTTTTTTGTAAATCTCTTCCTTGGGAGAAATATATGCAAGGAATTTCTCATAATACATCGGGATTTCCAATAATTCATTTCTGTCTAATGGAGTAGCAAGAATACCAACATCAATCCTTGCTTGATTAAGATTATATATAATATCCGATGTTTTCATCTCTTGAACGCTAAGCTCTACTTTTGGATATGATTTTCTAAACTCTATAAGGAATTTAGGTAAAAGATAAGGAGCAATTGTAGGAATTATAGCAAGATTTAGCCTCCCTTCGAGAGTTTCCCTCTTGTTTTTAATAATTTCTTTTAGATGTTCCGAATGCATTAGAATAACTTTTGCTTGGGCAATTATCTCTTTTCCAATTTCTGTACTACGGATTGGTTGATGAGATCTGTCAAAAATCTTTACGTCCAATTCGTCTTCAAGCTTTTGAATCATAGCACTTAATGTTGGTTGAGTAACCCCACATTCTTCAGCAGCATTCAGAAAATGTTTATTATTATCCAAACAAATTAGGTATTGTAATTGTTGTAATGTCATAATGGTTGAATTATAGATTATTTGAATACAAAGATAGAAATTATTTGTTGGTTAGAACTATAATAAGGAATAATTTTGCAGTAAATAATTTACAAATCAATATAAAAAGAAAAAAACATGGAAAACGAAATTAAACCTATGCCAAGAATTGGCGACAAAGCACCTTCATTTGAAGCAGTAACAACTCAAGGAAATATTAATTTCCCAGAAGATTATAAGGGGAAATGGATAATTCTATTCTCTCACCCTGCTGACTTTACTCCAGTTTGCACCTCGGAGTTTATGACATTTGGATCAATGGCACAAGAGTTTGAAGATTTAAACACTCAATTAGTAGGTCTTTCTATTGATGGTCTATATAGTCATATTGCATGGCTAAGAACTATTAAAGAAAAGATAGAATACAAGGGGATGAAGGATATAGAAATCAAATTCCCATTAATTGAAGATATTACAATGAATGTTGCAAGTGCTTATGGAATGGTTCAACCAGGAGAAAGCAAAACTCAAGCAGTTCGTGCGGTATTTATTATCGACCCTAAGGGAATTATTAGGACGATTATCTATTATCCACTTGCATTAGGAAGGAATTTCCAAGAAATTAAGAGAGCTTTAATAGCACTTCAAACAGCTGATAATTTCTCAGTTGCACTTCCAGCGGATTGGCAGCCGGGAGATGATGTAATTGTTCCAACAGCAGGTTCTTGTGGTGTTGCTAAGGATAGGATGGAAGACAAATCGGGAGAGATAAAATGCTATGACTGGTTCTTCTGCACAAAGAAACTTTCTAAAGAAGATGTTGAATCGAAATTAGGGAAATAGAGTCAAGAATAAAGAGCCCAAATAGAGTTAAAATCTTGGGCTCTTTTACTCTCACATTCTATTTTATATTTAGTTTTATAGAGGGTTCACTATTTCTATGTCTCTGGCGACATGTGTTTCATTGCCCGACATGTCTGTGCAATAAATCATAAAATGATAATTGCCAGGAGTTGCATCTTCAGGGATATCTATGTGTTGGTGTATTGAAGTGTTTTTATTCCCAGATATATCCCAATTATTATTATAGTTGAAAGCATTAGATTGCTTATTGTGTTCATGATGATCAAAATTGTTATGAATATCTACTTTGTATGATTTCAATGCAATGTCATCGCTTAATTCTGCTTCTAAACAAATTTCATCTCCTATATTGAAAATTTGATTTTGATCAGGTTTAATTAGATTGATTGTAGGTTTGGTATTATCTACATTGTCGTCTTTACAAGAAAGAAGAATAAATGGGATAAAAATTATTACCCAAAGGACAAACGGTTTCATTGTTTTCATTGTTTTTTAATTATTAATATTAAATGGTATTTTAATTATTGCTTGGATATTTCTCCCTTGTTCAGGAATTTCAATTTTACGATAAAAGCTCATGTGATTCATATATCTTTTGTTTAGGATATTATTGATGGATAATGTAATATGAATATCTTGTTTCTTGATTTTCAAATAATGGGAATATCCACAATTAAATAATAATGCTCCTTTAGTACTCTCTTCATTTCTTGCTACCATGTACTGTGAAAATATTTTCTCGGTTTCGATATACAAATGGATCCTTTTTATGTTTTTTGATAGATTAAGAAGGATTTTAGACTGAGGGGAGAAATTTAGGGGTAATTTATCAGAAAGATTATGCGTAAAAATATAGTCTGATGCGAGGGTTAATCTAAAATTATTCGAGAACAAATAATTTAAACTTAACTCAGTTCCTATTAAGATTGCTTGCGATCCACGGTATTCGTAAACTTGTCCCGCATCAGGTAATAAGGACCATAGACCTGTTGGTTGTAGGAAAATAAAGTTGCTAAAATAATAATAGAAAGGAGAAATATTTATTTCTAAGGATTTGTTTTTATAAATATAATCTAAGTTTATTTGCCACCCTTTCTCTGGTTCGAGATTATTATTCCCTCTTTCATGACGAAAACTTGCATGATGAACTCCATTTGATGCCAGTTCATTAGCATTTGGCACACGAAAACTTTTCCCTATATTTATTTTTAATCTGTTTTTATTGTTGATTTTATAATCTAAACCTATAGAATAAGAGCTATTATAATAATTTTTATTTACATCTTTTGTCCTATAACTATAATAATCCACAATAGAGTCTTTGTATGCCATTAGAATTAAATATTCTTTCAGGTAATTATCAAAATAAGAATCTATAGATATTGCACAATAATCATAGCGAACACCGTAATTAATATTAATTCTATCTGAAATATCTATATTTGTGATAAAAAAAACACCTGTGCTAAATTCTTTATATTCGGGTAAAAGGAATGAATATCCATTAGTTTTATTTAGTTTAAAGTTCATATCAATACCATACACATGTTTCCAAATCCCATTAAAATAGTTCATCTTCAAAGTATTTGAAATTGTATTGAGATCAAATCCAAGTTCTTTATTTGGATTTATTTCTGGAGGTTGTATGCCAATGTAGTGAGTATTAAACGGACTAAATTCTTCTCTTAAGTTGTTTTGAAATCCTAGATTCCATTCTATGTACTGTTTTTCAAACAAGTAAGTATTTGAAAATAGCAGTTTAAAATGATTCACTGAATTATATGGTAAATCGATTCCCCAATAATTCCCATCGTCAAGAACTCTATTTATACTGGGAATACCATGTGCTCCAGGGAATAAACCATTTTTTTGTTTTGCATTACTAATTTGCATTATGCTAATCCAATTTTTCGTGGAATATCTGAAGTATAAATCAATATCTTTTTCATATCCAGCGGTATTTTTCAGTCTATTGTTATATATAGGAATGCTTCTCGTTAAGTATATTATTGAATCTGTAGGAATTTTATAATCGGAGTAATTTTGTTGAGTATACCGTATTTTTACAAGAAAATTATCTTTTTGAAATCCTAATTGTAATGATTCTCCAAATTTAGTATTCGCACTGCTAAATAAGCTAATAAATTCTCCAAAAATATTATTTTCTTGCGATGGAGGACTTTCTTCAACTATAATGACGCCACCGATGGCACCACTTCCATATAATAACGAATATGCTCCTTTGACAATGTTTATGTTTTTTATTTTAAAGGCATCGATTTCTAATCCATGATCTACTCCCCACTCTTGACCATAATGTTTAATGCCATTTTCTACAAGTACTATCCTGTCAAATCCCATACCTCTTATATTAGGTTTTGAAAATCCTGATCCAATATCCATTGAACTAATGCCAGGTATTTTATTTAATGTTTTAAACAAGTTCCCATCATAACGATTTATAATAAAACTATCATTAACAATTATGTTCGGAGAAATAATTTTTTGAATATGGCTATTCCCTCTATCTTCAACAATGCTAACCTCATCGAGATTCCTCAAGGCAATTGAATCATGTTGAGCAAATACTATACAAGAATATATAATACTAAATAAAAACCATATTCTTTTCATCTTGCAAAGATAGTATTATTTTTTAAATGCAACAATGTTGCATTTAAAAAATAATACAATTAGTATAAAGGATAAATTAGTTTTATCTTTGCAAAACAAAACATAATGAACATGATAAATACAATTGATGTTTTTAAACAAAATAATCTGAAAAAGACAGCTCCGAGAGTTGCAATAATTTCAATACTTGCTTCAAGCAAAAAACCGTTACTTGAGAATGAAATTAAGGATAAGATGGGGGCGATATATAATCGAATAACTTTTTATCGTTCAATTAACACATTAGTTGGATTGGGATTAATTCATAAAATCATTACTGACCATAATTGTTTTTATGCTTATAATGGAGAAGAAAGAACAGAAAGCAGTTTAAATATAAATCATCCACACTTTATGTGTAAGAATTGCCATGAAATTATTTGCATGAAGGATATAAACCCGGAAAAAATAGTATTGCCTTCTGGGTTTACTATAGAAGAATGTAACATAATTATTCGAGGTTTATGTGCTAATTGCAATAAAGCAAAATAAATCAACGACTTTACTAGATTTGTTTACACATTAAATCGGAAATGCATTATATCTCCGTCTTTTACTATGTATTCCTTTCCTTCAACGTTCATTTTCCCTGCTTCCTTACATGCTGACTCTGAACCTAAGCTAATAAAATCATCGTATTTTATTACTTCTGCACGGATAAATCCTTTTTCAAAATCTGTATGAATAACACCAGCACATTGAGGCGCCTTCCAGCCTTTTCCATATGTCCAAGCTCTAACTTCTTGAACTCCTGCGGTAAAATAAGTCTCAAGATTTAATAGTCTATAAGCTTCTTTAATCAATCTGTTTACCCCACTTTGTTCAAGCCCTAATTCCTCCAAGAACATTTTCTTTTCCTCATAAGATTCAAACTCTGCAATCTCGCTTTCGATCTTTGCAGAGATAATCAATATACCAGCTTCCTCCCTTTTAGCAATCTCTTCAACCTCCTTGGTATATTTATTTCCTTCTTTAGCAGAAGCCTCATCAATATTGCAAATATACAATACAGGCTTTGAAGTTAAAAGAAACAAATCTTCCATAGCACTTATCTCGTCCTTCGACTCAAAACTTACCTCTCTTGCATTCTTCCCCTGCTCAAGAGTTTCTTTAATTCTTAACATTACATCTAAAAGAATTTTAGCCTCTCTATCTCCTTGAACCTTTGCCTGCTTGCTAACCTTTTGAATCCTGTTTTCTATTGTCTCCAAATCCTTAATCTGGAGTTCCATATCAATGATTTCCTTATCTCTTATTGGGTTTACATTCCCGTCAACATGAACAATATTATCATCATCAAAACACCTAAGCACATGCAATATAGCATCACATTCTCTAATATTGGCAAGGAATTTATTTCCCAATCCTTCGCCCTTGCTTGCTCCTTTTACCAAACCCGCAATATCTACAATCTCCACAGTTGTAGGAACAATCCTATTTGGTTTTACAATATCTGCTAAAGCATTTAGCCTCTCATCAGGAACAGTAATAACACCTAAATTAGGTTCAATTGTGCAAAAAGGAAAATTTGCTGATTGAGCTTTCGCATTTGATAAAGAATTAAATAAGGTGCTTTTCCCAACATTAGGTAGTCCTACAATACCACATTTCAGAGCCATAAACTATTTTTTATTTTTTTAATTTGAGCCTGCAAAAATACTAATTAATATCCAATTAACCTTGTCAATAAGCCAATAGATAAAATCTTTCAAACAAAAGCAATTAATAAACGTTTAATACACATAGAAACTTAAAACAATAAAAAATAAAAGAAAATGAAAAACATAGCGATTATATCATCAAGCGTTAGAAAAAACAGAGCAAGTCATAAAATAGCTCTTTATGTAAAACAATATATGGAGTCTAATAAGATGGCTAAATGTGATATTTTGGATTTGAAAGAATTTAATTTCCCATTATTCGATGAAAGACTAATGTTTATGGAAAACCCATCAAAAGAAGTTCTCGACTATGTAGAGAGATTTGATAAGGCTGATGGAATAATTATAATTTCTCCAGTTTATAATCAAGGCTTCCCGGCATCGCTTAAGAATGTAATTGATTTGCTTTATCCACAATGGAAGAGAAAGGTTGTTGGATTAATAACAGCAACAGCTTCCCCATATATAGGAGTAGCCCCTTATTTCCAAATTGAAAATATATTGATGAGAATGGGTGCAATTGTAACCCCAACCACATATAATGCAACAGAGATTGATTCATTATTTGACAAGGATGGAGTCCCAGTAGATATAAATAAGATAAACAAACAATTAAGTCCAATGGTAGAAGAATTTATATGGATGGTTGAGCGTCTTAAGGAATAATTATTTCAATAATAATTAGCTCAAAGGGCTCGATATTAATAAAATTACTATCTTTGCCTTAAATAAAACTTCATATGATGTATTATTTAAGGCAATTTTTTTTACTTATATCCCTATTAATTCTTTTCTCATGCAATAAGGATAATAGTTCTCAAAAAGAGATTATTCAAATGCAGGAGTTATCAAATATTATCTATGATTTGCATTTTGCATATTCTTTGGCAGAGCAGGATACTAATCAATTAGATAAATCTCAATACAAAAAGGCCTGCGAAGAAGAAATCTTCGATAAGTATAAAACTTCATCCTCTATCTATAATAAAAGTATTGAATACTATTCAAAGGATATTGATTCTCTTTCTTTATTATTAGATATGGTGATTAAAAAAACAGAATAATTATGCTATTCAAAACTTATGGTAGTGCCATCAATGGGATAAATGCAATAACTGTTACTGTTGAGGTCTGTTGCGAGCAGGGAGTGAACTTCTTTCTTGTAGGCTTGCCCGATAATGCAGTAAAGGAATCTCAACAAAGAATATCCTCAGCTCTTAGCTGTTATGGTTATAGAATCCCAGGGAAAAAGATAATAATAAATATGGCTCCAGCCGATATTCGCAAGGAGGGGTCTGCATACGATTTGACAATAGCAATGGGAATACTTGCTTCAAGTGAACAGATTATTGCAGATAAGCTTTCTGAATTTATAATTATGGGAGAATTGTCTTTGGATGGAAGTCTTCAGCCTATTAAAGGAGTATTGCCAATAGCATTGGAGGCAAAGAAACAAGGGTTTAAAGGATTTATTCTTCCAAAGAGCAATGCAGAGGAAGCTGCAATTGTTCAGGGGCTTGAAGTATATGGAGCTGAAAATATATTGGAGGTAATAAATTTTGCATCAGGAAACGGAGAACTTCAAAGGGTTGAGATAGATACTCAGGAGGAGTTTGCTAAGGGCTTGGATAAATATGAGTATGATTTCTCTGATGTAAAGGGTCAGGAAAATATTAAAAGAGCAATGGAGATTGCAGCAGCTGGTTCTCATAATGTGATTTTAATTGGTCCTCCAGGGAGTGGTAAAACAATGTTAGCAAAAAGACTTCCTTCAATACTTCCTCCTCTAACCTTAGATGAAAGCCTTGAAACTACAAAACTACATTCTGTTTCAGGACGCCTAAGTAGAAATCAAGCACTTGTATCTGTTCGCCCTTTTAGAAGCCCTCACCATACTATTTCCGATACAGCCTTGGTTGGAGGAGGTGCATGGCCTCAACCTGGAGAAATATCACTTGCTCATAATGGAGTGTTATTCTTAGATGAATTACCAGAGTTTAAAAGAAGTGTATTAGAGGTTTTACGACAACCTATGGAAGACAGAGTAATTAATATATCAAGAACAAAACAAAGCGTAGAATATCCTTCGAGCTTTATGCTTGTAGCAGCAATGAATCCTTGTCCTTGTGGTTATTATAATCATCCAAGCACTCCATGCACTTGTGGTAAGGGAGTAGTAAATAAGTATATGAATAAGATATCAGGTCCTCTTTTAGATAGGATAGATATTCAGATAGAGGTTGTCCCAGTTCCTTTCAAAGAGCTTTCCTCAGCAAGAGATGGAGAAGAAAGCAGGTTGGTAAGAGAAAGAGTTATATTGGCAAGGAAGATTCAAGAGGAAAGATATAGAGATAATGAGGCTATTCACTGTAATGCTCAAATGACCCCTAAGATGATTAAGGAGTATTGTAAACTCTCTCCTCAGGGAGTTACCTTATTGAAAAATGCAATGGATATGTTGGGTCTTAGTGCAAGAGCCTATGATAGAATACTAAAAGTATCGAGAACAATTGCCGATTTGGATAATAGCCCAGAGATAGAAAACCACCATTTAGCAGAAGCTATTAATTATAGAAGCTTGGATAGGGATGGTTGGGGCAAATAGGTTAATACTGATTATTTTATTTTTTTTCTTAACTCTTAGCTCAGTTCAAGCTCATGAGCTTGATTCAAATATTATAATAAGATTAGAAAACCATATCTCCTATCTTAGCTCTAAACAATTAATGGGAAGACCCTCAGGAAGCGAATACTCCAATATGGCTTTTGAATATATTAAATCAGAATTCCAATCAATTGGGCTTGAAACCCACAATCAATATCTTTTCAATAACCCGAGGTATAAGAATATTATTGGAATAATCCCAGGAAGTGATTCTCAATTAAAGAATGAGTGGATAATTATTTCAGCACATTATGACCATATAGGCTATCAAACCCATGATGACATGACTTATAATTATTGGGATAGCACTGGAAGGTTAAAGAAGGTTAGGATAATTGATAATAGTTTGGAAGTTCCCGAAAATGATACTATTGTTTATAATGGAGCAGACGATAATGCTTCTGGGGTTGGGCTTATGTTAGAATTAGCAAGAAAAATAAAGGAAAACAAAGCTAATCTTTGTCGAAGTATTGCCTTTATTGGATTTGATGCTAACGAAACAGGAAGGAACGGTTCAATTTATTTTGCTAATAATGCTCTTAGTAATATTATTGAGAAGAAGAATATACGCCTTGTTATAAATCTGGATATGGTAGGTCATTTGAATAAGGATAGCCTACTATATATATATGGTATTGATGATTTAAGAGAGCCTGATATTAATAAGATAGATAATATAGGAGGAAATAGAATAGAATATAGGGAAGGTTTTGGAGGGTATGATTATCAGTTTGACAATATATCATTCGAAAAAGAGGATATCCCATCTATCCTTTTTACAACAGGGATTAAACATTATAATCGAAAGGCATGGGACAATGCTAAATTTATCGATTATTATGGCATCGCTCTAATTAAGGATAATATCTACGACCTATTATTAGAAATTGATAATAGCAAGAGGATAACTAAAAAGGAGAAGAAGAATTATTTTAGAAAAGGACCTGATAATAACAGTTATTTTGGATTTAATCTGGGCTTTGGGACAAACGAACATTATTATAAAGAGGGGACTATGACCTCCAAACCTTCTAATGGTGGAGCTATTGGACTTTTCTATCGTTATAGTCTAAATAATTTCTTCGTCCTCAAGCCCGAATTAGCCTATGAGTTTAAAAGAGCAAACAGAGTAAATGGAAGTATAGACTATCATTCTATTTCCTTGCCCCTTAGTCTTATTTCAAGATATGCTACTTTAAATAATTCCTTTGAATTAAGTCTTGGTGCTGGGGTTTATTACTCCTATAATATTGGAAGTAAATATAATCTTGGCAATGAAAACATTAATAAATTTATAAACCCAAATACTTTTGGACTTCAATATAGTTTGGAGTTTAGAGTCCTAAGATATATAATAGGCTATCAGGCTAAATATGGCTTCTATAATATAATTCAAAGCTCAATGGGAGCTACACGACCTATTGATAAATTTCTAAAACTTGGATATGTATTTTAATATGAAAAAGCTAATTCTAATTCTTCTTTTCCTTCCTTTTTGTTTCTCGTGTTCCAAAAAGGATAATATAATTATTGAGTTCAATCCTATTGAGAATATTCAAAGCAAAGATAAGAGCTTAATTGAAATGGATATTGACCTTGACGGCGTTGTCCACTCTGGAATAATTATTCCAAGTGTTAATCAAAGCAAGGACGGATTATTTCATTTTTCAGCAAGGGTTAATGTCCAAGAGGGCAAGGAGTATTTCTATAAGATTTACTACCAAAACGAATCGTATAAATTTGAAGAGGATAATCCCTTAGCTAATGAAAACTTCTATGGTTCTTGGGAAGATACAGATATTGAGTTTAAGCCAATGTCTCAGGATGGGATGATTAAGGATTCTTTTAGAATACTTGGAAATCCAAGAAACGAGAAAGTGTATTTCGGGCAAAAAACTCCTACCCAAGTTACGCAAGAGGATATAATAAACGGGATGGAGATGATAAGAAGGGATGAAAACTGGTATAAAGCCATTAAGGAGAAAGCCATTAAGAATAATATTAGTGTTGAAAAGCAACTCTATTTGGATATGTCTTGGATATTGAAAAACCCATCACAATCTCAGGAAGAAAATAACCGCTGGAAGAGAAATCCTAGAGCTGGAGAATATAGTTTTATGTTGGTTGTGGTGGAGAAAGAAGCTTTAAATTCTATTCCAAAGGAGGTTAGAAATATTTCTTTAAGCGATTCTATTAGTGGATTTACCAATCCCTATTCTTATTTTAAATATGGTAAGGGTAAGAATCTTAAAGGAGTAAACTATATTATCTCTCCAAAGAAGTTAAAGCTAAGAGCTCATCTTAATCCTCAAAAGGGAGTTTATGTGGATATATTAAAATATCCTGATAATAATTTTAGAATCCATAAGAATAACGGTTGGGTTGGCAATTCCGACTCTCTTTATAATAATGCCCTATACGAGCAGTTTTTCCATACAATTAGCAAAAGCTATTCTCTGAAAAATATTCCCCTTGTGGAAGATAATTATTCTTATAATCAGGAAGATTACAAGAAAAACTCAATTAAATACTCCGATTCCCTCTCAAGGATTTATTCCTTCCCTTTTGTAACTGACTACCCTGGGAAAACTGTTAAGGTTAGCGATAATAGGGATTATATTAGTTTGATTAATCCTGGGAATGGGGAGAATAATACTAACCCAAAGAAGGAAAGCGTTGGAGTAATCACAAGGGTTGGATTTACTTATGGGAAATTCCGTGGTAAGATTAAATTCCCTGCTCAGCTAAATCCTTATGGAGTTTGGTCGGGGCTGACTAATGCTTTTTGGCTTATATATCAAAGCGATAGTCCTTGGAATGAGAGAAGGATTTGTAAGGATAAGGGTTATGTAAAGCCAGGGCTTGAAGTTGGAGAGGATGCTGGCAGAACTGAAAGAGCCAATTATTCTGAGATAGATATAGAAATAATCAAGACCTCAAAATATTGGCCTGAGGAAACAAAAATTGACAAGAACTATAACCCATTTTCCAAGGATGAATGTATATTAGCATGTACCAATTGGGACCTTGCCTGCCCTAATCCTAAGAAATTCCATCCTCAAGGCTTGCAAACATTGAAATACTTAGATAATCTCTTCACCCTACATCGCTGGAGCGAAGCATATAGAGCAATAACCATACGCACCCCTATCCAAAACAAGATTTTTCAAGAGGATTTCTATTATTTCGAGATAGAATGGAAGCCTAATGAGATAATTTGGCGATTGGGAAAGGATGAAAAGAACATGAGAATAGTAGGATATATGAACGATAAGGTTACTTCAATTCCTAATAATCAAATGGTATCGGTAATAACCCAAGAATACCATTATACAGAATATTGGCCTCCAATAATCTACGACCAAAACCTAATTCCATTCCCTAAAAACGATATAGAAGGACGTATTTTCGATATAGTAATTGAGTAAAACAAATAGTTTAAATAAAATTGAGTAGAAAAAAAGCAAAAAAATCAGTGATTTTTGATTGATTCTACGAGATTTTTATTATCTTTGCAAAAGTAAGGAAATGAAAACCTTATCCCAAAGCAAAATCACCATAATTTCGAAAACTACATTATGGTACCTACCACAACGCTCGTGTGGTAGGTACCATAAGGGGCGTGTGGTAGCTACCATAATGCTGCTATGGTAGCTACCATAGTGACATTTAAATCAAGGAAAAAAACTTTTAAATCAAAGAAAAATTCTTTTTTATCAAGAGAAAATTCTTTTAAACTTGATTAAAATAAAATCTCTTCCAATAAACTCCTCAAATTTCTATCCTATATAAAAATAAATCCATAACTTTGACACTTGAATTGAATAATGGATTAAAAATGGAAATAAAAGAATTTATTAATAATTATAGAGAAGCCTTTGGGGAAACTCCTTACCTCCCAATAGGCTTCTGGTACTCAGATATTGAAAAAGCAAATACTCAAAAAATAAATAGATGTTTATTCAAAGCTATTCCAAACCTCTTAGAAGGAGAAATAATAAGTCTAAATGAAGAGAGAATTGGCTGTGGTGGAGGTAAATTTTACACAAGATTCACTCCTATGCCAGAAAGAGTGCCTAATTTTGTTTCATTACAAGAAAAATACAAAAAAACTCCTGAAATGGTAGTAGAATTTATTGACAACATGGATATAAGCTTGACTGAAAGAAAATTCCTTAATTTTGCGAGAATAGATAGATTAGAAAATTTTGAAAACTTGGAAGGCATATTCTTTCTTGGAAATTGCGATACAATATCAGGACTAAGCTCTTGGGCATTTTTTGATAATAACTCTCCAAATGCAGTTACTACAATTTTTGGATCTGGTTGCAGCTCAATAATAACTAATGCAGTAAATGAAAATAAGAAAGAAGGTAGAAGTTGTTTCCTTGGAATGCTTGACCCCTCAGCCAGACCATATATCCACAAAGACCATTTGAGTTTCACTATTCCACACTCAAGGCTAAAGGAGATGTATTTTACAATAAGAGAATCTAGTTTAATTGGAACTCATGCATGGGAAAAAATCCGCCAAAGAATTAATGAGAGAAGGGATTAA